>OCTX012291585.1_pt1 | contig 158526 bp, 225 predicted proteins | sample 1539691 | NCBI WGS metagenome assembly OCTX01 (sample SAMN02144231, study PRJEB22623) | gut metagenome | biome: sheep rumen | host: Ovis aries | place: New Zealand
TATTACAATAATACTAATAATATTCTTTGTATTACAATATTACTTTCAGTATGTATCTTATTACAATAATACTTATAATATTCTGTGTATTACAATATTATTGAAAGTAAGTAGTGTATTACAATAATACTGATAATATTCTATGTATTACTATAATACTAATAATATTCTATGTATTACTATAATACTAATAATATTCTGTGTATTACAAAAATACTTAAAGTATGTTTCTTATATCTACATCGAAAACCAACATAAGGAAATATTTTTCTTTTTGCCGTTTGCGCCGTGTGTTGGTTTTCGTTGGCGTAACAGCCATTTTCGGGCGGTACGATCACAAATCTTTTTGGCGCTAAATGGCTGTACGCCAATATATAAAGGGGTATATTTACCTTGCAACTTTTGTGTATTGATTCCGCCGTTGGTTTTTAGTGTCATGCAAAATTCCCTCCTTTTGCGGTTAATCGCTTTTGGCGTTATTCCGGCAATTTTGATTTTTCCGGATTTAGGGTGAAACTTTCGGGATTTAGACCTTCGGCTACCGAAACTATTTTTCGCTAGTTAAGTTTCTTCGCTTGGTGGTTTTACCGAAACCGCAATTTTGGCGCTTTTCGCCGTTTTCTGCCGTTTCGGTTTTTGCGCACCTTTTCCCGCTATTTTTGGCGGTTATGCTATTTGAAAATTTGTCGTTCGGTAATTCCCTTGTTTTGGCGGTAATAGGTTGTAGAGCAATGCGAGTCTGATTTTTTATGGATGCGGGAAGAGAAAATGGGTTTTGGATTTGGGAGAGTGAAAATAAGCACGGGTGCGGGTTAGTCGGCACTAACTTCCGATCAGAAACGTAAACCTATCCCGCCAGGTTAGTCGGTACTAACTCCCTAGATTTGGCATGCTTTGGCGGCCGGTATCCGCTAAAGTCCGTAATTGTGCATTTTACGGACTTAGTTTTTGATACCGTTACATATAGTATTAAATACTATATGTAAAGTGAATGTAAAGTATAAAAGTGGTGAACGGTCGTTCACCCTTTTGAGGCTGGTCAGGAGTTAGGCGGTACTAACCTAATTATTCACAGTTTGTTCTTAATTCGTTTCCAATTTATCCATATTCTGTTTACAATCTGTTCATAATTTGTTCATAATTGTCATTTCAACAACTATCCATAATTTATCCATTAAATATCCATAATAATTCCATAATTTATCCATTACGGCGGGATCAGATTGTTAGCGTAAAACCGCAAAATTGCGTTTTAACAGTCCGGCGCTAACCGCTAAACCACGCTATATATTATACTATATATCTATTCTTATTCAATTCAATTATTGATCTGTCTATTTGTCTATCTGTCTGTATTGGCTGCCTTTACCAGTGACCGCATGACCGCACAAAGCAGCAAAAGAGCAAGCGCACATAATCCGGATTGAGTCCGCACATGATCCGGTATAAGCTGCGATCTCCCGCAAAAAGTAGAAGAATAGCAAGCGCAAAAGAATCCGGTAAATGATCCGGATTGACTGCGAAAAATCAGAAGAGCAAGCGCACAAAAGACAGAAGAGCAACTATATATTTCCTTTGTGGTTTTCCCTGGTCAAGTCCGCACAAATAAGAAGAGCAAAAACAAAATCAAAAAAATTTGAAAAAGTTCTTGACAAGTCCGCAAAACCGCTGTATTGTTAATACATCGAAACGAACAGCACCGCAAAAGGAGGGAAACAAAATGACACTGAACTATACAGAATATCACGAGATCAAAGATAGATTCTTTTCGAAACATCATCATGATTTTACAATCGACACCGGCGCAATGGATCGGGATGGCAAGTATAACAAGGTATACAGCTTCAGCGATGGCGCACAATGGATTGATGTATATCGTCCGGTATGGCGCACAATCGAAATCACTACAGAGATTGAACGTGTACCAATCACAGTTAAACAAGATGTTAAACTTTTTGAAACTGAATCCTGGAATTCAGATGATCCGAAAAGTATTTACTATTATGAAAAGTTTTGATTCTTAATAGTTGAACGCTGCACACTATATCAAGTCAATATATAGTGTGCAGAATTGAACTATTAAACCATTGCCAAAAAGGGAGGTATACAACTATGAAATACGCTTTATTATTAGCATTGTCTGTATTGTCAATCACTAGCAATACAGCAAAACAGAGTTATAGTCCGCTGGTCAATCCGGATCGCATTTATAGCAATGTCGGCAAGGTCATAGACCTTGACAGAGAAAACGACATTGTAACTATCATAGATGGGATCGGTTACACATGGCAATTTACAGAGTGTGATGACTGGATGATCGGTGATTATGTATCCTGTATCATGTATGACATGAACACTGAATCAATAACAGATGATATAATCATAGATTATCACTATGAGATCATCCCGGAATAACCGCAAAAAATTTTTCGAAAAGATTTAAAAAAACTATTGACAAGCGGTTTTCTGTGAAGTATTATAAGTACATCACAGAGAACCGCAACACAAATCAAGGGAGGTACGAATTATGTTAAACAAAAAACTGGTAGGAATGTTCACACTTGCTCACAAAGTAGCTGCCTATATTCCGGCAACTATTGATGTGAATACAGAGATCGACAACACAAAGTATGTTGATCGTATGGCTGAGATAATGTCTGAGGTTTTCGGCGGTGCAACGTCAACACCGGCAAATGGTTATTGGAAGTCCGATAGTTGCGGACTGGTAAAAGAAAAGACTACAATAGTTTTTGCTTTTGCCGATGATCTGAACAAACTTGATCCTGTAGTTGAATACCTTATGACTTTAAAAGAAGAGTTAAACCAGGAATGCATGGCATTAGAACTTGACGGTAAAATGTATTTTCTTAAATGATCCGCATAAATTGGTTAGTGGCTGCCTTAATTGGTAGCCACAAAACCAAAACAAAAAAGTTTCAAAAAACTACTTGACAAAATGCTTTTTGTGATGTATTGTTAATACAGAACAAAAAAACAAGCGCACCAAACAAGGGAGGCAATTACCATGAAAAGAGTGAATAAGAGTGTAGCAAGGAAGGCGTTTAACAATGGTCAGTTCGTGCATGTAGTGCCGAACAAAGCAAATCCGGATTCGATTTGGTTCAGAGATTCGATGATCGTAATAAGCAAATTAAGAACGCCGGACTTTGACGCAATCGTTGAAAAATTCCAGTATTATAATTGCAATGCACAACTTGGTAAAAGAGTTGCATATTATATCTGATTATGTTTGATCTAGTGGCTATCCTGGCAGCCATACCGAAAAAAGGATAGCCACAACAATGAGATATAATCAGCACAAAACAAGGAGGGAAATGTAATGTTTTACAATGGTTATTTCGCAGAATATGAAATCTATGAATCCGCTGCTGGTACATGGTGCATTTTAGCGGATAACGGCAATTACAACGATCGCAAATCTTATTTAGGTTTTGGATCGTTTGAGGAAGTCTATAATTTCATGGTTGAAAAGCTGGAAGATGGCAACATTCCGGAGGAACTGGAATAATAAACATTTGATCCGGTGGCAGCCGAAAAAAGTTTTTCAAAAAAATTCGAAAAGGTACTTGACAAACATTTTCCGGTGATGTATTATAAGTACATCACAAGGAAACACAACAAAAGCAAGGGAGGATAAAAGCTATGACAAATAATATGATCGTGTTGATGGAACGTATCCGCTTAATGGATGAGGGTATCATCGGCGGGACTGGCAGATCGGTCACAATCGAAACCGATGAGGGCACAAAAACCCTGGAAGAACCGGAATATATCTTCACTGTTTCCGAATGGAATAAGCGGGGATTCAGAGTTAACAAAGGCGAAACCCATATCGCTGAGTGTTTGATCTGGAAGAAGGATAAAGGCGGTAAAAAAGCCAATCCGGAAAATCCGGAAGATTCCGAAGAGTCCGAAGAGGTCAAGGCTAAAGGCAATGGCCGGAAGTCCGGAAGACGCAACGGAGGATTTTACCTTGGTAAAGCCTATTTCTTTAAGGCAAGTCAAGTCTGTAAAGTAGCGGATTAAAACTAAATCAGAAAACTTGTGCAGTTGGTTTAAAAGCTGGCTGCACAAGTAGGAAGGAGGAAGATTGGAAAATCTGGAAAATCCCAAAACTTAACCGGATCGCTTGGCTGCATGGGCAGTGGCTACGATTTCGCTCTGGTCAAATTCAGTGGTTCGAATCCGCTGGCGATTCATTAAAAAAGCGCCGTTGCACTCTTAGCACTCAAAAGCCTACATAAAGGAAAATTGGAGGAGTGCAGATGGAAAATAAAGATGGAAACATTATCATCATAGTGGTTTATCTGCTGGATGAAGAATCCGGCGAAATTGCCCTAGTGATTAACTGTTACACGATCTAACACGGAAAGTTTTTCGGCGCTTTCTTTCCGGAAAATCTGGAAGAGTGGAGGAAGGAAAAATGGAAGAATTCGCAATGGAAGTCGCACAGCTTATAAAGGACTTTGATCCTTATGGTTTTGCCGATGGTTTTGACAGTCTGGAAGAAGCGGAAAAATCCGTGATGGAAACAGTCAAGGCCGGAGATTTCGGCGTGATCCGTGATAGCTTGGAAGAAGTAAGAGATTTCGGAGAATCCGAAGAAATCGCAAAAGCTATCGAATTACTGGAAAAGCTGGACTTGCTGGAAGATTTCGCAGCACTCTAAAAATAAAATCGGAAAATTTCAAAAAAGTTATTGACAGGAATTTTTCGGTGTGGTATTCTTAATACAGCACAAGGGAAAACAAACAGATCGGAGGAAGAAATGAGCAGAAAAGATACAATTAAATATTGCAATGAGCAGATTTTCCCACAGGTCAAGATGCAAGCCTGGACAGGTACTAAAGGCGAATTGATGGAAGTGGTCGGAGTCGTGGAAAAATTCAGAAGAAATCACGGATATCCGAAACTGGAAAATATGATCGCAAAAGTCGATGATGGTTTTCTCTTTATCAATGAAATACCAGTCGGAAGAATCGCAGCTAAATTAAACAAACCGCTGGAATGTACAGAGATGGCTGCCTACTGGGAAGGAAAAATTCTTGTAAATGCTGGCCTTTAATGGTTATAAATTGTATCTCATACCGGAAAATTCGGAGCATATGAGATACAGGAATATCCACTAAAAACCACCAAAGGGAGGAAAAAATTATGCCAAGACTTACGAAAGAACAGTTTGTTAAATGGAGCAATGGAGCGGGAAACGGATTTTTCCTGGATGCGAATTTCTACTGCATTTGGGGCGAAAAGCAGCTTGTCAGAGGATCGGCGGAAAATTCCGGAATCAGCTACAAAGTGACAGTTTGCTATCATTCCCGCAATGGAAAAAATCAGCCTGTTATCGAAGTAGACAGGCAGATTTCAAGAGAAGGATCATCACTTTGTACAGTTGTGCGAGTTATTACGGAAAATATCGGAGAACCGCAGAACAGGAAAAATTTTAAGGTTTTGCAGCAGATAGCGCACGATCTGGATTTTGATGCATGGGTGGAAAAAGCCAAAGCAAAAGACAGCGGGAAAAGCTGGAATGATCCGGCGGATTTCATGGCAAGCTAAAGGAAAATCTGGCGCAAATCAAAGTTAATGTTTTGAACAAGTACATTCTGTTAGGAGGGCAGAATGTACGAAATTGAGAACATTAACCAGCGGAAAATCCGCAACACAAGGAAGGAAAAAATCATGAGACTAAAGAAAACATTTTTGACTTGCGATATGCTGGACAAGTTCGAAGAATATGTGAATCCGGAAAATTTGACAGCGGAGCAGATCAAAGAGATTGAGCATTGCGCTTATGTGGTTTGCACGTACAGAAAAATTACTAGAGGAAATAATATGAACGCAGCCGAAGCGTGGCAGCATTTTAAAAATCTTTGTGCTAAATATGCGCATGTAGAAATCAATGAAAGTGAGGGAAAATAACATGCTGTATAGAAAATTCTATGATGGAAAAAATCTGCTGGAAGTGGCCATTCTTACGGAAAATAATATCAATGTTGCAGATGATTTTTTCAGCGTTGGCAGCCTTGAATATGATCCGGAAAAATCCGCATACAAAGTCGAAGATTGCGATTATCTGGTGAGCGTTCTGGAAGATTATGAGAACAGTGAAGGAGATTATCTTGAATGCGGAGCAAAGGAAGATCGCACAAGTGTGATCTGGAATTGCGCTAGAGGATAATTTCATAAAAACTTTTCAGAAAAATTTTTGAAAAGGTATTGACAACGGAAAAATTGTGTAGTATCATAAGTACATCAGATGAAACGGAGGTACTACACAATGACATTTAGAGGAAAAGATTGGCAGCGCAACGGAAACCATTATGAATTGGTCGGAACTTCAATCAGAGTTTATCAGTGGAATTCCGGAAAGAATGCGAACTTTCTTGTAACTGCTGGATATCGGATTTCAGAATCAAAAGAAATCACGATCAAGGGCAAGGGACAGGATGCAAGAGACGCAGCAATAACGAAAGCGTTTGAACTTAGAGACAGCGGAAAGTTTTTTGTAAAGCAGAAGAATTAAAGGAGGGCAAACATGAATCCGAAAGATTTATATCTCAATGACATAATCAGTGTTCCGGAAAAATCCGGCTGCACAGCACATTATTACAGCTATAAGAACAGAAAATATAATTATCATCTTATCATTCTGGATGATTGCGGAGAAATTGTATATCATTCGGATATTGTAGCTGTAACGGATGATTGCTTAAAGGCGGTTGTTGATAATCTGGTGAAATACTGGAATGAAAAGATTTCGGCGGAGTGATCCGAAGCGGGAGGAAGATTTCATGCTGTACACGATCAAAAGTATTTCCGATGATGGAGTTTATTATCTGGTTAATGACTGGTATTCGCATGGTACTTTTTGGGCGAAAGAGTCCGAATTGAGGAAATCAATGCTTTTCAAAAGAGCGCAAGACGCAAAAGCAAGTCTTACGAAACTGTTAAAACTTTTTGACGAATATAAGAACGACAAATTTGAAGTCGTGGAATTCAAAGAGTGATCCGGAAAATCTGGCAGTAATTGGAGGAAATTATCATGGATGTAACAAAAGAAATTTATAACCAGCTTGGAGGAAAACTATTTTCGCTGTATTCTGGCTGCAAAAACATTCTGAGGGATACGGAGAAAAATGCGCTTAGAATGACATTGCCGAAGAACAAGAGCGGAGCAAACCGCCTGGAGATCATCTATAATGCCGGTAAAGATACATATACAATGTATTTTTACAAGTGGTTTTCCGGCAGAACGATCATAAACTTTGAAAAGGAAATTTTCAAACAGATACCTTGCAAAGAGACACCAATCAAAAAGCTGGATGATATTTATTGCGATCAGCTTTTAGAAATTTATACCGAGATAACCGGAATTAGTCTTCCTTATCGTGTGGTTTTTGGATAACTTGTGGAAAATCCTGTTGATACTTTTTGAAAAATTATACAGAAAAGTGTTGACAGGATTTTTTCAGTGTGGTATCATTAGTACATAGCAAAGGAAAAACCCATTTAAGGAGGATACAAAAATGAAGAGAGAACAGAATTGCATAGCTTTTGTTTACGGAGAAAACCACAAAGGAAAATATGATTATATCACTTTTGAGCGTTTCGCTTGTAAAAGGCCGGAGACAGTAGCAAGACATATGCGGGAACTTTTCGAAAGTGATCTGTATAGAGTTTGTGCCAAAGGAGCGAAAGAGATTCACATTTACAGAACGCCGGATCATGTGCATGAAGAGGGCGATCCGCTTGTGATAACGGATTTCCGGCACACTTAAAGCGGAAAAACCAAAACAGAAAAAAATTTAAAAAGTCCTTGACAAGCGGTTTTTAGTGTGGTACTATTAGTACAGAACAGAAAACCGCTTTTAATTTTACGGAGGGATCAGATATGGCAAAGGAAAAAATGCTTATGCCGACAAGTGCAGACAGTTTTCCAAAAGCGTTAAAGGAAAAAATCGAACGCTGCACCACAAGGAAACAGGTCATGAAAGTTCTGGCAGAAAACAATTTGAAAGTCTATAAAGACACTACAGCCGAGATGGGAAGATTTTCGATCTGGATTGACAAATTCACCAGGATTTATCAGCCATACAGACAGCGCAATATGAAAGTTCAGAAATGGCATGAAGTAGAGTTTTCTTACTCTGGAATTCCTACCTTTTTCTGGTAACTTTCCGCAAAATAAAAGACGGATTTTATGAGCGGATTTTCCGGATTTAAAAAATTTTTCAAAAAGTGTTGACATTGGTTTGTCAGTGTGGTATATTAAGTACAACACAAGAGCGGAGGAAACCACGATGGAAAAAGCAAAGATGATTCACAAAGTCACGATAGAGAACACAGAATCCGGAAACATTCAGATCATCGTCAGAGGAATTAAATTCGGCGGTGAATACGATGTAGACATTCTGTATCAGATATCCGGCGCAAATTACGTATGGCGCACAGTGGCAAAGGATAAAGTCATTTGCAAGCGGATCAACACAATCAACAAACACATTGCAGCAAAAGGACTAGAATTCAGAGTAAAGGCCGAGGACTTCCGCTAATGGGAGTCCTCAATGGAGGATAATATCATGGCAGAATTAAAATATATTTTCGTTTCCGCATTTGTCGGAGAAGATCGCAAGGAAATCCTGGCGGGAGTTGAGCGGATCAGAACAGAATATTATGTAGTATTCAATCCGTACACTTCACCGTGTTTTGGTGGAAAGTTTGAATCACTGGAAGACGCAGAAAAGCAGATTAAGCGGTTAAGACCAGCAGCAAGAAAAATTAATACAATGTGCCTTAACTGCAATTCCGATTGTTCCGGAAGTTTTAACATGGTTTATACCGGATGTGTTTTTAAGAGTTAAAGGAGATCGGCAATGGATTATCAGAATTTTTTCGAAAAGTTGAGCGGATTTTTTACCATTGCGCAAATCTGGAAATTAAACGAAATGGCAGCGAATGATTTTGAAGATCATAGCGCTGGAAGAGTCAATGTCTGCATTCTGCTGTATGACATTGTAGGATTAAAGGATTTTTTCGGTGAAGACGATGTTATAATGCGCTTAGAGTCAATCGCCGGAGGAACTATATCACATGAAACAGTGGAAAGTCTGGAAGAGCAGATGATCCGAGAATGGTAAAAATTTTTTCAAAAAGTCCTTGACAAGCAGGTTTTAGTGTAGTATCATAAGTACATCACAAAGAAAAGCAAACCACTTTAAGGAGGGAGCAAAAATGGAAACAATCGAGAAAAGACTTTTGAAGTACATTCCGAAGAAAATGCAGCCGTATGTTGTTTGGCTGGATTTCGAAAAAAGTTCACATGTTTACTTCCTCACATTTGAAAAGGATGGAGTCGAAGTAAGCGCTGAACCAGCGGACACAGTTTCAGAACTTACATGGAACGCTAAACAGTGCAGAGAAGAACTTGGAATTTGAGATCAAAGGAGGGAAACACAATGGAAAAAGCAATTAATCTTTCTGGTATAGCAAGAGACTATTACAGACATGCAACTTTAAGACATAATCTCAATAGTACGGTTTATTCCGCTTATTACAAACTTAATCCGGATGTAAGAGAGCGAGATGAAAAAGAGTCAGAAGACCTTTATCACAAGTATCATGATTCTGCTGCATATAAGAAAATTATCGAAGCGCTGGAAAAAGCACAGAGAAGATGTAAAGAGCGCACGATTGATCCGGAGGATATTTTCAAGGCCATTAAGGATATCGAAGAAGAATTGAAAATTCCGAAGTGCCGGATGAATGGGATCACAGTTGATGTTGATGTGTTTGCGCAGAAATTCCCGAATGCATACAAGTATACTGCAATGAGTACACATTTTTCGCTGAAAGTCAAGAGCGGAAAGTATTATTTGACAGATGTATTCCGTGGCGCTTGTCGTACTTCCGGAAATCCGTATAAGCTGGAACTTACGCCGGAGAGCATCGAAGCGCTGATTGATCGTTTCAAAGAATTTTAAAAACTTTGCAGAAAAGTGTTGACAAGTGTTCTCTAGTGGTGTATCATAAGTATATCGCAATGGAACACAAGTCAATTCAAGGAGGGAAACACAATGAAAGTTTTAACCGGCAGCAAGCGAGAAATTACAATCATGCTTTGGGATGAACAGATCGAAAAAGCAAAGAAAAGACTTGCGGACAGTAAAAAGTGTTTCGAACTGTTTGGAGATAATGAGGACTGGATCGCAGAAGATGAAAAGAATCTGGCGGAACTTGAACAGAGAAAAGCAAATGCCATTTCTTATATGGATGAACACGGAATTAAGTGATACTAACCACAAGAGAAGGAGGAACGCAAAATGTTATTCATGAAGAAGGATATCGAAAGACTTTTCAGCAAGGTAATTGCTAATAAGATCGCTAATGGCGCAAGATTTGATTTCAGCAGAAACGATTATATCAGCAGCAGTTTTAAATATCATGTTGATCTGATTTCAGAGTCCGGCGAAAGAATTATTATTTTCGCAAAGACCGGAGAGCCGACAGCGTTTTGTAGTCCTAATACCGGAGAATCTGTTATTTGTGAGCGCCGTTATAATGGCAATGATAAAGAGGATAAAGTGTTGTATAGATTCTACCAGTATAAGCAGGTTTATACAAATAGTCTGGAAGAATTCGAAGTCATGCAGAAAAAAGGCGAGGAAAGAGATCGCCGGAGATATGCAGAAAAGCAGACAACAATTTTGAAACCGAATGATGTTTTGCCAATCGTCAGAAGGCATACAGGATTTAAACGCACAAAGGCCGATGATATTATTTCAGTGGAAAAATTTAAATCTTATTATGGATTCTATTTCAATATTCTTGTCAGAAAAAATGATAGCTATCATACTATCAATATCAGCGAAACGAAAAGGAGATGATTTTCAATGACAGTTGTTATGTACGATGGATCACAGATTGAATGTGAATCAATCGAAGTGTTAGGAGATAGAGTTATTATTGATGGCAAGGAAATAATTCCGATTGTCTGCATTCAGCGGATCATTGCAAAAAAAATAAAATCGTAAAATATCAAAAAAGTTGTTGACAGGCTGCTTTTAGTGTGGTATATTGAGTACAGAGCAAAGGAAAAAGCCACAAAACAAGGAGGACACAACAATGAGTAACTATTACGAATATCAGAGAGTAGGCACAAAGATCGCTCACAGACTTATGAGACTGAACGGCTGGAAAGTCTATGGCTACAAACCGGATGAATCCGACAGCATGACAGACTATTGGAGTCCGGCATACTGGACAGGCACAGCGGAAAAGAATGGTTATACGCTGGTTTTTAATCGCTCTAATGAGCGGAAAGAGCCGAGAGTTTACACAGTTTCCGAGACTGTCACAGTTAATGACAATGCGGAAAAGCTGGAAAAGCTGAGAGCAATGACAGTTGATCGTGGCGCTTCTGCACAGGAAGAGGAAACCGCAAAGAAGAAAATTGCGAGAATTCTTGCGGAGTCCGAAGAGATCAGAAAGAAGACCAGCAGAACAGTCATTGATGAACTTGCACACATGGCAAATCCGACAAGGTGCAGTTGGCACATTGAAAAGGATGGAATCATCATTGACAAAGGGACTGGACTTCTGAAATTCTACAATGTTTGGGACATTACCGATGAACGCTATCAGAAAGAATGGCAGGATTTTAACAATCTTTCCGAAAAGGCGTGGAAACAGAAATTCATGGATAATTACTATTATCCGGCAAGAGCCGAAGACCTGGAAAGATACGCAAAAAGAGCGTATGACGATGCAAAGGAAAATGTAAAACTTCTTGAAGCATTTAACAGACTTATTAACCGCATTGATACTACATGCGGAGGAATGATCGGCAAGGAGGGACAGGAATATAAGAAAGTCACAAGGACAGAGTACAAAAAGGTAAATAAAGCATATGAGACAAAATCCGGAAAGATTGAAGTCGGACAGTGCTTTATCCTCAAATCGTCATTCAACTATGGCTGTACTTCCGGCAGCGTTTACAGAATCAAAGATGTTGAGTACAATCCGGATGGATCATTTGCATATTTTAGAGCATACAAACTCAATGGAAAGTTGACAAAGGAATGTACAGGATATGCAGACAGCAGCAACAGATTTTGGTGTGATGCAAATAATTGGAATCGCTGGCATAATCGTGGACATATCGCATTTTGCGAGATCAGAGAAGAACACATCCCATACGAAGTTGAAAAACTTGTGAAAGTCAAGAAGTACGCATAAATCAATACGTTGTGCAGCTAAAACTAAAACAGTAAAGAATCTGATTTTTAGTTGACAGATAATACACAGAGTAGTATTATCAAGCTGCACAACAATTATTGCCTTAAAAGGAGATCGAAAATGTTGAGCGATAAAGACAAAGAAATGTTGAATCTTTTGGGAATTCGTGCGGGAATAGTTGCGGAGAATCCGAAAGTAAAAGCGGAATCCAGGAGAATCTATGAGGAAACCGGCAGCATAGAAAAAGCTATGGAATTTGTATACAAAGTAGCGATTGCTACTCTTTGTGGGATAAAATAAGAAGCGGAGGGAAGTCATGAAGAAAGAATTTAAAAAGTTGCTTGAATCAGAGCATGGCGCTTTGAAAATTAGCGAAATTGCCGTACTGGAAAGAACACAGCATGATTATTTTGGAAATGAAATTGATAAGCTGGAAATTATCTTTGTTAATCCTACTGGAAGAGTTAGTTTTTATACTGGTGAGATTAAGAGCAGAGACACAGAAGGAATTGCAAAGGAGATCGCAGAACACACAAGAAAATTTGCGGAGAAATGGACAGAAGAAGAAACAATAAAAATACTGAGTGGCAAAATGGATTTTAGGTTTTGGGAGATAGGATAATGACGGATAAATTCAGAAAAGAGCGACAGGAGAAAATTCAGAAGTACAAGGACTTAAACTATGGCTGTACAGCCGTAAAAGGCGCTAATTTTGGCGATTTGCGGATTATCGGAGAAAATCATGAAGAAGCTGCAAAATGGCTTAGAAACGCTTTAAACGGCGCTACAATGGCCGGAGAGATCAAAGCACATTTTAAATGCGAAGAACTATTTGACGTTATTGTTATGAATGAAAATGAATAATACCAGTAAGTGCGCAGCTTTTGAGTTGCGCTTTTTTCTTTGACAAAAATAAAGTCGAAAAATATCAAAAATGTTATTGACATGTTTTCTCTAGCGTGGTATCATAAGTACAGTTAAAGAAAACCACAACAGAAAGGAGAATCAAACAAAGAATGAAGATTGACAATAAGACATATATCTTCCGGTATAAATCGAAGATCGGACAAGGTGAAGTATTTCATTCGTTCCTTGACGTACAGAAAGCGCTTGCTTTTGCGGAAAATGTATGGAGAACCGGCAACAAAAATTATGAATATTTCGAAGTAATTGTTCCGCTGGATGGCTATTGCAAGTACAAAAATTATGCGATTATCAAGGATTTCATAAGATCGAAGTCAACAATCAGAAGTTGCACCACTCTGAAAAAAGAAGAGTCAGTAGTATTTCTGATTTACAGCGATATTTACAAGCACAAAATCCCGATTGATGGAAGTGTAATTTTTGTAAATCGAGACAGGCGAAAAGTCGAAGTAATATATTTACTTGGTTATAAATGCGAGTATGATTTCATTGATTATGAAGACATGTTAGGAGTCTTTAATCCGGATGGAGTCTTTATTGAATTTGATAACATTCAAGGCAGAAGTGATATTCTTGTAGATTAAAGGAGTAAAAACAATGAGATATTATTCTACATTAAGACCTATTTCTATTGGCTGCTTTCCGCATGGCCATGAAGTAACAGAAATTTGCAATTTTCAGAAACGTAAATTTATTGAGAAGATCGGCAAAGAAGTATGGGGATACATTGATTTTGCGGATAATCTCACAGAAAAAGAAGCGGATCAGTACGATTTAATTCCGGAAGAACTGAAAACATATTACGGCGTGATCGCTACAATTTACGATGATGGCAGGAAAAAGGCGAGACATTACACAACAGAGTGTAGCGCTGTAAAACCGGAAGATACTGAGAAACCAGGCAAAGGAAAATATATTTATCTCTGCTGGTTCGACAGCGAAGAAGAAGCGGACAATTTCATTAAGGAGGTCATATCATGAGCAAGGATAACAAGATTTTGGAATACAAATACCATTACGGAACAAAAGTTGCTCTTATAGAGCGGAATACAAAATTTTGCCGGTATGTAGTGGCTTACAGCATGTATGATGATGGCACATGGGGACAGGGACATTATTTTGAATCTTATGAAGCTGCAAAACAGTATTATGATAATGAGTATTAAAGGAGGATCAGAACATGACATTTGAACAGCGAATTTTGAGACTTGCCGGAGTATCAGAACATGAGATTATGATTGCAACAGGCAGACAGTCGGCAGCAAAGGAAAGCATGATGGGAGAAATCATCTTTAAGCTGGAAGACTACATGAAAAGCAAAGCGGAATATCCGCATTTACATAAGGGACAGGAAATAAAGATCGCTGATTTTGCCGGACAGAAATATGCAGTAGTGGCAAATGATTGGAGCTAAAAATAATTCAGAAAAATATCAAAAAACTATTGACTTCCCTGTTTTGGTGTGGTATCATTAGTACAGAACAAAAAAGAGACACCAAACAGGGTGTCAGTAGAATTTAGGAGGAAGAACACATGAAATACGGAACAAAGGCAAAGAGGATGCGCACATTCGCAGCAGCGTATGACAAGTATTTCCAGATCGAAGACACAAAAGACCTTGCTAAGAACAAGTTGACATTAGCAGAATTCGACAATGTATTCGATGGTTTAAAGGCTCTTTCGAAGATTGATGATTCAGTTTTCGATACAATCTTTGCCGGAGTTGCCGATTGGTTCAAACGTAACGGATTCACAGTTGTTAATCATGGCATTGGCTATAGAGTCTCAATCTAAAAGGAGGATCACAAATGAACAATATCACGTTAAATCAACTTTCGGTTTTCATGTGGTATGCACAGCAACTACTTGTAAAAGACGAAAAAGGTACTGTTCTTTTTGAAGGCGAAAACTGGAAATTGCAAAGCCAAAACTACAAAGAAATTCGTGGAAGATGGATTCGCAGTTTCGGATCAGTTAAAGATGTTGTGATTGTTAAAATCATTTAACCAAAGGAGTGCAGCATATGACATTTAACGAAGTCACAAAACAGATTTTTGATCTTTCCGCTGGAAGGATTAACGGCGAAGTATTCACGCTTAATAAGTACAGGAATTTTGTTAAGCGTGAAATCGCTGGTAAAGACAAAGTGATCGGAAAACTGATTCTTCCGGATGGCGAATGGCCGTATAAAATCTACATTCCGCACAAAGGAATATGGGATTATTACATTCCGGACAATCAGAAACAGGCAGAAGATTTCATAAATTATGAATTATAAACCATATTGTTAAAGGAGGACACAACAAATGTCAAATGCAAAGTATTATACATTCAATATCAAAACAGAGAAGACAACAAGAAGAGGAAAAGTAACAGTAGAAAAATGCGCAAAATTTGACATTATCGGAATGGATATGGATAATTTCAAATTAGAGCAGCTTGCCGATTTCCTGGACGATCTGAAAGAAGTTGCAAATGTATACAAGCGCAGTATCCATGAAGACTTATGGTGCGAAATTGAACTTACGGTAAGTGAGTATGATATGACAGATGAAAACTGGAATCAGACTAAATTCGACAGATGGGAGTATAACGGACATCCAGCGAATGATGATGGATTCAGAAGTGATGATAACTCAATCAATATCTATCTCAGTCCGGATACAAAGTACACAGCAGAACATCGTGATTTGTTGATCTCTGTTAAATCCGCAAGTCATATGATCCGTGATTTACAATTCATCTAATATTGAAATTTTTAAAAGTTGTGCTTGACAGCGCAGCTTTTTTAATTTATTATTAGTGGTGTAGCTATAATACATTACTAGAGCAAAAGTGGAAGAAAAACTTTTTAAAAAATTTTTCAAAAAGTGGTTGACAAATATTCTCTAGTGATGTATAGTAAGTACAACACAGAAAACAAACCACCACAAACGAAAGGAAATTAAAGCCATGAAGAATCTTCACAATCTGTTCAATGAGTGCATGAATGAAGTAAGAGCAGCCGGAATCGAACCTGGAAACATCGTTGATATTTCGATCAATTACAGAGCAACTAGAAGATGGGGACAGTGTGAAAAGAAATACGGCGTATACAGAATTAACGTCAATCATCGAATTCTTGAAGATGATACGGATGTAAAGGCCGTTAAGGATACGATCATTCATGAAATTCTGCATACTTGCCCGAATTGCTGGAATCACGGAAGAGAATGGCAGCGCTTGGCAAACATCATGAATCGCAAATACGGATACGAAATCAGCAGAACAGGAAGTTGTGAGGATTTCGGAATTGACAGAGAAGAGTATGCAGAATCGCACGCAAAATACAGAATCGTATGTACCAGTTGCGGGAATGTTTACAGAAAGCAGCGTGCTTGTAAGGTCACGAAACATCCGGAATTTTACAGATGTGGCAAATGTGGCGGATCACTTAGATTAGCATAAAAACCAATACAGAAAAGATAAATATTGACAGTATGGCGGGCAACTTGCTATACTATCAATATACCGGAGGAAGTCATGAGAACAATAGAAATCCCGAAAATCAATCATGAAGAATTTGTAAAAGCATTTAGAGCGCTGGATTATGATTATCTTGATTCTGTATCAGAGAAAGAAGATAAAGCGCTGGAATCGCTCTTTAATAGCGTAAACGATGATGATTCAGTTTTTGCGTATACCGATGGCAAAGAGTACCAGTACAGAAAAGTAATTGCAAAAACTAGAAAAGTGTTACATCATTCAGCAAAATATGATTGCTTGCAGCTTACGACAATGATTGTTTGGGATGATGGTTTTGATCTTATGAGTGATATAAGAGTTGCAGAATTTAAAGATTTATCCGGTGAAGTTAGCGCTGGTTCAGTATTTGTTGTTGATTCAGTACATCACTAATTTTAAAAATAAAGTCAAAAAGTTTTCAAAAAACTATTGACAGCAGATTTTTAGTGTGGTATCATGTGTACAGTTAAAGAAAAGCCAATCCAAAAGGAGGACACAAAAATGAGTAACTATTACATCAGAAACAAGGAAACCGGCAAGATCGAACTTCATTTCGACAAAGAGACTTATATGAGTCTTCCGGATTCAGACAAGCAGAAAATCAAAAGCAATTTCCTGTTCGGCAGAAAAACCGGTGCATGGATCAGTCGTTGCAAGTTCCCGAATCTGTACAGAGCGGAGGAAGTCGCAAAGGCGCTTGGACTTGAAAATCGTGGTGTCGAAGGCGAAACGCTTACATTTGCAGAGAAACAGGAACGCAAAGCGGAAAGAGCAGAAGCAAGAGCGGATCGCTATGACGGATACAGCGACAACGCAGAAAAGCGTGGTGAAGCGTTACAGAGACCGATTGAAGATCGTCACGGCGATATCGCATTCTTCACGCAGCCGAATATCAACACTTCTTCCGGCAGAGCATTTACAAGACAGCGGGAAAAAATGTGGGATGCATGGGAAAGAGGTTTTGAGGAATTCAAGAAATCCGCATATTTCGCAGATAGAGCAAAGACCGCAAGGGAAACCGCAAAGACAGCAAAGCAGCCGGAAAGTAAGTCATTTTGTGAGCGCAGAATCGCAGAAGCGGAAAAGACAATCAGAGCGCAAAAGAAAAACATTGAGCGCTACAATGAAATCCTTGAAGAAATTAAATCCGGCAAAACATTTAAGAACTACACGGAAGAATCTCTGAATGGATACATTGACAGAGCGGAAGAGATCATCGAAGACGCAATTTCAAAGTCTATTTACTACCATGAATGGATTGAGAAGATGGGCGGGATCAATTTCTCAAAGGAAAATGTAAAGCCTGGATACATTATCAAAGTTTCTGAAAGCGCACATGCATTCTACAGAAACAGACTTTTCGAAGTAACCAGCACAGGAACAAAGAATGTGCAGATCAGAGATGCAGAAACAAAAAGACCTTATCCGGAAATCAGCTATGCGGATATCGCAAGCGTTGTGAAAGCGGAAACCAGCAATGAAATTAAACATCCATTCAAAGTTGGTGATAGATTTGTCGGTGAAGTTTTCAATTTCAAGACTTGCGAATATAACAAAATCCCTGTTGTGGTGACAAAGGTCACAGCGGATAAAGTCTCTGTCAAAGTTGGTGACGGAAGAGCCACAGCATACAAGGTGCGGAACAGTTACGATGGCAAGAGTTATTACATCGCAATTCCGAATCTCAGAACATGGATTGAAAAGACAGCATAAACCAAAGAATGAATGTGCTTACAGTCGAAAGGCTGTAAGCACAAAAGAAACCACAAGGAGAAAATCAATGTCAAACAAGGAAAGAGAATTTAAAGCAGAGCGCAAAAACAGAATCAGACAGAGAGCAGAGATCAATCGTAGAACACAGTATTACATGCAGCAGAAACTTTTCGGAGTGGTATTTATATTATTTGCCGTAGCACTCTGCATGATAAGCCACAACAAAGATATTCCGGAATTTCTGGTGATGGCAGTTATATCTTTTGCAGTTGGCTTATTCGTGGTCATGACAAAGCATATGATTTTTGTAAATTCTTATTGGCTGGAAAAGCTGGAAAACGATGATCTGATTTGAGTACATAACGGAGAAAACCACAGGAGGGAAAAGATATGGTAGGAGCAATATTTATTATAATCATTGCATATATTGTATGGTGCGGAGTAGCAGCGACAGACCGGAAAACCGGAGGGATCAAAGACTATAACAGATTCTTTTGTACTTCTTGTGGCATGAGCAAAAGACAGATACGGCGGAACATCAGAAAAGGCCGTTGGTAAGTATTGTTTATATAATAATATAATATATATAATAAATATTATTGTATATCAAATAACTGATAGTTTTTTACTAATACAAATATATTGTAATAAATAAATTAAAAAACTATCAGCAACAAGAAACTTATTAATATAATACTATAGTTAATAAATAACTATAAGTTTCTTGTTGACGTTATATATATAATAATTATTGTATTAAGTATAATTAAGGTGTGCAATTTTTACACACAACAGGAGAAAATGAATGGAAATTTACGAAATCACAGCGAAAGACAAATCAACCAGGAGAACAATAAACAGAGCGCTTGTTGACGATCTGGAAGTCAGAGGGGAATTCCTCAGACTGTATCTCAAAGGAATTTATGTGACAGCTTACTTTATCCCGCAGACTGAATTTTCAGTTGTGGATTTAAGCAGCAAGAGCGGAAGTAGCCTTCTTCTGTATTACTTGCGCTATAAAAACAAAGTTGCAAAGATGATCCGAGACGGTGACAGAATGATTGATGAATGGAGAAAAGAGGAAGGAAACGCAGAACGTGATCCGGCAGATTCACCGATTATTTTGGGCGCTGCCAAAAGAGCAAAAGCATTGTATGTGGCTACAGAGGAAATCTGGCAGAACATTCCGGACATTAAGCGGTTTTTCTATAAGCCTTAAAAATAAAATCAAAAAAGTTTTAAAAAGGTATTGACTATCCACTTTTAGTGTGGTATCATAAGTACAGTTAAAGAAGAGAGCCGCACAAAAGGCTTAATCCACAGGAATAAAAGGAGAAAACAAAATGAAGTTCGAAATCGGCGGAGACGCATTCAAAAAAGCAGTTGACAGAGTTATGGCGATGATCCCTAATAAGGCAGCTATATATGATCTGGAATGTGTAAGGCTTGTTGCTGAACACAACAAAGTTGAAATCATCGGATTCGATACAGAGTGCTATTGCAGTGTGACAGTTCCGGCGCTGGTTATGGAAGATGGCGAAGCGGTAGTTCACAAGGACGATCTGAAAAAGGTTTATACAATCAAGAATAATCTGCTTGTAGTCTCAGAGCAGGAAATGTTTACTGTCAGCAATGGCAAGAAGAAATCAACAACTAAGGCGAATACTCACTATGATGCCGGTGATTATTTCGATATGGATTTCTGCAAGGATGGCGATAATAAAGTTCTGGAAATGCCGGATAGCAAGCTGCTGGAAGTTCTTACAAGGGTTAATGCTTACACAGCGCATAGTGATGATCCGAACATACTTATGAGGGCGATTCACTTTGACAGCGAAGACCGAAAAGTAGTAGGCATTGACAGTCACAGAATCGGACTCTTTGAAGATATCAATGAATCGTACTTTGCCGGAAACGATATCACAGCAAATGTCCCTAATGTGATTGTGGCACACATGAAAAAGCTGCTCATGAAAAACGGATCATATGTTGAGATGTACGCTAATAAGAAATTATCCGCATTTATCGGTGAAGACTTTACATACTGCATTCGCAACTATGCCGGAGAGTATTTTGACTACAAACGATTTGCCAATGGAGTTGAATTCCGGAAATTCTATGTCAACAGAAAAGAACTTGCGGAAGTCTCAAAGGAATATTCAAAACTTGTGAAGTCCGAGAAGAAACCAATGTTTATGGGATATAACAACAGAGCATTCACGACAGCGATTTTCGTAAGCGGTTATTCTACTTCTGATGTTATCGAGACAGAGGATGCAGAGGAAATCGGAGATGGTTTTGTGATCGGTGTCAGTCCGGAGTTTATCAATGACGCAATGATCGGACTTGATTCTGAAATGGTCACAATGGGATTTCTAAACAGAAAATCCCCTATCATTGTCTCTGATGGTGAATATACCGGATATGTACTGCCGGTGAATATTTCCGGAATGGAAATTGACAACTTCATTGGATACACAGCAGCTTGATACATTGGATATACAGCAGCCTAATTACAGGCTGCTTGTATTCTATAAGAATTGTGGTATAATAACCACAGTAAAAGGAAAGAGGGATAGGAAATGAAGAGGACAGACGCAGCAAAAAAGTGTCTTGATGTTCTGGATAAATACCGGATCATGAAAGAAGACAGAACAAAGCAGATTGTTACCAGGAATTTTGAAAGGCTCTTTGGCGATAGCAGAGTATTGCAGAATAACAAAGATAAAACAAGGTCAAGAGTCTTTATGCTGATTGAGAAGTATGATATCAATACAATTCATGCGTGGTTTTCCAAAAGTAGACCGACAATGTTTGTGCCGATTGAGATCATGCTAAGACTTGCGGAATTTTTACGGCTGGATATAAACTGTCTTCTGGATGATCGTGGCGATTGGCGAAAGGAAGATTTAACCAGTGAGCAGATAGCCTTGTTTGAGGAAATCCGGAAGAAACAGTTTTTCGGTGAACGCTGGTGGAAATTTGCGGAGTTTGCGCAGACGTTATCAGCAATGGAAAACTATAAGTCAGAAGACGAAGACGCAAAGCGCAAGCAGCTTTACAATGACGTTATGGATTATTTTGTTAAAGTTGTAGGCTATGACAGCGATGAAATCAATATTGAGATTGATCGAGCAGTACGGACAGTTACATTTTAAAACTGTCTGCATTGCTCTTTAAACCAATACAGAAAAGTGTTGACATATTACGCTAAATGTGATATTATTGTGGATGTAGATATAATATTTAATAGGCAATATATTTCATGATAAGCGGAGATTTCCGCAGTAATAAGAAACATATTGCATTTAAGGAGCAAAGATGGAAATACTGGAAAAAATCAGTAAAAGTATAGCTGCATTTGTCGCATGGTTCGTGATTGCCATTGTGTTAATCGCAGTATTCAGAATCATAAACGCTGTATTTGTTCGTGTAATTATTATTTTAATTCTTGTGATGGTTACGGCGGTTATCAGCAAAAACATAAAGGAGAATTAAATGTCTGGAATTGTAGTTGCGTTATACAACATGGAGATCGGCAGTGGTAAATATCTGGCTGGAAATAGATATGATTATTCGCTGGAAGATAAAGGCTATTATGTAACCGGAGAAAATAACACAAAGATGCTTTTCAGTCCGGCAGAATTCAATACGTTTTTCGAGATCATATTTTAGGCAAAAACATTTTAAAAAAGTTTTGAAAAATGTGTTGACAAGCGTTTTCTAGTGTGGTATAGTGAGTACAACACAAAGAACGGAGGGAAACACAATGAGAAACAACGCAGTATTAGCCAATCCGGAAACCGGAGCAAGCGCAATAGTTTATACTTTCTCAAAACCGAAGCAGGAAACCAATAAGAAGAAAGGTCAGAAGTCAGAGGTTTATCCGTACCAGCTTGACGATCTGAAAAGAGTCCTCAACTACTTTGCAGAGCGGAACGCTTGGACACATTATCTGGCGCTTACGTTCGGTTGCAACATGGCAAGAAGAATCGGAGATATCCTGTCTCTGAAATGGGAAAACATCTATTTCAGAAACGGCATGATGCGAAATGATATTCTTGAAATTGTGGAGCAGAAAACCGATAAGCTGGCAAATCCGCATATCAATAAAGCGGTTAAGGATGCAATCAAACTTTACATCGAAAAAACCGGTTGCGATCCCGCCGAGAATGATTATCAGAACATGGTATTCATGCAGCTTACCGGAACACACAAAGGTGCAGTTCTTTCCGAGAGTGGCCATCTGAAAGCGATTAAGAAAGCACAGAAAGCGCTGAACATCGAATACAATATCGGCACTCACAGCGCAAGAAAGTTTTTCGGTATGACTACAAGGCAGATTCATCCTGGCGATTATGACAGTATGGAAATGCTGAGAGCAATATATAATCACAGCGACACAAAAACAACAAGTCGCTATATTGGTTTAACCAAACAGAAGATTGATACATACTACGATGATATGGGAGATTTCTTCACAGAGTATGTACTTGGTGAAAAGGAATTTGCTGTACAGAATAATCCTACAACGTGTATGTACACAGCCGATCTGATTGACGTTATCAAGGCAGCATATAAAGCTGGAAGAGATAACGCAGCCAATACAGATGCGGAAGTTCACATGGATGCGCTGAGTGATTTACTGGCAATGGTGGAAGAACTGAAAAGATAAGGAGGATATCGAAATGTTAAAGCACATGATTGATCTTGAAGAGTTATCTTATAAGACGGTGAAACAGATTTCACAAATTCCGACAGACAGAGAAGGACTTACAAGATTTGTTATGAGGAAGTTCCTGGATTGCAATCACGATATCAAGAAAGCAATGGAGAATACGCCGGAGAACATGGCAGTATTAATGCAGATAGTCAAAGAATCTGAACCGGAAGTAACGGATCATGGAGAATACAGAATTATCAGCGGTGTAAAAGTTGTTGAAGCGTATGACAAAGATGAAGACATTCTCTATGAAGAGGGAAAAGGCTTTTACTGGTAGACCGGAAAAACGGTTTAAAAAATTTTAAAAAAATTACAGAAAAGTGTTGACAATGGAATAACGGTGTGATAGAATACACTCAATGAAACACATAAACAACTTACTTACCTACCAAACCAAAACCAATACAGAAAAATTAAAAAAAGAAAAGGAGATCACAAAATGGAAAGAGCGAATATTACATGGCCGATAGCACAGGCAGTAGCAATGTACAACAATGGAACGATCAACCTTGACGTTGATGCGCAGCGTAAAAAGTATCAGTGGACAGTCGGACAGGCAAGCGATTTGATCCACAGCGCAATCGAAGACTATTACATTCCGGCGCTGGTAGCATGGAGAGAAGAGACCGGAGAGAAGCGCAAAGGTACAAAGTCTACAAAGATTTACAAGCTGCTGGATGGCGGTCAGAGAATGAGAACATTTGTTAAGTTCTTTGCAGACGAATTCGCAATCACAGGAATTCCGGAAGTCAGTTTTTTCAGCAACGCAGTTGGCGAGATCATCCAGTATGATGCTAACGGAAAAAAGTATTCGGAACTTCCGAAAGAGTTACAGGACGTAATCAGCAACACAAGGCTTTCGGTTACATACCTTGACGATTGTTCACAGGAAGAAGCAGCAATCGCATTCCGCAAGCTGAATAACGGAAAAGCGCTTTCATCCAGCGACAGGAACATTGCTTATTGTGGTTGCCTTGCAACAATCAAGAGACTTGCAGATCATGAGTTCTTTGCAAAGACACTTTCCGCAAGTGGGAAAGAGAACCGCAAGCAGTACACAACAACAATGAAGATTTGGGCGATGCTGAACAAGTCGCAGCCGAGTTTCGAAAGCAAGGAAATGAACAAGCTGATGATTTCGGCAGAGATCACGCCGGAAGAAGAAGCGGAAGTCGAAGCTGTACTTGACGTACTGAATGAAGTCTATGACGTTTTCGATGAACTTTTCGACAAGAAGGTTGCAAGCGTTCTGAAAAGAAAAGTTAAGTCCGAGACACATACAGTAAGTCTTGCGCCGTTCGCAAAGATCGTCTCTGAGAGTGAAGCAGAAGACAAGATTGAACAGTTTGCTTGGTTCATTCATGACTTCTACGGAGAAGGCAAAGAGACAAGCAGCAATGATTCTTATAATATGGCTTGCGCTGGTGGTTCAGCAAAGGCGGTAAATATCAGCAGAAGAAATACGGCACTGCTTGAAGCCTGGGATAAGTTCACAGCGGAAAATGCAAATGATCCGGAAGAGGAAACATCCGAAGAGGAAGAAACATTTGAAGAGGATGATTTTGAATCTGAGGAAATCGCATTTGCATAAGCTGATTAAATAAAGGACTACGGCGGATAGAAAATATCCGCTGAGTCCGGCAAATAAGTTTCAAGTTGCTAATAAGCATTTGAATATATAACCAATAACAAAGCAAGAGAGAAGAAAGATAGAGAGGTAAAACCATTGCAGACAGTTATCGAAGTTATCGAAGAGAAGAAAACATTTATCAGATTGGAAGTTGAAAACCTTATGGACACGGCGAAGATCAGAGATGAACTTAACAGATATGGTAAGGAACATCCGTATGAAAGCGTTGTCGATATTGTGACAAAAGCGAAGGAACTTGCCGGAGAAAGTTTCGTGGGTTCAGAGTCTTATGCAGCCGATCCTACATATGTTTGTGGCTTTGTAAAGGCCGATTAAGTAACAGTCGAGCGGAAACTTTGTGGAGGGTAGACCATTGGACAGATAAGCGTTAATTCAAAACAAAACTAGAATAATAGAATGATGATTAAACGAATTAGATCATGAACCGGCGATAGAGAAGACCGGAAAAGATGCAGATGAATAGTCACAGTGGAAAGAGAGGATAGTCCATTGAACTAATTACATTCAGCGCATAACGAATTTAGAATTGAATTTGAATTAATGAATAACGAATGATATTGACGGAGCGGGTATTACCGATTGCCCGCTCTGTTTTTTACAGAGGATAACAATGGAATACATAATCACAGATCATGCAAAGGAAAGATATGCGGAGCGGATAGCCGACAGAGAAGGTAATTGGGATATCAAACAGTATGTGGCTTGTAATGACGGAAAAATCACAGAAGACATTAACAAGATGATGGAGTATGCGCAGTTTGTCGCAGAAGGAAAATTCGGAAAAGGATATTCACAAGTCAAAGTGTATGTCTGTAATACGTGGGTTATCCTGGTGGATATTTCAGCGCCGAAAGTCATTACTCTTTACAAAGTGGATTTGAATCTTGGTGAGGAATTCAACAAGGAATACATGAGCAAATCGCTGGAAAAGATCAAAGCTGCTATTGCCGAGTATAACGCAACAGTAGAAGCCACAAAGGAAGAAATCAAAGGCTATGACGATTTCATTGTTGCTAACGATGCCGAGATTGCCGAGTTGAAAAGCACGATTCGATCATTGCAGGATTTATCAGACAGCTACAAAGATGTGGCTAAAAATCTTAAAGCTAAGAATAAAGCTGCTGAAATGGCGATGATTAAAACCGTGGAAGATTTGATAACAAAGAAGAATTTCTAATATGAGACTGTCATATATCATTCATGGCGATTGGCTGAAAAAGGGAGAACTTGGAAATTTTCTCTACAGGAAAAAGGTATTGAGCAATGGTCAATCTGCTTTGTACGCATTGTACACAGTGGAAGACGAAGACACATTAAGGAATTCAATCGTTTATGTCTATGTCTTATTTGGTATAGCGGATAAGTATAAAACTCTAGTTGCTTGGGCGCTTGGAGAAGGTCACGGCGATCTTGATATTACAGCCACAGGAAAATGCGGTTTAGAGGGTTTAAAATGGGCGCTGGAAAATACATTACTAGCTGCCAACAGTATCCGGCACTATAACAAAGACCATGAAGAATACAGGAAAACTTTTGGACATAGATATAAAAAAGTCCGGTTAATAATTGCTGCAACTACACCACAAAGATACAGAATATACAAAAGAGCATTGATACCATATGGGTTTAAGGAGAGCAGAGACGGATATGGACTGTATCTTTACTATGAGTAGGAGGTTTTAAGATGGGAGTCTGGATTGAAGGAATGGAAAAATCAAAGAATTGTTGTGGATGTTTCCTCAATGATTCTGATATGTATTGTCGCATTACAAAATCGTATATCGACAGAGACGATTATACCACGAAGAAGCCATGTCCGATGCATGAAGTTAGTGACGTAGTTATGAGCAAGGTTTACAAATGAGAAGAATAATTATTGCGGGATCAAGAGACTATTCGAATTACGATGTAATTAAAAGCGCAATGTCCACATTTGATTTACTGGAAAAATACAAACCGGAAAATATCGAGATTGTTTCTGGTGGTTGTCGTGGAGTTGACACATTGGCAGAAAAATTCGCTAAAGAATTTGGTTATAAATTCACGGAATTTCCGGCTGATTGGTCGCTTGGAAAGCGTGCTGGATATTTGCGCAATAAACAAATGGCCGAGTATGCAGCAAAGGAAAATGGAATGCTTGTTGCATTTTGGGATATGAAAAGCCGTGGAACAAAACTGATGATTGAGTTGGCGAAGAAATATAAACTACAAATATACGTGATTAATACGGAGAATTTGGAAGTCTATGAGTTCTAATAAAGCAGAAAGAATGTATTCTCTGTTTGGACATACAGCCGGAGAAAAATGCCGAGATTGCAGCAACTTCTTGAAGTACAAATACCATGACAAGAGTATTCAGAAGTGCGAGATTTACGGCGATACAAGATCGAGTGCGTCAGATTGGACAGGAAAAACCGATGCTTGCGGAATGTTTGACAGAGATTATATTGGCAGACCTGTTATCGAGTATGCACCACGTTATAAGCCACAGGAGAAAATTGACGGTCAAATAGAATTTGATTTTGTTGATCCAGCCGGAAAGGAAAATTAAATGAAGAACGGACATAGAAGAATGAGCGCATACGGCGCAAGAGAAAGCGGTCAGAAATTTATTGAGGATGATTTCAAGTTCTGCAATAACAATGATGGAACAAAGCGCATGAAGCGGTATCTCAAAAGATTTTCCAGGAAGGCAGCAAAAGAGATCATAAGAAAATTTACGAATGAATCTGATGATTGATTGGAGAAAATACCTTGACAATAAAAGAATTATTTGATTGGGCGAATGATTGCGGAATTGCCGAAGATGAACTGCTTATTAAGTCTGATAGTGGAATTTTTCATGTAACAACAGACAATCTTTCACCATCGTTTAGACATGATAACACTGTTATTAATGTCAGCAGCGATGGAGCAAAGCCGAGTCTTCCACCAACCGAAGCGGAGAAAAATGAATGATAAGCATGAGAGGTGATCGTAGTCGTGCGGTCAAACTACATCGTCAAATGTGGCTAGATATGATGCTGGATTTAGGCGATGATGCTAGTCCGGAAAAACGGTTAAGATATAAGCGTGATTGGTGCAGAAGAAATTTTCCCGATGAAGACATAGCGCATAACTGTTTTCTTTGTGAGTGTGCCGGAAAACTTTATACCAGTAATCAGAATTGCATATACTGTCCGATTGATTGGAGTCCGTTAGTGGCTTATAAAGGCGGGTTACATAGATGCTATGTTAGTTATATAGGCGGTGAAAGAGAAGGACAGATTTTCTTGGATGCGCCGATTAGTGAAATACTGGAACTGCCAGAGAGGGAAACCGGATGGAAAAATTAAGGATATTACTTAAAAACGGAGAAAGCAAAACATTTCCGTGGGAAAATATAGGCTTTAAACTTACAGAAAATTACATAACAGTGTGGAAAGTTAATGCTGAATCAGACAATTTTCTTTTTAAAGCGCCAATGTCAAATGTAGAATATGCCGAGAGGATCACTGATGAATCTGAGTAAAGAAGAAGCGCTGAAACTTCACAGAAAAATGTGGAGTGCAATGCGGGAAAAATTTGGGGATTGTCCGAGTGCTATCAAAAGAGAACTATTCAAAGAGGAATGGTGTGTTAAATATTTTCCATATGAACTTATTCTTAATAACTGCTTTTTATGTGAATATGCGATAGATTGTGACCATTGCCCTATTAATTGGAGTAGTTTAAGCCTCCACCAACTTGATAGATGTTATGCAAAATACAAAGGTGTTGTTGATAGCGTTCCTGATGCTGCGATATTTTTAACTGCGCCAATTTCTGAGATTCTTGCATTGCCGGAGAAATAAGAATGGAAAAAATTAGGATTGATTTAACAAGAGAACAGACGCTAAAGCTGCATAGGCAAATGTGGACAGATATGCTGTCAGAACTTGGTGATAATCCTACTGCCAAACAGCGTGTAGATTTCAAGGATTCATGGTGTAATAAGTGGTGCAAAGAAAATGGTTATGTGTCAGCGCATGTAGCTGGAAGTTGTTTTCTTTGTGAGTACACAAGAAACAAAGGGATCGTTCCGAGTTACCTTGAATGCAATATGTGTCCTATTAATTGGTCAAAGGCCGAAGATATTCTTGTTATTCCTGGACAAGATGCGTGGTGTGTTAGTTCATACATCCCTACTGGAAAGGATTATTTTCTTACTGCACCAATCTCAAAAATCCTTGCAATACCAGAGAGGAAATAATCATGTCGTTTATCGTAAAGAATATGGATATTCCGAAAAGTTGTAAAGAATGTATCGAGAAAGGTTTAAGATCAGTATTTAATTGTTCGCAGTGGCAGCATGTTAGCGTTGAAAATTCTAACGTACTTAGAGCAGAAAATTGTCCGCTTGCAGAGATTCCGGATAAACACGGAACACTAATCGACAAGGAAAATTTAAGAGCAGCAATGTATCATAAAGCATTTGAAGCCGATACTGATATGCAGAAATGGGATGGCGGTTGCTGGATAAGATACAAGATGTTTGAAAATTGCGTGGAAAGTGCAAAGCCAATCATAGGAGCGGAAAAATAATTGAGGTTTTACCGATATTGCGACAATCATTTTGAAATTGGAGGGAAGACAATGAATCTCATGGTAAATTCAATGATTGAAACAGCTATTGTCCTTGTTTTTGCATTAGTTTGCGTATTCATAATCTTTGTAGTCGTTTCACTCTTTTGTAAAGTTTTTGTAAAGTTTAGAAGTGCCGAAGAAAACGAAGTAAACAGCATGTTCGAAGTTGTTGAAGATGGAGATTTGTATTATGTGGTTTATCATAAATTGACAAATGTCATGTATACGGTTTCCGGTAATGGAGAATTTACTTTTATGGTTAATGCAAAAGGCGAACCACTAATCTATTCAAAGGAAGATTATGCATATTTGGAGGATGCTAAATGAGTACAACAGACAGCGCAGAAAATGTGAACAAAGAATTATATCTGAGAGTTGATATAATTTCGTGTGATGATAATGGTCAGACTTATATTCGTGAGCGTGGAAATAATGATGGTTTTGGCTTGTGGGTAAATGATGATTCTTTAAAGAGCGAAACCGATATATTAAAAATAAAGGAAGATCGCACAGAAAAATATCGAAGTGCATTACAGAAATTTGCCGAGATGGATGTTGATTTACGTGAAAAGGTTTTCGGATCATACAAACTTGCGGATATTGCTAAGATGCAGCCAGAGGAATTCATTGCCAAGATAAATGAATACAATTACATTCCACAAACAGGCGAGATATGGGAAACGGTAAGCAGAGAAAAAGTAGTTGTAGTAAGCGTTGGAATTGGCGAAGTCAACTTTTACTCTTCAAGAGCAACACAAAAAGGATGTTCAGAGCAAATGTCGCTTGCCGATTTCAAGAAGATATTCCATAACACAGGAAAAACTTGTGACACTTTGATCGCATTCTTTGAAGAATTAGGCGCTTTAAATGGAATTATGTACTTTTAATAAGGAGTTAAGCAATGATAAAAATGGTATTTGATTGTATCAAATGTGGCATAAGTTTTCTTTTGATTGTTTATATTATTCATCAAATAAATTGCATAAGAAAAGAATTTTGTGAGTTGCTTGATAGTCTTAATGATATTGACGCTGGAATAGCATTAAATTACGACACAATAAAGTCTATATTAAATGTTTTGGTTGGCAATCCAAATACCAAAACAGAAAAGAAAATTCCGGAAAAGCATATCTCATATTGTTGCGGTAATTGTAAATATTTTTACAGAAAAGCTGATGGAGGTTTGGTACTTAGTTCTTGCCGAAAGGGTGTCGATGATGTTTGCCCTTATGATATTTGCGATTGGTACGAGAGTTATATATGACAGAAAGGATAATATATGAGTTACGCAGAAGATTGTGAAGACATTGGCGGTTATCTTGCAGACTTAGATTTCTATGCAGGAGAATGTATAGATGATTGTGGCCATTGTGATTGGAAATATGAATGCCCTAACAGCGATTATGTAGGGTGAGCCTAAGTAATATGTTTGTGCAAAGAATGTAAAACATGGCTCTTGTGTGAGATCAGAAGTGAGATTATTTGAGGAAAATTTGCTATGACAAATCTTGAATATATTCGCAAATGCGACAAAGGAGAACTTGCAAAACTGTTATGCACTATTGCAAGTCCGAAACATACGGTTAATTGCGAAACGTGTGTTGTAAAAGATTATTGTTATGAACTGCACAATGGTTTTCTTCATTGGCTTGATATGAAAAGAAATAAAGATGAATGGAATTAAAGGAAATTATGACGATAGAAGAAGCGATTAAACATGCCGAGGAAGTAGCAGACAAATACAGCGCCACATTTCCTAATTGCGATTGTGCCAAAGAACACAGACAGCTTGCTGCATGGCTAAAAGAATTATTGAAATATAAAAGCCAATCAGAAATTGTTCATTGTAAAGACTGTAAGAAGCGGAATTTTGCCGGGTACTGCACTGTTCATCAAAAGAATGTCCACGGATTAACAGCGGAATTTTGGCAGCCAGAAGACGATTATTTTTGCGCAGACGGAGAAAGGAAAACAGATGGGAATAACACTTGAAGATGATACTCCGATGGTTGCTACAGCATTTAGAGGGAGTGACCTTACTAAAGAGGAAGAATCTGCCCTGGATCATCTGCTTGATATGATGACTGCTGTAAAGCAACAGGTTCTTTTGAGAAAGGCGCTTCATAATGAAAAATAAAGAGATTCTCATCGAAGATGCAATTCAGTTTCATGAAGAACAAGTAAAAGTATGTTCTGAGAAAATGACAAGAGCGCTTTTCGGAGAAGAAAGATGCGAAGAATTAAAAGCTGAACATATTCAACGTGCTAAGTGGTTAAGAGAATTGCAAGAATATAAAGCGCAGCCGAAAATTATTCATTGCTGTGAGTGTAAATTCTTTCGTGCAAATATGAGTCCGGATGGCTATATTCCAAAAGGCGCTTTTGAATTTGAGTGCAAACATTGGAATGGTAGTTGTGATCCTACAGATTTTTGCAGTTATGGAGAGAGGAAAGGCGGTGATTGAATTGATTGTTTGGTTTTCAATAATTTATTTTTATGTGTTTGTTACCATTGAAATAGCCGTGATTATTTTCTTGATTTGCTCATTGCTTTATACACATTATGGATTTTTCAAGAGATTTTTCCATAATGGTTTGCATTGGCATGAACCTACAACAATATGGTTTGACGGATTCCAGGTTCATTCAATCTGCAAACATTGTGGCAAAGAGATTATGAGAGATTCGCAAGGCAACTGGTTTTTGTATAAAAGAAGTGAAGCCAATGGACAGAGATAGCTTTATGGATATTGTCTACGGAGAATTAAAAGATGATCCAGACAATACCAGAGCGAATAATATTATTAACGCTGCCGATGAATATGTAAAGGATAGTCAAGACAAGTGGATTCCATGTTCTTTGCTTATGCCGAAAGAAAGAGATGCCGGTGTATTAGGAAAACTTGGAGTTAGTAAAAGGTCGGATTATGTGTATGTTACCATTGAAATAAATGGAGAACGAATTGTAGATCGTGCATGTACATACGATGGTAATTGGGCGTTGTCAAATAGATTTGGATTTCCGAAACACAAAATTATTGCATGGCAGCCTTATCCAGAGCCGTATCAAGGAGATTTAGCCAGTGTGTAAATTTTGCAATTCCTATAACATTTCAAAAGAGGTACATGGTCGTTATTCTGTAAGCTGTGATTACAAGGTTGCGTTTGTTACATATTCATGGACAGACGATCAAGGCAGACAAAGAGCGGATAAAACTACAAACTGTAAAGATTATGATTTGAATTATTGTCCGGAGTGTGGACGTAAATTAAAGGAGGATTAAGCATGAAGACATTTGTTAAGACAATTATTGCAATGGTGGCTATTATTATTTTCGGCTTGGCATTTGCGCAGAATACAGAAGCAGCGCCGAGATACGCAAAGAATGTCAGCGATTTCAACTCTAGCCATACATACGTTTTAGAAGCTGCTGATTTTCCGAAGTCAAGCACAACAAAGATCGGCGGTCGTGTGGCAACGCCGAACGCAAGCGGTTGGATGGATTTGATTAAATACGATCCTAAAACAGCCGAGAGCAAACATCAGATTTGGCACATAAGCAATTGGGTATACGATTATGACATGGGAGAACTTACGCTACCGACCTATACCATAACTAATTCCGATCCGTTGCCGTATTGGAGCAACGATTTCATGGGAAGGGCGATCACATACACGAACAAAGGCTTCTACAGACAAAAAGAAATTTACGGAGAGTTTGGCACGATGTATGAGCATTGGAATAGTCCGGCGCAGAGATACACGATTAAGAAAGTCAGAACAGATGCTAAGACCGGAAGAGCCGTGTTTAGATTTATTAATTCCAAATCTAAGATTGCTATGGCTGCCGGAGGGTATGCAGATTTCTATGTTATGATTCTGTAATACTCCAACAATTTAAAGGAGATTAAAATGACGTATATAATTAATCCGTGGATGTTCTATTTCATTTCATTATCAGATACACTTAAATGGACTACAGGAATTTTGACAATTATTGCAATTATTGGAGTATTTATGTTTTGCGATCAAGATGAAAAATACACTAAAATATGCTTTATTGTTGGCTGTATTTCATTAGTGATTTGTTTGTTTCTTCCGAGCAAAGACACTTGTTATAAGATGTTGATTGCGTCACAAGTTACCACGGAAAATATTGAGAACGCAAAAGAAACAGTAAAAGATGTTGCGGATTATATTATCGAAGCTACTAAAAATATATAATAAAACCAAAACAGAAAAGTGCGAACATGAAAAGGATGAATGTCTATAGAAAATATTTAAGATCACATATTTTTAAAAACTATTGGACTTTATCTAAAGCCATAAGCGGAAAGATTTATCATAATTCAAACTGGTAAATAACAGAATAATAAGGCGGTGTGTTATGCAAATAGAGTGGATTGATTGGAAGAAAATCGCAATGGAGAAAGCGAAGAAGGTTAAGGCGTATATCTGCACAGACAAAAGAAGTTGTATGTATTATACGGTTGTTTTCGCTGAGACAAGAGGTAAAGCCAAATCAGTCGCAAAAACTACGGAATGTTTGTATAATACACCGTTTATTTATATTGAAGCGAAAAGAATTCCGCAACTTGACAATGCTTATCGTCATTATCCTGTAATGAATTGGAAGAGCGGTCATGATCGAGTGCGGTTAGTACGAGATGCTGGTTTTGTGTGCGATGCTGCCAGAGAAGAATGTAATAAGTGTTCAGCTTTTGAGTGGTGTGTTAGAGGAAAAGATAATGGAAGTCATTAAAGTAGGGAAGATAGAGCCGGAGTTATACAAAAAACCGCCAGAATTTTACAAATGTAAATGCAGACATTGTGATGCTGAGTTACTAATAAATCTTAATAACAAGAAAGATATTATAAATCATTATGGTTGTGGCGCTGTACATTATTATACGATCATATGTCCTATATGCGATTATTTACAAGTGCATAGAAACTTGGATATGGAGAGAATTAAAATCGGTAGTGCAGCCATTGATTCTTTGTTTGGCGGTTTGTGTGATAATTGTCCAGACGAAAAGAAAGAGTGCGCAAAATGCAGCTTTTTCTAAACGAAATCGGAGAAGTGAAATGGTAGATTGGAAAAGATTTCATGTTGGTTTTTCTTCAAAGTTTGGGACGTTGTTCATTGGATGCGGAAACAAGAAGAAAGGAAATGAAGCGTTTAAATGGACAGGAAAATCAGAAGACAGAACAGAAGAGATTGTTCGTGCGGTAATGAGCAAATTAAAAAATGATTGCGAAAAAAGAAAAGATGATCGCCCTTATGTTGGCTATGAAGTTGATGGAGTTGGAAAGCTGATCTACATTAAACCTGGTCACAATTTCTTTGTACATGTTAATCCAGAGAAAAATAAAAACTAAAACAGTAAAATTATATATTGACAGACTATTTCTCTTGTGGTAATATAATTATAATACAAGAGAAAGGAGTGAACTTAAAATGTCAAGAAATGTAAAGCCACAGAAGAACACGATATTCAGCTATTACATTCAGCAGAACGGCGATGGAAATTTTGAAGTCGTAAAGCCAAAGCCGAAGTGTGCTGATATTTGGATGGCTGATTTGTCAAATTCCGGCGAAAGCGTTCAGTGCGGTTATCGTCCTGTGTTTATCATTTCAAATGACAAGAATAATGAGTTTGCTCCAACTGTAAATGTGTTTCCGCTCACAAGCAAGATGAAGCGGAGAGAATTACCTTGTCATGTAAGACTTGATAACTTCTATGATTACGGTCTTACAGCGCCGAGTACAATTCTTGTTGAGCAGCCGTTGACTATATCGCAAAATTCTTTACTAAAGTTTGTAGGCAGAATAGAAGATCGTGATACATTATTAAGGATTTACTTTGCTATGCAATCGCAATTTCCTATTCTACAATGCTAAAACAGAAAAACAAAATATATTGAAATTGATTAGGAATCGTGCTATGATACATATAATCCGAAGGAGGATTTTACCATGAGTGAGATACCCAAACAGCCGATTCCTACAAAAGACATATTAGAAGATTATTTCAGCACAATGAAAAAAGGTGTTGAAGTGCGCATCCGTTATCAAGTTGACCGAAAAGAATTATACGCATACGAAAAGAAGATTGGAAAACAGTTATTCGAAATGAATAGCGATGAACTTTTCGCAATGATTAACACGTTTGGATCACAGCGAAAAACTGTTGCCGGACGCAGTTCTATGCCGTATAATTCATTCTTCCAGGTCTGCTCTATGTACAGACAGATTTTCAATTATTACATTGAGAATTATCAAGTAATCAAAAATCCGTTTAACGAGAAGAGCATGAAAGGCAATCAAGCGCTTGAACGTATTCTGCAAATAACGGATCGAGTTACGCAAGAAGATGTAGAAGACATAGTTAAAAAACTTCATAATGATTTGCCGGAAGAGCGTGCGAATTATGTCGAGTGTATTATCCGCCTTTTCTGCGATGGTTTTGCCACCAATGAAGAGATTGTTTTGCTGAAAGAAGACATGATTGATTTCCGCAATAAGCGGGTAATGATGCCAAACCGCACAATCGTTTTAAAGGATAGAACAATCAGCTTATTAACCTACGTTCATTCGCTGGAAGAAATTGACGCAAATCACGGCGTTTACAAAGCCACACAGTACAGGGATTATTATTTCAAGTATTTCGTATTCCCTAGAAACGTTGCGACATTCGGCAATAAAGAGCCGGAAGAAATTGCTGCACTTATCAGCCGTACATTTAACGTGTATGTGCGAAGACCATACGGAACAAATCTGAATTATCGTTCTCTGTTCTTGCTTGGTTTCTATCAGAAATTGGTTGAGACTTACGGCGAAGATCGTACAAAGGAAATGATTATGTCTGTCCGCAATTCCGCAGATACAAATGATGTTTTCGCAATGGCCAGATTGTACGGAGTAAACACATCCAATATTTCTACACTTAGAAAAAGTTTGAGAATTTATATTTGATTGTTTTGGCTGCTTGACAACAAGTAGCCATACATAATATACTAAAACCAATACAGAAAAACAATGATATTTTGTCAAATGTTTAATTGACAAACCATAGACAAGGAACTATAATGTATACGAACAGGGGTTCGGAACGTATGTTCAAGGCGAATGGCAGAGAGAAGGTGATATAATTGAGATATAAGTTTGTTAATGGTGTAATTACATACGGTATAATTACAGATGAATGCAGAATTGTTGGTAATAATAGTGATATTATTATTGCAAAGCTGCATTACAAGACCGGAGAAATTGATATTACATATGATTGCACCACGGATCGAGTGCTTATCCACGAATGGTATAAGATTGCTAGCGAAGAACTGTCTGTAGTCACGGAAGAATTGAGGGTATATTTCAACAACAGACGGAAATAATTGTTAAAAAGGTTGCGCTGGAATGGCGCAACTTGTTATTAGATTTAAAACCAAAACAGAAAAGGAAAGTTATGAATTTCAAATATTACCTTAGAAGATTGATCCCGAAAATACATAATCTTCCGCAAGTGATTTATATTGTTTGGCTTGGAAATGAATACATAATTCGGAAGAGGTTTTAATGGGATACATAACACACGAAATAGAAATTACAAAAGAAGAATATTATTATTATAAGTCTTTAAAGTATAAGGAATTATGCGAAGAAGTGGAGAAGATCGCCAGCCAGAAAGGTTATATGCCTAATGCATACGGTTTATACGGCGTAAAGGTATTAAGTCGTTGGGAACTTGAAGCAATGGGTTACAAATATTTTCTGCAATTTGAGACACAAGATAGTTGCGATTGATTTAATAGAAAAAGTAATTGAATACATCGAAGGGAAAATCAATGGAGAAAAGGACAAAAGGCCAACAGATTGAATACGCTATATCTACTATATTTAAAGCTGTGTCGGAATACAGTTTTGCCGAGTGGCTTGAAACTTGGGGAATCGAAGAAGAAGACTGGAACAAATTTATGGATGCCGGAAAAGCAGCATTGCATAAATCAAATACAGTAACAAACAAAGAGTTAATTGATTTCTGTAATAATATGGGTGGGTTATGCGGAAGAAATAAATGTCCGTATTTCGAAGAGTGTAATGAATATGAAATTAATTATGGTCGTGTTCCTTATGCAGAAGATACGCTTCATTCAGAATGTTACACAGATGAAGTAATTGTGGTCGAAGAGAGTGACGAAGATGGAGATTAAAGAAGCTATAAAGAATATTGAAGCGGAACTGAACTGCCGAAAAGAAGATGAAACAATGTGCATGAAGTATGAATGTAGAGAGGGTAAAGGCGGGTGTCCGTTTTATATAAGTGGTGAAACGCTAATAGAATCTTTGCAAACATTTATTGAATGGTGTAAGTGCGCACTTGCTAAAGAGCGTGAAGGGAGTGAGGACGATGCTGACAACTGAGCAGAAAAAGCACATAGATGCTTTTGAGTATTGGGTAAAAACCAATACCGAAAACGGAGTGAGCACCATTCCTGAATCTATTTGCAAAGACATCATTTCAATTCTGAGAGACAAGGACGGTGAGAGCCATGAAGGTTGAACTAAAGCCCTGTCCGTTCTGCGGTGGACAACCGGAAATTGTAACACCGGAAGAAACAGATGGTTGGTATTGGTTTATAGCGTGTACGAATGATAATTGTTGGGGTATTGCAATATCGGATTTTTGCGAAACGGAATCCGAAGCAATAGATAAATGGAATCACAGAGAGAATGGTGAAAATAATGAAGATAATGATTGAAGCAACGCCGGAAAGAGCAGCGATCACTTTTAAATTAAACGGAGATACATTCAAACAAAATTGGGAGTTGGTTGCGCCTGGTCACGCAAAGTCAATAGGAAAATCGTTTGCCGAACAAGCAGAAAGCACAGGAAAATACGATGAAGAATGTGCTGAACTTATTTATGAAGCGGTAGACAGCAATCTTGTTGTGCTACAGTTAATGCAGTTGTCGGAAGAATGCGAATAGATTGAGGATATATGAGCAAAACTTATCAGATAGAAGTCAAAGAACAGCGTCAATACCGTCACAATATTGTTATTCAAGTTGATGATGATGCGGATATTGATGCTATTTGTAATCGAATAGAAGAAGCACTTAATAATTTACATGGCGATATATGGAATATTGGTTATACCACCGGTGTAAAAATTGTCGGTATTAAAAAGGATAGAAGCCCGAATTGCGAGTGTGAGGTTTTGGATTATAAAGACTTTCATCATTCGGAAAAGAACGGTGAGAACTGACGATGTATGATGATGTATATTACAACGGCAGAAAAATAGGAACAAGGATTAAACCATTTTTGTACGGAACTTTAAATGGAGTAAGTCTTGATCTGCACGAAGGCGAACTTAAACCGTGTTTGTGCGGGAAAAAACCGGTGCTTATAAGAGATGGCATGTTGGAACTTCGCTTTGGCGTGTTTTGCGCAGACCCTAATTGCCCTAAATGTCCAACTTCTTGTAGGTATTATTGGTCGTGGTTTAGTCGTGAACTTGCAGCCGAAGAGGAATGGAACAAAATAATTAGCGAGATAACATTGCGTGAAGAGGTGGGTGAGAATCATGCTGACGCTTGAACAGGCAATAACCCAATATGGACAATGTGAAAATTTCTGCAAGTATCAAGGGTTGGTCGTATCGCTAGAAGAACTTAATCAGATAACCGCATGGCTCAGGGAGTTACAGGAGAGACGGAAAGAACCGAAAAGGATCAAGGGAAGATGGATAGAAATGTTATCGTATAAGAATCACACTTATAAATGCTCAGAGTGTGGAAGGCTTCTTGTTAATATAACAGATGGAAGGAATAATGTTTCCAAGCATTATCCATATTGTCATTGCGGTGCAGATATGAAGGGAGAGCCGAATGAGGTACGTACACCATAACAAATGTGCGGGTGGACACGCTTTTTGGGAAGTAAACAGTAAAATTTACTGTTTAGGTCGTGTAGATGCTGCTTTCGAGGATAAAGTTTTTGTAGATGAATGCAAGAAGTGTCCGAGATTGCTTGACAACAACGAAGATGAAATAAGTGACTATATAAATCGCAAGAAAAGGAAAACCGATGGGTGAGAAGGAATACGAATACATATTCCAAATAGCAAAGGATTGTGACGGAGTTTATTGTTACATAAAGCAAGGCGAAATAATCCGGTGCAAGGATTGTGCATATTACGGTTGGGATTGCGTTGATGCCCCATATGGCATGACCAAAATGACATGTTGGTGCGACCTGCACTATGATGCCGTAAACGAGAATCTGGTGGTAAATCCAGACGATTATTGCAAGTGGGCGAAAAGGAGAACCGATGAAGCGAAACGAAGTGATTGACGGTTTGCGTTATATAAAAAATTGGGAATGTCACGGTGATTCAGAAATGTATGGAATTGTCGTAGCTGCGTTAGAAATGTTGGAACAGCCAGAAGTTATTTACTGCGGTAACTGTAGGCATTATAAACCAATGTCAAATAATTGGGGTACATGCGGAGTGCATAGTAGTCCTACAGAAAAATACAGAACATGCCAAATATGCGATCACTGCTCATGGGCAGAAAGGAAAGCTGATGGATAATAAACAGGCGATTGGCATACTTTATGATCTCATTCAAAAAGTTAGAGATAAAAGCCAAGAAGAGGATTATGAAACTGCACTTCATATAGCAATTCATGCGCTTTGCAAACCGGATATTATTTATTGCCATGAGTGTGTAGAAAGCGAACAAGACACATTGTTCCATGACTATTGGTGTCATGGTAAAAAGGTATGGCGTTATCATTTTTGTAGTTGCGGAAGAAGAGTAGAGAGGGAAAACCAATGAGTGAACTTGTACAACTTTGTTTTTAGTGTGCAGATTTAGGTGATGATGATTGCAAGAGGTGTCCACTTGGAAATCCGTGTTTGGGTTGTGAAGATTATGACCAGATAAATGATGTGTGCAAGAGTAACGGTGGATGTGCGCCAGAAAGGAAAACAAATGGATAATAATATTAATGCTGATACAATTTTGGCGGTTGTCAGAAAATTGATCGGTGATACAGAACCATGCGGAGATTCAGCCATTGATTGTAAGCGCACAGAGAATCTTGATAATTTAATTCATGTTATTGATGGATTAGTGCGTGATGTTGAAGAAGCTGCGGTATACAAAGAACGAAATGAATCCTCAATGCAGACAATGGGTAAAAAGGCAGATGAAGCATTAACCGATTGGCACGCTTATATAGAAGAGTATTTTACTATTTGGGAATAAAGGAGAGCCAATGGCGAAAATCTATCAGAATAAAAGTGTTAGTCGCAAATTATATTTCGTTCCGCTTTATCCGGTAAAAACAAGAGGGATCGAAGCAAGCAAAATAGGTGGATATGAAATTGCCTTAACTGATAATGGCAGATGGAAATGTACTAAAGCCGAGTATTACAAAATTTCTCTGTCAGATGCGGAGCGATTTCCTGTTGTTGGAGAGGTAAAGATTGATATTAAGGAATATGTCAAAGGCGCAATACTTGAAGCGCTTGAAAGGAAATCCTGGAATGAAAGCAATTAGGATCGGAGCAGACTATAGACCGAACAAAGTAACTCATTATGATTATCTTGTCAATGATAACGTATCAGTTACTAAAGTAAGAAAGTGGTTTAAGAATACATATACTTGGTTAGATATTAAAGAAGCGAAAATTATACCGTTAAAAGAAGCAGTAAATCCAACACGATTATTCGAGTGTTTATCTGATGTTAAAGGAGGATGATTTGATATGACACCAATTATTGAAATAAGTCATGAAGATCGTACCGGCGGGATTGCAACTAAACTTAAACGCATTCATGGCGCTGTACTTACGTTTGTAAGACTTAAAGATAAAGGCTTGAAGACCGGAGAACAATTTGATATTTCAGATGTTGAAAAAGAATTGGCGTATATTATTTTTAAGGATAAGAGTTCAATCAAAACTACAATAAATCTGCTAAACTTTTTACTTGAAAATTTTGACGAAATGCAGGAGGGTGAAGATGAATAAATTATATCTTTCTCTTGGCGCTTGTATGCTTGTTATGGCTGCATGTGCCGTGATCGGCGGGATTATTGGCAACTTTATATACACTGCACTTTTCTAAAAATAAAACAGAAAAGTGTTGACATGATAAGCCGGATGTGATACTATACACTTACAGAAACCAATACAGAAAAGTTAGGAGTTACCAAATGAAATTATTAAAACGTGATACAGAAAACAAATTTATGGCTTATTTCGACACGGAAACCGGACATTACGCAAGGACAGGAATTATTGATGATAACGGCAAAGACACAGGTATTGATCCGTTCATGACAAACTTTCCGGAGTTAATTGATATCGGAATAATGGGTCACTGTATTCATGGCCGTAGCGGATTATGCATCAAGTCCGGCGTTCAGTGTTACCAGAACGGACTTGAAACAAAGTATCCGAACATGGCGCTTGATGATTTCAAGCGGATTGTAAATGAGTGCAAAGGCAGAACATTTCAGTTTGCGCTTGGCGGTCGTGGCGATCCAGACCAGCATGAGAATTTCGAAGAGATTCTTTCTTACTGCAAAGAGAATTTCATTGTTCCAAACTTCACTTCAAGCGGTTTGGGATTCAATGAAAAGATTGTAAGTCTCTGTAAGCAGTATTGCGGTGCAGTTGCTATTTCGTGGTACAGACAGCAGCACACACTTGACGCAATTCAGATGTTGCTTAATGCCGGAGTAAAGACAAACATTCATTATGTGCTTGGCAATAACAGTATTGATGAAGCAATCAACCACTTGAAGAACAATGATTTTCCGGAAGGAATAAACGCAGTTGTTTTCCTGTTGCATAAACCTGTTGGACTTGGCACGAAAGCCAACGTTCTGAGATACGATGATGAACGTCTTAGAGTCTTCTTTAACTTGGTTGATAACATGAAACATCCGTTTAAGATTGGTTTTGATTCTTGCACGATTCCGGCGATTCACAACTTCACACATAGCATTGATGAAAAATCAATCGACACTTGCGAAGGTGGCAGATGGAGCATGTATATTACTTCTGATATGAAAGCGCTGCCGTGTAGCTTTGATAACCAGGAAATGCGATGGTCTTATGACATTTCCAATGACACGATTCAGAACGCATGGAACAGTGAGCAGTTTGAGAATTTCCGCAATCATTTTAGAACTTCATGTTCAAGCTGCAAGGATAGAAGAAATTGCATGGGCGGTTGTCCGATTCGCCGTGAAATCGTTTTGTGCGCAAGATCGGAAAAGGATCTGAGGTGATATGATGGATGCTTTAATGTGTAGTGCGGATTTTAATGTAACTTTTAATGGCATGAAATGTAAAGTTTATGCGATTAAGAATACGATGCATCATGGAGAATACAATAGAAGTAATACTATAGAATTTCTTTTGTATTTGTGTGATGAATGGGTTTGGATTTATGCAAACCAGTGTGAGCCATTGTTAGAAAAAGAATTTATTAATCTTTCATCAATATTGCGAGGTGCAATGAATGAATATTGAAAAAATTAAAAGTGCGCTAAATACATTGAATGGTTGTCGCTATGATATTACAAGCCAGAGCGAAAGTGAAGTATGCGTTAAGATCATAAATACAAAAGTAAAAATTCAAGAAGTACCGATTGGCGCAACATTTAAGATCGGAGATTTCGAATTCATCAGACTTGGTGAAGAGTTCGGCGGTATTTCTGCCTTGCTGAAAAATTCTCTTTGGGATCATAGCTTTAATACTGATAATAACGATTATTCAATGAGCGTAATTAGAGGAATGTTCTTTGAATTGTTTCTTCCGGAACTTGAAAACAAAGTTGGAGAAGACGGACTTATAACACATATAGTAGACCTTACTTCTCTTGACGGACTTAAAGATTATGGTTTTCTGCATGACAAAGTAAGTATCTTGACACTTGACAGATACCGCAAATACAGAAAATACATTCCATATTTTTCAGCTACTTGGTGGTTGTCAACTCCGTATTCTTGCAAGCTGCATGGGATCAAATCTCTTGTATGTGTTGTGGATAAAGAAGGAAATATTGATTGGGCAAATTGCGCTTTTGAATTTGAAGTGCATCCATTCTGTGTTTTCCAGCCATCAGTAATGGTTACGTATGAATAAAATTTTTAACAGATAAAATAACTGTTTTATCAGCAAAAATAGGACTTGAAAACCACCAAAAATAGGGAGAAATCATTTTTTGATTTTCCTGTTTAAATCATCTTTAAACAAAGAAAGGAGCAAGGATGCCAAATTTAACTAGAAAATACAAACTTATTCCTGTTGGTGACAAGGAAGAAGTAAATAGAGTTTATACATATCTGCGTGAAGGTATGAAAATACAGAACGAATCAATGAATAAGTATATAAGCGCCTTGTATGTTGCTCAAATACTTGAAGCCTCAAAAGAAGACAGAAAAGAATTGTATAATTTATTTAGCAGAATTGCTACCAACAAGAAAGGTTCTGCATATACTGATAATATTGTTTTTCCTAAAGGTCTTGGGACAACGGCAGCGCTTACAAGGAAAGTTAACGAAGATTTTGGCAATGCAATGAAGAAGGGTTTAATGTATGGGAGAATTTCATTGCCTACATACAGACAGGATAATCCACTTTTGATACAATCGAATTATGTTAGATTAAGATCGCTTTCAACAATAGACGATGGTATTTATCATAAGTATGATAGTCCGATGGACTTAATAAACGGCCTTGAAAAAGACGCAAATCCAGAAGTATATATTAAACTTTCCAATGGGATCACATTTAAAATCGTATTTGGCAATCCGCACAAAGGCAGAGAGCAGCGCAAAGTATTTGAAAATATTTTCTCTGAGACGTATAAAGTTTGCGGAAGTTCAATGGAGATTGATAAGAACGGAAAAATTATTTTAAATCTCTGCCTTGAAGTTCCCAAACAGGAACACAAACTAGATGAAAATGTTATTGTTGGCGTTGATGTAGGAATAGCAGTTAATGCAATGTGCGCTTTAAATAATAACTATCATATACGTGAAGCGATTGGAGACGAGAGTAATTTACTCCGTGTTAAAAATCAAATGAACGCAGAAAGAAAGCGTTTACAAGAAGGTTTAAAATTCTCCAAAGGCGGTCATGGCAGAAAGAAAAAGCTGAAAGCGTTGGACAGGCTTAAAGATCGTGAAAGAAATTTTACACAAACGTACAATCATAAAGTAAGCAATAAAGTTGTAGAATTTGCGCTGAGACATAACGCTTCTCAAATCAACATTGAAGATTTGTCCGGTTTTGGAAAAGACAGAAAAGGAAATGTTGAAGACGATAAGAAGGATGTATTGAGAAATTGGTGCTATTACGAATTGCAGAATTACATAACCTACAAAGCGCAGTTGCATGGAATTACAGTTAGAAAAGTTAATAAAGATTACACATCTCAAACTTGTTCATGTTGCGGTCAGAAAGGGATCAGACTTTCACAATCAGAATTCATATGCCAGAATCCGGATTGTAAGTGTCATACGTTGTACGGCAAATATATAAACGCAGACTTTAATGCTGCCAGAAATATTGCTATGTCAACGGATTATAAATAATCAAGTGAAAAACTTGCGGTTGATTTCGCAGCCGGAAGGTGAGGGTTAAGCCACTCACCAAAACCTATGTTAAAATTACATATTCAATAGTTGCAAAACATTGGTACGAAACGTTCTTCCTTTTTGAGATAAATAGCATGGGTACGAAACAATGTTTACCTTGAATTTGTACCTATTATAAACAACATGGGTACGAAACATTGTGCAAAATTCAACGCTTACTTTGGTTGTTTTATACCTATAATAAACAACATAGGTACGAAATTGGCGTACAAGTTTGTTCTTGTACTTATGGTAAATAATATGGGTACGAAACTCTATGGCAAATTACATAAACACGAAACGCTTAACCGCTCTTTGCAGTATAGAAGAGGATGCAAGTAAAATGTTTTTTCAATACTTAAAAACCAAAACAGAAAAACCGTTGAGGGTTTTAATCATTACTTATTTTATATATACAGCAGATGATTTGTTTGAGTGGCTTTCAGTTGCATATAAAGAGCGTGCTGTGTTTTCTTTGGGATTATTCCAGAGAAAAATTAAGTTTCAGAATAAAGAATGCTGGTACATTAATGCATATTATGAAGAAGAATTAAAGTTTTTTGACTTGAATACATTCGACAAAATAGTTATTGGTTCTGATGTGCCAGAAAACTTTGTGAAGAAAGTCGCAGCTAAAGTAAAAGATCGCTCAGTCATAAGAGTGTGCGACATGACCGATGTGATAAACGTAGTGATAAATAAAGAGGTTGAAAGCCATGTTTGATTTCTTGTTTGAATCAGGTTGGGTCGTAATAATCGCAATATTCGGAGCGTTTGTTGCCAGTAATTTAATAAATGTATTGGATTATTTGTACTATAAATTCGTATCAGAAAGACCGCCAAAAGTTTTAATAATTTCAAAATCACTTTGGAATATTCAAGCGTTATTTGTTGCACTACAAAATAAGTACAAAGATCATAGATGTGTTTACTTTACGCAAGACCGTTTTGACAAATGGATTTTGTTCGAAGATGATGAAAACTGGACAATCGTTTCTTATTATTCAAAATCAATACGGCAGAATGAAATTGACTATAACGAATATGACAAGATAGTTTTTGACATTAATTTGCCGGAAGATTTTACAAAAGAAGTTGTAAGCAAAGTAAAGGATCACTCAATCATAAAAGTGTGTGATTTAAAGAAAGTAATAAACAAAGTAGGAGGATACTAAATGAAAGTACGATCTGATTTTGTAACTAATAGTTCAAGCAGTTCATTTGTCATTGCGTTCAAAGAAACTACGATTGATGAAGAAACGCTTGAAAAATATCCGTTTTTAAAATTCGTTTCTAAAATGCCACAATTAATCTTTAATGCGACAGGCGATTATGAAACGGAAGAAGCTGCAATATTCAATAGCAAAGAAGAAGTTGATAAACACATTATTGATAAATACGGATTTGGTGACTATAACACGGTTGAAAAGATACTTGAAGCCGAAGAAGGTTCATCTATGCCGCATCAGTACAATGCGTGTATTGAATATTTAAATAAAGGATATTCTTGTGCAGTAAAAAGAATTAGCTATGATGATAGTTCCTTAGTTGATATTATGCGCAAATTCGCAGATGGAAATGACAACTTTATTATTGTGAAAGAAGAGGAATACTGATGAAAATTCGCTCAGACTTTGTTACAAACAGCAGTAGTTCAAGTTTCATTTTGGGTTTTACATCAGAAGAAGCAGCCGAAAAAGAGTTAGCGTTAGAAACCGCTATTACAGACGAAGAGAAAAAGACTGTTCTGTTTGATTGTAAGCGTTCCGGTTTTGTGCCGTTTACCGAGATAGAAGAAGAAGCCAGAGAGTTAATTGAATCCGATGCTTATCATGATGCCTATTATGTTTGGTGTGAACAATATGATAAATATGCTGAACGGTGCGATTCGCCGGAGTTCGCACAGTTTGAAAAAGATTTTTACGCAAAGAGATATGAAGAGTTCAAGAAGAGCGTAAAGGGCAAAGAAGTATTCTCGATTGTTGAGTATGACGATCATTGCAATTATAAACTGGAAAGCGCTTTGTACCATTTAAATTGTACAGTTTTGGCAATTAATTGTCATTAATCGGTAAGGAGAGACACATGAAGTATAGAAATGATTTCGTCACTAATAGCAGTAGCAGTAGTTATATTATTTGTTTCGCACGAATAGCAGACCTGGAAAAAGCCAACAAGATCATTGAGAAGAATGGACTAAAAATATGCACTAAAAGAGACATTGAACATGAAATGATTTATGATGGTGCGCTAGGCAATGATTGGTCGGGCGTTGAATTATGGGGCATAGACAAAGTTCTAAATAAATATCCTAATTCGAAGTACATAATTATCGAGGGTGGTTTTGAGATTTACGAGCCGTGGGACGGAGAGCCGGACTATGACGTTGAATATGAAGAGTTCGAAGAGTCAGATATTATAGATCTGATTACAAAGGATAATGGTTTTGCCGATATTCAGTGCGATTATGGAGCGGGAAGAAACGGATGAAATACAGAGAGGATTTTGTAACTAATAGTTCGTCAAGTTCGTTTATCGTGGCAGTACATAGAGATTTTTGCAGAGCGGATTTTGATAGCATTATAGAAAAGAACGCAAGCACCATAGATGATTATCTGCTTGGTTGTTTTGGCTATCCAAAACATGTTTCGTCAAGAGAAGAGATCATAGAAGACATTTATGACGCTATTACATGGCTTGATAATTCAGTATCGCTTGACGGATGGAAAGTAACCGGTGGTAGATGCAGCAATGAGTCAGCCGATAGTTGGCTCGGTTTATTTGCTTATGGTATTGATATTCAAACAGATCATTTAATTATTAAAGATGTTGGAGAGTGAAAGTGAAGTTTAGAGAAGATTTTGTTACAAATAGTTCGTCAAGCAGCTATATTGTTATTGCCAAAGTTGATGTGTGTCCGGCGCTTCTTGTTGAAATGAAGGAAGAATTCGGTAAGTACGGTATAAGAATGATGGAAGAAAACATTATTACCGGCAAAGACCTTATCGAAGAAGCAGAAGAAAGTTATGAAGTCGATCAGTATGTTGAAGACCACGATGTAAAAGAAGACGGTCATTATATTAAGGCAAGATTCTATACATGGTCAACAGATGGCGATACCAATGGAGAAGATGCATGGCTTTATGAACATTTTCCGGAGCAATATTTGTCTGATATTTACGAAGGAGAATCGGATTAATGTCGATCAGATTATGTAAGTTTTGCGGTTGTCTTCCTATGAACTTATATAAACACAAAGGAACAAAGCTGTATCATTATACAGCATGTGAGAAGTGCGGAATTAGAACCAGCTTATATGAAGATAAGTACGATGCGGAAGACGCATGGAATCGGTTAATGGATCGTTTTAAAAATAAAGCAGAAAAGTGTTGACAACTCAACCTTAATGTGGTATAATCGTTAATGTCTTGAAGAGCGGGAGCAATTACCGTTCCCGCCTTTGGGGTATCGCCAAAGGGTTAAGGCACAGCACTTTGACTGCTGCATTTGTTGGTTCGAATCCAACTACCCCAGGTTTTGCGGGTATGGCGGAATCGGCAGACGCAAGAGACTTAAAATCTCTTTAGATCATTCTAGTGAGGGTTCAAGTCCCTTTGCCCGCATAATGCCCTCCGAGATTTACGGATTGACGGTGAAAGACAGCTTTTACGGAAGTGTGAAAAGTAAATTTGCGAATTGAAATTCTTAATGCGAAAGGCACAAAAAATTATTGAAGTTTAGGCGTATAAGATAATTGGAAGTCGGCAAGTCTCCAAAACTTCGTCAGCGTAGGTTCGATTCCTACTGCGTCTGGATGGTGTGGTATAGCTCAGTTGGTTAGAGCGGTGGCCTTATAAGCCATGTGTCACAAGTTCGATTCTTGTTACCACAATGCTATGATGGTTCGATTCCATCTCGCTCACCGAGGTTTGGTAAGAAAATGCGGTTCGAGTCCGTGAAAGGCTTTAGGTAAAGCAAAATGGTGCTGGTATTGCAAGGAACCGAAATACCGGAAAAAAGATTGATCTGGTGATGGAATAGGTAGACATAAAGGAACAATGTTTCATTGTCGCAGCAATAGAAACAGATTTGTGGATCACTGCGAATCATCCACATACAAGGTGCAAATCCTTGTCCGGTCAATCTAAAAATAAAATCAAAAAGTTTTAAAATAAGTATTGACACCAAAACAGAAAAGTGATATAATACACTAGAAGTTAAGAAATACAGCGAGAGCCGAGGGTTTATGTGGAGTTGAGAGGGATTCGAAAAGAATGTGTAGGAGTTGACTCGCAATAAAAAAAATATGTTTGTGTGTCCGAGTGGTCTATGGTGCTTTCCTGCTAAGAAAGTGTACATCAATGTACCGGAGGTTCGAATCCTCCCGCAAACGCTATTCACTTTATAAATAATCAAGTGAAAAACTTGCGGTTGATTTCGCAGCCGGAAGGTGAGGGTTAAGCCACTCACCAAAACCTATGTTAAAATTATATATTCAATAGTTACAAAACATTTGAGGTTTTGTATTTATGGAAAATTACATAGGTACGAAACAAGTATACAACGACAGCAACCAGGTTGGTTAGTCAAGTGGTTAAGACGCTGCCCTTTCACGGCAGAGACAGGGGTTCGATTCCCCTACCAGCTATCATGGGTAATTAAACTACTACGGAGATAGGTGAGACTGTAAATCTCATTCCGTAAGGATCGAGTGGGTTCGACTCCCTCATTACCCATCACGCTGATACAAAAGCGTGTGTGTCCTCCCTTCTTTTTAAATATAAACACGGTAGCCATATAGCTTAATGGTAGAGCGGTTCGAACTTCGAACGATGCAGAGATCGAAACTCTGCTATGGCATTTAAAAAAATACAAAGGAGAATAAGCCAATGATTACATTAAAAAAGGCTTTCGAAACTCAGAACGTTTTGAAGACGTTGCTGAACAGCGCAGAAAACTATCTTAAAAGCGAAGCTAATGTAACTCAGACAATAGAAACGCATTTAAAATCAAAGGCAAATGCGAATGCACAGGATGAAACAATCGTTGTTCCGAGAAATTCAGACATTGAATGTAGCGTTGAACATGTTGTTGACTTCTGTCTGTACATCGCTGCCGAGATGGAAACTCTTACAAATGCGATCAATGAAGCCAAAGCAAAAGAGAATTACGATGGCCTTGTTTCTGCAAACAATACTCAGCGACAGTTGCTTGATGTTGTTTCTGGTATGGCAAAGCGTAATTCTAAAGAAACTATAACTACCGCAAGAGGTTTTGCATTTAATAATGATGGCAACCAAATGCAGTATTACTACGACAAAGCGGTTGTCACTACAATCAATTATGATAGAAAAACTATCAAGGCGATTGAAAAGAAACTCCGCAAGACTTGTGAACAGCGGTCAGATGATCTTGACAGTCTATTGCTGACAATCAAGGTTGATTATGAACCGATCTATTCACTTGGCGATACTTTGGAAGATGCGCTTAACGCATTTGAAAAGAGATACGCAGAGTAAATAAAGTAAACAGCGAATGGCCGTTTTGCTGAAAACCGGAATTGGAATTGCAATCGCTTCTAGTGTAATCGAAGTATAGTATTACACAAGCCATGATGCATTTCATACTCAGTTTTCGAACTGTTTACATATAAATTCAAGATGATTAGAAAATTTAGGTATCTAGTGAATACCCTAAACGAACAGTAGCGAACTGCAAACAGCGTATAAAGTCCGTGAGACGATTCTGTTAGGCAGACGTACAGCAACCATCTGATAAAAACGATAAAGCGAAAATTCGAATACAACGTTTTCCGATTCGATCTGTTTTGAGCGTTAATCGCTCCTTAATACAAACTCTCCAAAAGTTTGTGATTGATGATATTCTTTATCTGGCTGCCTAGATGCAGCACCAAAAACAAACTTATTATTTGTTTTGTGAAGCGCAAGCCGGAGAAATAAATAATAACGCTTGTTAATAATTGATTGGATTTCGTTTCGGTTTTCTGTAAAGCGGTCATTCGTAAAAACAAAAAAGTGTGATACTTACAGCAATCATTATGTTGGTTTTAAATGGTTGATTTAAAAAACATAAAAGTATCATGAGCAAAAAAATGTGACACATACAGCAATCATTATTATGGAATAGACTTTTAATCTATGCAACCAAAACAATGTGTCATGAGTTAAATAATGCCGACATAGTTCAACTGGTAGAACACGTAATTAAATGAACCATTATTTACCTCTAATAAAAAATGCGTATAACTTGCAAACTATGTGGTTCTTACAGCAAATTACTTTTCCGCTATCCAGGACGTAGTTCAAGGTTCGAGTCCTTGTGTCGGCTCTATGGGACGCATACAGCAAAACTTATTTTAATTTTTTCGCCACGATAGAAAAAGTAAAACATGGTGTCCTGTTTCCGGAATAGTGTATGATGTGGCTCACACAGCAAATCAAATGGTAAACAAAATTTCTGCAAAAAATTTTCAAACGGTTCAAATCCGTCAATGAGTCATGGAGGTATTTAAAAATGAACTTCGCAGAAGCAGCAAGAAGAGAAGCTACTTACACAAAAACAGAGAACGGCGCATTTGCGCTGAACACGACAGGCAATTCCTGTTTGGATTTGTTTTCTACAATCGGCGCACTCAGAAGCGCAGATGATCTCAGAGTGGAAAGCCTGTTTGCAGAAGCATACAAGCAAGACCCGCTGACAGCCACACGAATTCTGTTTTACGCAAGAGATATTCGTGAAGGACTTGGCGAGAGAAAAGTGTTCAGAACACTTATCAAGTATCTTGCTAATAATCATCCCGAAGCGCTCAGACCCAATCTTGAATTGATTGGTTTCTATGGCAGATTTGACGATCTGTATTCGCTGATTGGCACTCCGCTTGAAAACGATATGTGGAAAGCCATGAGAGCGCAGTTTATCCGTGACCTTGATGCGCTTGACGATGGCAAGTCTGTTTCACTTTTAGGCAAGTGGATTAAGACACCGGACGCGAGCAGCAAGGAAACAAGAAAACTTGGTATTCTCACAGCGCAAAAACTTGGTTTTACGGTTTACGATTTCAAGCGCCATCTTCGCAGATTGCGCAAGGCTGCTGACATTGTAGAGCGCCACATGACAGCTAACGAGTGGGATCAGATTGATTATTCCGCTGTACCGTCAAGAGCAATGCACATTTACGGCAAGGCTTTTGAGCGCCATGATGCTGATAGATTCAATGAGTTTATCAGCAAAGCAGTTAAGGGCGAAGTCAAGATTAATTCCAGCACGCTCTTTCCGTATGATCTTATCGAAAAAATCACAGACCGCTTTAATTACAGAAATCCGAGACAGGATAATGTTGTAGAAGCACAGTGGAAAGCATTGCCGAATTACGTTAAGGAAGGTACAAACGTTCTTGTCGTGGCTGACACATCCGGTTCAATGTCCGGCAGACCGATGGCAACTTCTACAGGTCTTGCGATTTACTTTGCTGAAAGAAATACAGGCGCATTCCATAATATGTGGATGTCGTTCAGTACAGATTCAAAGATTCAATATCTGAAAGGTGAAACGCTTGCTCAGAAATTGAGAAATCTTGATTACTCACATTGGCATGGCAGCACAAATCTTGAATCTGCGTTCCAGAAGATTCTTAAAATTGGTATCGAGAATCACATTGCACAGGAGGATATGCCGAAGTCAATCATTGTTATTTCCGACATGGAAATTAACACATATTCTAATTCTGCTAATTGGGGTTGGACTTTCTACGATACAATGGAGAAGCGATTTGCCGATGCCGGTTATCAGATTCCGAATGTTGTATTTTGGAATGTAAACAGCAGACATGATATTTTCCACGCAGACAGCACACGCAAAGGATTACAGCTTTGCAGTGGTCAGTCTATCACGGTCTTCAAACAGTTGCTTGAATCCATTGGTTTCAATCCGGTTGAAATGATGGAGAAGACGATCAATAGCGAACGTTATGAAGCAATCAGAATTGAAGACGTTTAAATATAAGGATTATACCAATACAGAAAAGGTATAATCCGTGAGAGGGTATGTCGGAATTGGCAGACGAAGCAGACTCAAAATCTGTTGGAGTAATCCGTGTGGGTTCAAGTCCCACTACCCTCATTCACTGTTTTTACAGTGATGTGGTACTCCTTTTTTTGGTAGGTTGATTTTGGTAAGGTTTAAGGCGTAGCTGGTAACTACGCCGAATGAGGATAATTCGGCAATGGGAATAAATGGATGTTATTACCTTTTCATTTGTTGGTTCGATTCCAGCTATTCCTCCTACTCAAAAGAGTTAAAAAACATAAAGCAAGGAGAGAGAAACATATGTGCGAAACAAAAGAGAGAATTGTTGAAGTGCTAAAACCGAAACATGAAGGTTGGATTATTGGTGATAATTCTATTAGTGTCAATATTTTAAATACTCCGTATTACGCAAAGGAGTGTAGGGCAATTAACAGAGGTGAAATCGTTTCTGTATTATACAGAGCAATCATGCCGGTTATTGAGAGTGTTTCCGTTCATAAAGATACAAACGGAGAAGACAAAACGGTTGTTATCAAGTTCGCTGATGGCACTACAGAAAGAGCCAGCACAAGACATGGAGATACATTTGATCTTGAAACTGGTATTTCGCTTTGTGTGGCAAAGAAGTTATACACAACGCTTGCTAATGATGGAAAGTCAAGTGGTTTCTCTAAGATCGTTCACAAAGCTGTGAAGATTTACAAGAATGGTATTAAAGAAGAAGAAGCCAGAAAGAAGAGAGAAGCAGAAGAAAAACTTGCTGAACAGCGCAAAGAAGCAAAGCGCAAGAAGAGAGCAGAGAAGCGCAGACAGCGCAAGGTCAATATTCTCAAAGACGCTTTTGTAGCTGCATTCAATGAGACAAAGAAAGAAGGGTGATAATTATGGCAAAAGTAACAACTCCGTATCTTGAAATTGTTGATCCTAATTCCATTGGAAAGAAGGAAAACCCGATTAAGCTGAATGATGTTCTGTCTAAGGCAGACGCAGAAAATCTTACACCGGTTTCTCAGATGGCAAAGAAAGTAATTGTCATTGGTATTGATGAACAGCTTGACTTTATGCCGGATGGAGCGCTTGGCGTTCCGAATGCAGACAAGGATGTTGAGTGATTTACAAAGTTCCTCTATGACAATATGGATGAAATTTCTAAAATCGCAGTATCCATTGATACTCACATTCCGCATCAGATTTTCCATCCTTGCTGGTGGATTGATAAGAATGGCAATCATCCAGCGCCGTATACAGCAATCACACTTGATGATCTCGACAAAGGAAATTACAGAGCGGTTATCAAACCGATTGAAAGCCGTGATTATGTAATGCATCTTGAACAGGATGGCAAGAAGACACTTGTTGTATGGCCGTATCACTGCATTCAGGGAACGACAGGCTGCTCACTTGATAACCAGTTTAGCAACATGGTTTATTTCCATTCAGTAGCAAAAAAGTCTATTCCGATTACGATTGTTAAGGGGCAAGACCCGCTCAGTGAAATGTACGGCATTATCCGTCCGGAGTACGATACAAAGGGTTATGTGAATATTGCATTCCTTAATCTGCTTGCCAACTACGATATGATTATTATTGGCGGTGAAGCTAAGAGTCATTGCGTACTTGAAACTATCAAGCAGATTCTTGAACATTTCGCAAATCAGCCGGAAATCACAAACAAGATTTATATTCTTGAAGATTGTATGAGTTCCATTCCTGGTTTCGAAGATATCACAAATGCTACATTTGACGATTTCCTCAAAATTTATGGCGTTCATATCGTCAAGTCCACGGATTTAAAGCTGTAATTGGAGGTGTACGATGAACGAATTTGATTTTGAAAATGGTATGGAGATTGACGGTCTTGACAGTTATTCCGGCAAGAACGTTTCAGTAGATGATATCGAAGAAGAGAATGTAACTCTTATGATGATCGGTATTGATTGTAGCGGGTCGATGTATTCATACGAAGGCACAATGAGACAGTGCTTATCTGATTTCAGAGATGCACTTGTTGATTCCAAAGAAGCAAGTGAAATTCTGATTTCCAGAGCGAATTTCAGTGATAAGTGTGATCCTGCAACTGATATTTCCGGTTACAAACACATCGAAGAACTTGATACAAGTTTCAGCGCTTGCGGTTCAACTGCAATGTATGATTGCATTGTAAACGGTTCAAGTGAAATGATGGCATATCGTGACTATCTCAGAAAAGAGGGTGTGCGAGTTAAGGCAGTATTCGCAATCTTCTCTGATGGTTACGACAATACATCCAGAAATTCCAAAGCCAACGCAAGACAGTGTATCGAGAAGTTGAACAAAGAAGAAATTACGACAGCATTTATCAGTTTTGGCGGTGATGCACAGAGAGAAGCAAAGGAATGCGGATTTAAGAATATTCTGACAACGCAGAATTCCGCATCAGAATTGAGAAAAGCATTTGATTGTCTATCCAAATCGGTGATCGAGAGCAGCAAGTCTGTTGTGGCTGACGATGATGATTTCTTTGTTTCATAAGAAGCAGACATAAATTGCAGCATGAGGATAGGATTTAATCTTATCCTCATTTTTTAATATAAGAGGGATTATGAACATACTAAAAATTGGGAAAAACCACATAGAAACAGGAATGAACTGTCAAGATGCAATCGGCAGATACGGCGAAGAAATAAAGATTGTTTGTGACGGTTGTTCCGAGGGAAAGCATTCAGAGATTGGCGCACAGCTTTTCGCAAAACGTTTTGTAGAAAAATACAAATATTTTAGAGAGCGAGAGAAGAACGCCGTTATCTTTGGAAATTTCGGAGTAGATGATAGTTATAAGATAGGGACATTAATTCAATCCACAATGGATGATATTGTAAGTTTTGTTGGAGATGATAAAGATAGTGTTCTTGATTATTTAAGTTTCACAACTATTATTGCTCATGGCAATAGAAGAGTAATATCTGTTGGTGATGGTTATGTAATCGAAATAGATAGAGCAAGGTCAAAAGTTCGATTTGTAAAGCTGGATTGCGGTGACTATCCGGAATATCTTTCATATAACTATCTCAATCCAGACTTGTTAAAAAAATACAAATATGGCGTTGAGTTGAGTCGCAGAATATTTAATCCAACTATAGAAAACATAGATCATGAATTGGGTGTTGCTTCTGACGGTATAAGGTTCGTTGCCGATTTACCAAAAGACAATCCGCTCAGACAAGAATTCGTGGACATTATCTTATCAGACAGAGATATAAGAATGAAGCGCTTTATTAACAAACATCCAGAGATTTTCAAGGACGATGTTTCAATCGTTATCTAAGAGGTTCAGACATGAAATATAACACTAGAGGGAAAACACTTTTTGCGGAAGGCGGAGAAGGGTTCATTTACGAACTAGATAAAAAATCGCTTGCAAAAATTTATAAAGATAATGTTGACCTTGCAGCCAAAAAGAAAAAAGTTGAAGCGCTGATTAAAGCAAAACTCCCAAAAGAAGTGGTAAAACCTACTGATATTCTGACGAACAATCAAGGCAAATTCATTGGTTACGCAATGCCGAGAGTGACCGGAGATGATTTTAAACGTCTGTCAAACAAAAAGTTTGTTCTGAACAAAGGAATAACCACGAAAGATATTTTGCAGATGTTAAGCGCAGTTTGGCGAGTAATGCAAGAAGTTCATAAGCTGAACATTGTGATTGGCGATTTGAACGATCAGAATATTTTGTTTGATATATCGACAAAGAATGTGTTCTTCATTGATGTGGACTCTTGGAGTATTGCCGGAATTCCATGTACGGTTGCAATGGATACATTCAAAGACCCACAGTTAAAAGGTTCAAACTTTGACGAGGGAACAGACACGTATGCATTCTGTGTGTTGGCTTTTAAATCTTTGACAAGGTTACATCCTTTTGGTGGCACGATGAATCCGGACATAAACATTGCTGAGAGAATGCAAAAAGGGATTTCCGTTATTGATAATCCAAATGTGAAGCTGCCAAAAATGTGCAAGTCTTGGCGTAATTTGTCACCGGATTTAATTGCTGATTTTAAAAACGTATTCAATAACGGATCACGGCAGTTTGGAAATCTAATCGAAGACAATTTGCAACACATGACGCTATGCACCAAAGACAATGATTATTACTATTCAGCATTTCAGTCTTGCCCGATTTGCAATGCTAATGTGCGGATAATCAAAAAGGCCGTTGCGATTGGCGTTGAAAATGGATTTAAGATTGCGAAGATGCTGAGTGAAAATGTCAAAATGGTATTTTCGCAGTATGTATATATGACAGCCAACAATGAGATTGTTGATATTCGGAGCGGTGCGAGAATTCCGTATAGTGGAACAAGGGTATTATTCGATTCTCACGGCAATGCGATTTATCGGTATAAAGATAAACTTTCGGTTGATTTCCATGAGACAGCAACGAGGTTATCAATACCTGTATTGTATAACACATATCCAGTAGTTGATGGAGAATACATTTATTATGTGGATAACAATAAAGATTTTTGCAAATTCAAACTTGTTGGAAACAGTATTGGACATACTGCAATTTGTCAGTGCAGTTATGACAATTATTATAACGCTTGCGATGGACACTACTGCTTAATCAATGTTTATAACGGCAAGATCATAACCAATATTGATGGTTATTATAACACGTTTGATTTTGACAAGAAGATTTCAAATTGTGATGCACGATATGACAAGCGTACAAACCGCTGGTTAATCATCATTGAAGACACGGCGCAATGCTATCACAGCTATGTGGTCGAAAAGAATATTATCATTTGGCAGAACGACAAACTGAATTACAAGTGTCCTCCGCAGAATGTATGTTTCGACAATGGCGCAATTTACATTCCGATTGATGATGCTATTCGTGGTTTCAATTATAAGACAATGAATTATAAAGACTTTAAATGCAGCGTTGTATCGTCAGACAGCCAATTAGTAAAGAGTGGAAATCAATTCTTAATTGTCAATGACGATAATATTTATAGATTCTACAGGTGATTATATGAAAGAAATAATTACGGCCATTGCCGGTTTTGTGATTTTTTCTGATTGGCGTAATGACCAGAGATTAAGGAGAAGTAAATGGTTTATATAACCGGTGATTGTCACGGCGATTTCAGAAGACTTGGTATGCGCTATTTTGCTGAACAAGAAGAAATGACAAGAGATGATGTTCTCATTATACTTGGCGATTTTGGCGGTATATGGGACTACGAGAAAAGCAGTAATGAAGAAAATTACTGGCTTAAATGGTTAGGTCAGAAATCGTTCACCATTCTGTTTGTTGATGGCAACCATGAAAATTTTGACAGGCTAAAAGAGTTTCCTGTTGTGGATTTATACGGCGGGAAAGCACACAAAATCAGAGATAATATTTATCACTTAATGCGTGGTTACGTTTTTGAAATCGAAGGGAAAAAGTTTTTTGCGTTTGGCGGTGCAAGCAGCCACGACATAAAGGATGGAATACTTAATCCAGACTCTTACTTGAATCAAGAGGATTTCAAAAAGATATACAAATCCTGGCGCAAGCAAAGAAAAGAATTCAGAGTGAATCACGTTTCTTGGTGGGAAGATGAATTACCGACAGACAGCGAATTAGAGTTCGCAGAGCAGACGTTGAAAGCCAATAATAATGAAGTCGATTATGTTATAACACATTGCTGTCCACAAGAAATCGCTTCTGTCATATCGTTTGGCGCATATAAGCCGGATAAATTAACAATGTGGTTTAACAAAATGTTGTCAGAAACAACATTCAGTCATTGGTATTTCGGACATTACCACGATGATAGAGATATATACGGCAAATTCCATATGCGATATTTGAACATAGAAAGGATTCTGTAATGTTAGGGTTTACTTATACAGCGGATAGCGAAGAGCCGGATTGCGGGAGATGCGATCACATTTGCGACAGTGATAAATATTGTATTAAAAATTGTGGAGCAGAACACGCATGGGGCGGTTATGAAAGAACTGAAATATTTGAGCAGAAGCACGATGGTACTGTCTGCTTTGATTGAATATGTTTTAGTAAATTAAAACTTTCGAAGAATATTAATGTCGAGTGATTGGATACAAAGGAGTCGAGTAATTGGCTTATCATTATTTAATGAAATATGTGGGTACATACAGAGTTCTACCAGAACTTGATTTGCAGACGCACGATGTCCCTAGAAACAGAAAAGGTGAAGTCGCAGACGGATATGACGATTTATACATACCTTGTAGGTGCGGAGCGAAGATTTACTACTATGGACAGGCAGGAAATAAAACTGTAATTTTATCGGCATATTTTCCGAAAAAGACCACAATATATAGTGGTATAAAAAATAAAATCACTACATCTTGTGGTTTCGATTTTAGAGAAGGAGATAAAGACGCAACATTTAGTTTTTACGCACAAGATATGGACGAAATCGCACAAATTCTAGGTGCAAAGGTTCGTGGAGCAGATATTAGTCCATTCAGCGTGAAAAATTTACCACTGAATAAAGATGTAGTTATTCCGGCAGAATTATTACAGCAATATAAAGAAGCGATAGATGGTGTTCCGATGGATCAGTGTCTTGCTATTTCAAGAATTACAAATGAATTCATATCAAAGAAGTTCGCAAAGTCTCAGCTTAAACGAGACAAAAACTTTGATTACAAAAAGGATATGAAAAAGCTGTGTCTGTTCAGACAGCCAAAGGAATACATATATTTCAAAGGCGAATGGGATAACTACATTAAATACTTAAAGCGAGAGATCAAAAAATTATGAGCGAAGATAAATTCTATATTTCAGATACACATTTCTGGCACGATAATATTTTGACGTTTGACAATAGACCGTATGAAGATTGTATGGAAATGGCGGTTGATATGAAACGGCGCTGGAATGAGCATGTACCTATGAGCGCACACGTATATATTCTTGGCGATGTTACGTGGAAGTGGGGTGACTATGTAAAGAAATACATTCAGTCATTGAACGGCAACAAACATCTTATTCTAGGCAACCACGATAAATGCAATGCTGCCGATTTCAAAAAGTTATTTGTCGAGATCATACCATATAAGAAAATGAAAGATACATTAAACGGTAAACCGGTGCAGTTGATTTTGTCACATTATTATATGCCGTTTTACGAAGGTCATTATTATAACTATATTCATTTGCATGGTCATTCTCATGTAACGGCAGAATCAAAGGCAGAACGAAAAATAACAGAATATTTACTTGAACGTGGTTATCCGGAAATTATCTACAATGTCGGCTGTATGTATCCATATATGGACTACACGCCTAGAACACTTGAAGAAATCACTGATCGTTATAGCAAATGGGAAAAGTATGGAGATAGTTTAAATGAGTCTGATGATTGAAGTAAGAATTATATGTGATAAGATTGCCAAAACAAAGACAAGGCTTTTAAAAGATTTAAAAGTAGGAGATGTTTTAAAAATTAAGCATATCTTTGATACAACAACATATAGCAAAAAGGCAAGTTTTACAGTTACGAATGAGCGAACTGGCGAAAACGAAGAATTTACCAATAACCAGTTTACAAATGCGATTCATGAATTTTCATTCAGACAGATATAAGGGATATAACCAATGCAAGAAATTAGAGAGTTAGTTGATTTACTAAATCATTATTGCGATGCATATTACAACCAGAACGTAAGTCTGATTTCCGACAAAGAGTACGATGAACTATTTGACAAACTGCGAAATCTTGAAAATACTCTTGGTATTGTTTATGCGGATTCACCAACACAAAGAGTTGGTTATTATGCTGTAAGTAATCTTAAAAAGGTTATGCACAATCATCCTCTTCTGTCGCTTGACAAGACAACAGATTTCAAGGAATTTTACAAAAGGTTTAACAATAAACCGTTTGTCATTATGGATAAACTTGACGGATTGACAATCAGCTTGCGTTATTTCAACGGTCATTTGATACGTGGTGAAACACGTGGAGACGGAGAAATCGGAGAAGATATTACACATAATGTAAAGACGTTCGTAAATGTGCCGTACAGAATTCCGTTCAAAGGCGAATTGATTGTTGACGGAGAAGCCATCATCGACAAACAAACTTTTGATGAAATCAATTCTCGCATGAAAGACAATCCGTATAAGAATCAGCGCAATCTTGTGAGTGGTACTGTCCGGCAGCTTGATAACAAAATTTGCGCTTCACGCAATGTTAAATTCTACGCTTGGAATTTATACAAAGCTGCACCAACAGCAGAAGAGACAAACGGCGAAAGAACAGTATACGGCAAATCGCATTATGAAAATTTGAAATTTCTTAATGAGTTAGGTTTTACAACTTGCAATTATAGTTGTGTGTGTCAAGGTTTTGATACGGCTGAATTTTTCGCACAACAGATTAGAGAGATTGATGAAAAGGTTGGAATTCCGATTGATGGTTTAGTCGGGCGGTTTGACGATATTCAGTACGGTGAATCGCTTGGCATGACAGGCCATCATCCAAAACACTCTATTGCTTTTAAATTCTATCAAGAGCGGAACGAAACCACGTTTAGGAGAATTGAATGGACAACCAGCCGGACAAACACAATCAATCCTGTTGCGATTTTTGATCCGATTGAAATTGACGGAACAACGGTTAGTCGTGCAACTCTTAGCAACGTAAGTCAGATTAAAAAACTTGCACTTGGCTATGATGATTCTATCCTGGTCATTAAGGCAAATCAGATCATCCCGCAAATTACAGAGAATCTTACACGAAGCGGAACGGTTGAAATTCCCGCTTGCTGCCCGAATTGTGGCGCAAGAACGGAAATCCGGATGGACGGTATTTCTGAATTTCTGTACTGCACAAACCGCAAGTGTAGCGGAGCAATGCTTGATAGACTTGTGAATTTCTGCGGAAGAGAAGGAATGAATATTCACGGTTTGTCAGAAGAAAGAATTAAGACGCTTTATAAGTGCGGTTATATTTCAGACTTTGCAAGTATTTATGATCTTGGATTGTATAAGTCAAAGATTGAAAACATGGAAGGCTTTGGTAAATCCAGTGTTGACAAGCTGCTGAAAGCGATTGAAGAAAGCAAGTCGAGCAAATTTGTGAATGTGTTGGTTGCTATTGGTATTCCGTCAGTGGGTAAATCCAGCGCAAAGTTAATCGCTAGAAAGTGCAGTAATTCACCGACAAAATTCCTTACAATGGTTATGGGTAATTTCGATTGGTCTAAGCTACAAGACTTTGGAGAATCAACGTCTAAGAAAATCAATAGCTATGTACAGGATAATTACGATGAAATTAAAGCTGTATTTGACAATTTGGTTTTTGACGAAAGCAACGATGAAACACAAGATATTTTTGGCGGTGCTACATTCTGCATTACCGGCAAGCTGGTAAGTTATAAGAACAGAAATGAACTTGTAGAAGATATTGAGAGACACGGCGGTAAGATTGTTTCAAGTGTTACATCAAAGACGAATTATCTTGTCTGTAACGACAAAGAAGAACAGACTTCTAAGATCAAGAATGCGAAGAAGTTTGGGACGAAGATTATCAGCGAAGAAGAGTTTAAGGAAATGAAGAATGGATAAAAAGAAAATAAGAAATATTATTATCGCTTTTGTAGTATCTGTTTTGCTGATCGGTACGCTCTGTGGATTTGGTAATTATGTCAAAATCAATGATACGTATTTTATAAGTCCACATGCTTATACTGGCAGCGATATGTACTATTATGTTGATCCAGAAACCGGAGTAAACTATTTGGTGTTTAAGGGCAAAAATGGATGCAATGTTTGTCCTAGATATAATAAAGACATGACGCTTTATATAAGCGAAATTGATTCTAAAAAGTAAAACAGAAAAGTGTTGACATGGTAGTTTGAATATGGTATAATCTATACAGATTTGAAGAGGGCGCATTTCAATTATGCGCCTTTCGCATAAATCTAAAACCAATACAGAAAAGATATAAGGAAAGAGAAGGAAAGAGAATGAAGTTATTTAATACATGGATTAACGGAGATTGTCTTACAGAGTTAAAGAAGATGAAGGACAATAGTGTTGACTTAATCATCACAAGTCCACCCTATTTTTCATTACGTGTTTACAGTAATGATCCGCACGATTTATCAAACTGCGAAACATACGAAGAGTATTATTACATGCTTGGTCTTGTTGTTAAAGAGTGCGAGAGAGTTCTTAAACCTGGTTGTAAATTCTGTCTGGTTTATGAAGATTATAACTACACTTTCGGTCGTGACAACAGAAACGGAAAAGAAAGTCTTACAGGCGATTTAAATAAGATTTTTCTTGATAATGGATTTACTCTATTTACGGAAATCGTAAATCACAAATTCACACCGCAGAGAGCCATGATGTCAAATGGTGCATTGTTCTATAAAGCTATGAAAGCAAGGGACACAATTACAGCATCAGATTTCAATTTTGTATATGTCTACAAGAAGAATGGCGATTGCGATTTGATTAAAGCATCCGATCTTACTCTTGAACAGTGGGCGAGTTGGGCGAGTTCAGTTTGGGAATGCCCTGTAAACAGTGGATTTTCGGCACATACTACACCAATGTCACTTGAAATGACTAAACGACTTATTAAGTTGTATTCATGCCCGCTTGATACTGTTCTTGATATTTTTGCTGGCGCTGGAACACTCAATGAAGCTGCGATTATGACGCATAGAAATGCTATTGGAATTGAGTTGAATGACGAATTCTATAACAAAGGATTAGAACGATTCGCAAGATGGGATGAATCAGTCTATGAAACAGATGATTCTCCCGAAAAAATGATCGAGCGTTATAAAGAACAGCTTAAAATCGGACAGGCAAATAAAGAAGCCAAACAGAGAGACAAAGAAGAAAAACAGGCGTTAGCTAAGAAAAAGAAAGACATTCGTGCTGAAATCAAAGAACTTGAAGCACAGCTTAAAGCACTCGGATTAAAAGCAAAAGAAATTAAAGAAATCAAAGAGTCTGCAAAGGAAGAGTAATGCATTATCAAGGCGGTAAAACAAGAATTGCAAAGGATATTTCAAGAGTAATTATTGAATATTCGAGCGGGGGCAAGACACATTAGTTAGCTTATTCTGTGGTGCTTGCTCAGTTGAGACAAAATTCACAGAGAGATTTAAAAATGTTATTTGCAACGATAGTCACGAATATTTAATTGCTTTGTGGCAAGGCGTTCAGCGTGGTTATGAACTACCAGATACAGTATCAGAAGAAGAATGGCGATATTGCAAAAACCACAAGGACGAAGACAAGGTATTAACCGGTTTCATAGGTTTTGCGTGTTCTTTCGGTGGGAGATTCTTTGAGGGTTACGCAAGATCACACAAAGCAAAAAGAAATTACGCTCTTGATGGAAAGAAAAGCATTGCAAGAGATATTGAATATCTGAAAAAGTTACAGTTTTCTTGTTTGGATTATAGAGATGTAAAACTTCCGGATGGCTGTATTGTTTATGCAGACCCGCCGTATAACGGCACTAAGCAATACGGCAACAAAGTTTTTAATAGCGCAGAGTTTTGGAATTACGCAGATGAAGTTAGTAAAACTCACATGATGTTTATTTCAGAACTTAATGCGCCGGATGATTATATTCCAATATGGAGTAAGTCAGTAACCAGAACACTTGACAGAAATAAGGATAATCAATTCAAAGCGATTGAAAAATTATTCTTACATAAAAGATGGGTAACAAATATTGATTGAGTTAGTAGTACCTGTTGAACAGATACCATACATAAGAACAATCGAAGGTCGCAAGTTCAAAGATGGCAAATGGATTTTTCCAGATCATGCGCTGCCGACATTGCAGAAATACGGACTTGTGGCACAAGATTTGAAAATAGAAAAACCACCAAGAATAGAGTATAAACTTTCTCCGTTCTTGCGTGGTTATCAAAAAGATATTGTCAATGATGCGCTTAATGCTGGTTGCTATGGCATTTTTGCTGAGACAGGAACAGGTAAGACTCTAATTTCATTAGAGATTGCAAGTCATTTTAAAAAGACGTTAGTTTTGTGTCCGTTAAGCGTAATTGAAACAGCGTGGATAGATGATTGCAAAAAATTCTATCCACAAATGAAAATTATAAATTGCTGGTCGAATACAAGCGATGGCCGTTTTGATCTACTTGACGAAGAAGCCGATGTTTATGTGATGAACTATGAAAGCTACAAAATCGTGCGAAACAAAATTATGAAATCGAATTTTGATTGCATGATTGTTGATGAAAGTTCTTGCATGAAAAATATGAAGAGCCAAATCACAAGTATGATTCTTGAAATGATAAACGTTATTCCGCACAGATTTGTATTGAGCGGTTGTCCATGTCCAAATCATAACAGCGAAATCTTCCCGCAAATGAAGTTTGTGAACAATGAGATTTTCGGCAATAACTATTATGGTTTCCTTGCAAGATATTTTCACCAGGATTTGAGTAATCCGCACGTGTGGTTTCAGACAGCCGAAGACAAAGAGCGATATAACTTACGGCTGACAGAACAATCTGTTTTCTTAAAGAAAGAAGATTGTGTTGATCTTCCGGAAAAGGTATTTCAAGTACGGCACTTTGAAATGGCAAGTGAGCAAAAGCAGCACTATAATGAACTGCTGAATGACATTAAATCACACATCAATGAATGGTCAAAATTTGAATTTACCGCAAAGCTGATGAAGCTAAGAGAGATAACGTCCGGATTTGTTTATACAAAAGATTCAAATGTTATCACGATGGATTCAAATAAGCCGAAAGCACTAGCCGAAATACTAGAAGAAATCGGTAATAAACAAGTGATTATATGGTGTCAATTCCAGCATGAAATTAAATCACTTGCTGAACAGTTTGGCGGTGTGGCACTCACATCTTCTTCTAGCAAAACAAAAGAGCGGTATGAAATAATACGTGATTTCCGTGACGGTAAAATACAATACCTGTTCACACATCCTTCTCTGATGGGTAAAGGATTAACATTTGTTAATTGTACATATAACGTATATTATTCATTATCGTTTAGTTATGAAGAGTTTAAACAGAGTCAAGACAGAATACATAGAATCGGTCAGACCAACAAATGCACATATATAATCATGCAAGCAAAAGACACAATAGACGAAAAGATTTATTCTTGTTTGCAGAGAAAAGAAAGTGCGGTTGACGAACTGTATAACGAAATCGGGTTAAAGGTAAATAATGAAAATTAGAGAATTAGCAGAACGTGATTTACCGCTTGGCTATATTGACGTTGATGAATTACAAATCTCAGCCTATAAAAAAGGTTACAGCAAAGGTTATAAAGATGGTGCTTGCGATTTAATTAAAAGTTCAAATCCAAAAACAGCCAATGTAAATGATGGTGTGAAATACATAACAGAGTTGTATGCGATCCAGAATGTTGAAACAGGTCATATGACATTTAGCGCAAGGGGCGGTGGTTATCAAGATCTTGATGCTGCTCTAAAGAAGCTAAATAAACTTGGCGAAGGACATGTAATCAGAACATTCAGACTGGTAGAAGAAACAGATAAAACGTAATTATTAAATTACTTTTTATAAAGCTAAAAAAACAAAACAGAAAAGAATTAGAAAAGGAGTGATATCTTATGAATGGTTTAACAAGTTCGGAAGTATTGGAGTCACGCAAGAAATACGGCGCTAATAAGATTCCGGAAAAACCGCTGAAAAAGTGGAATGAGTTTTTCTTTGAGACGTTCAAAGACGGACTCAATCTCATTCTTTTGGGAATGATGGTAGCATTTTGCATCCTTGCGGTTACTGGTAACGGATCATTTTCTGAACCAGCGGGAGTAGGAGTTGTGCTTATTGCTATTGCGATTATCAGTACAAACACAGGATTGAAGTCGCAGAAAGCCACAAAGGAATTAAGAGACAAAACATCGGTTCATTATTGCAATGTAATTCGTGACGGTCAGCCACAGCATATCAATACTGATGAATTGGTTGTTGGCGATCTTGTGATTATCCAGGCTGGCGAAGGCATCTATGCTGACGGTTATCTTGTAGAAGGGCATCTTGCGGTAGATAATTCAGTTCTTAACGGAGAATCAGAGCCGTGTAAGAAATCTGTAATTGATGGTTTTGTTTATAAGGATAAAGAAACCATCACAGGAAATGATTACATTGACAAGAACAGCCTTTTTGCCGGAGCGATTATTCTTGACGGTGAAGGCAAAATGCTTGTAACAAAAGTCGGTGTTAATACGGTCAACGGCAAGACGATTGCGACAATGCAAGATATTGAAGAGCAGAAAACATCTTTGCAAATGCAGCTTGACGATCTTTGCTCTGGTATCAGTAAATTCGGCACAATCGCAGCTTTGGTTATTATCGCAGTAAACATTTTTAGCCGTATCTTTGGTGGCGCATGGTTTGACATGAAGACGATGGAACTTGTAAAGGATATTCTTACAATCGCAACAACGGCGCTTACGATTGTTGTTGCTGCCGTTCCGGAAGGTCTTCCGCTTATCATTACACTTATTACAGCGCAGAACGCAAAAGTAATGATTAAGCATAATGTACTGGCAAAGAATACAAATAAGATTCCCGAAGCGGGTAATATTCAGTTACTTTGCACAGATAAGACAGGAACATTAACTGGTGGCAAACTTGTTCCGATACATAATGTAACACTTGACAATAAAGAGATTGAAGAAACAGACGCTATTTATGATGCATTCAGTTACAATGTCTGCCTTAACACTTCCGCAGTTGTTGACGCTAACGGCAAAGTAGAGGGCGGTAACATGACAGAACGTGCGCTGATTCCGATGATTAGTCCGGACAAATATAAGCACATTACACAGACTGTCAAAGTTGTTAATAAGAAACCGTTTAACTCAGCTTATAAGTTCTCAGCTATCCAGTTTGAAGATATAGATGGAACAAAGTATGCACTGTATAAGGGTGCGCCGGAGAGACTTCTTGCGGTTGCCACAAAGTATGCAGACGTTGACGGTAATATTCATGACATTGACAAAGCAAGCGCACAGAAGTTGATCGAAGGATTCATGGACAAGGCAATGCGTGTTATCGCATTTGGTACTTCACTCAGCGATATTTCAGACACACTCCCGGATGATCTTGTTATTACATCACTTGTCGCAATTCGTGACGATGTAAGAAAAGAAGTTCCGGCTGCTGTACGCAAAATGCATAACGCTGGCGTACATGTAATGATGGTAACTGGTGACAACATTAAGACAGCTACAGCGATTGCGAAAGAAGCTGGCTTGTTCCGCACAGGCGTTGAAGTTGCCATGAACGCAACAGAGTTTGACGAACTTGTTAAGAATGACAGAGAAGGTGCAAAGAAGATTCTTCCGGAAATCGTTGTTATTGCGAGAGCCACACCAGAGACAAAGCTGAATATCGTTCAGTTGGCACAGGAAATGAAGATTTGTGTTGGCATGACAGGCGATGGCACGAATGATAGTCCGGCGCTGAAAGGTGCAGACGTTGGATTCTCAATGGGTTCGGGAACGGACGTTTGTAAAGAAGCGGGTGACATTATTATCACTGATGATAATTTCGTTTCGATCACAGATGCGGTATTGCTCGGCAGAACATTCATGCACAACGTACACATGTTCTTGAAGTTCCAGTTGCCAATCAACGTTGGTCTTGTAATTCTCAGCGTTTTGTATCCGGTTATTTTCGGTGTTACCGCAATCGCAGCCGTACAGATTCTTGTTATCAATATCGTCATGGACAGCTTAAACAGCTTGTCATTTGGTGGAGAACCGGCAAAGGAAGAGTACATGTTTGAAAAGCCGATTCCGAAGGGTTCACCGCTTCTCGATAAAGACACGTTAATTCAGATTGGTGTTTCAACAACAACACTTGTCGCTCTTTTTGCGACAACTTGGATTCCGGCAGTAAGAGAATTATTTGGCACAGAAGCGCAGTATGCAACAGCAAGATTCGCATTGCTGATTATCGCAGCCACAATTAACGGATTCAATATTCGTACAGATGGATTCAATCTGTTTGAGGGCATCAGCAAGAACACAATGTTTATCAGAATCGCAATCAGCATTTTCGTTGGTACATTCCTGTTGGCACAGTTTGGCGGTGAAATGCTTCATTGTTCGGCGCTTTCCGCTGGTCAGTGGCTAATCATTGTTCTGCTTTCGCTACTTGTGATTCCGGTGGACTTTGTGAGAAAAGCAGTTTTGAAGTCTAAGAAATAAGTATCAATCGGGTGGCAGTAAGTAATTATTGCCATCCGTCAAAACAAAGGAGAAAGATAGATGGGATTTTTTGACAGATTATTTGGTTTTTCAAAAACGACAGACGATGAACCGCAGTACAGCGTAGCGCCGGAAGTCAAAGAAGAACCAGCAAAGACAGCTAATCCGATGGTTATTGACATGAGTAAGCACGCTGAAAATCTGAATAAGGTACTCATTGATATGAGCAAGGACAGCAAGATTGATATGAGTAAGCATATCGCAAGAGTGGCGCTTGCTATGGATTATTCCGGCAGTATGAGTACGCTCTTCAATAATGGTTCAGTACAGGAAACCATTACAAGACTTCTTCCGATTGCGCTGAAATTCGATGATAACGGTGAACTTGAATCATGGCTTTTCAGTGATAGCTATGATCGTCTTGACGCTGTAACTATCAACAATTACAAGAAGTATGTCCGTAATGTCATGTTTGAATCAAGAATGTCAATGGGCGGTACGAACTATGCGCCTGTTCTCAGAAACATTGTTCAGTATTACAAAGATATTGAGCCTAGTGAAATTCCGGCATATATCATCTTTATTACCGATGGTGAGAATTGGGATGAAAGAGAAACAGATAAGATTATTCGTGAACTTTCGAAGTATAACATGTTCGTCCAGTTTGTCGGCATTGGAAATGAATCATTCAGTTACCTCCGCAAGTTGGATAATCTCAGCGGAAGACAGAGCGACAATACAGGCTTTACGGCTGTAAAAGATATGAACAGAATGAGCGATACAGAACTCTATAATGAATTGCTCAGACAGTATGTTGCTTGGTTAAATAAAAAGTAATTAAACAAGGAGAGAAAAATATGGTTATTGATATGAGCAAAGGCCAGAAGATTAACATGGCTAAAGAAGACGGTTCAGCGATTAAGACAATCTTTATCGGTATGAGTTGGAAAGAAACAAGGTATTCCGGCGAAGCTGATGCCGATCTTGATTTGAACGGTTTTGTAACCAACTCAGACAGAAAGGTTGTTTATCCGAAGGATATTGTCAATTATAAGACATACAATAAGACTGACTATCCGTGGATTTGGTACAGCGGCGACAACAAGACTGGTAATGACGATGAAGGCGGTTATGATTTCAACGGCAAGCATTATGATGAAGCGTTCATTATCTACACAGATAAGTTCCCCGCAGACAGGGAAGAGTTTACAATCGGACTTTCCATTTTCAGAGCAATTCAGCGCACACAGAATTTTGATCTGATTGATGATGCGTTTGTTGATGTTTACGATTTCGATAATCCAAAGGGCAAGTCTTGGCATTATGACTTGTCAAAGAATAAGAATTTCTGCGATTTCAACGCAGTTGAGGTCGGTAGATTTGCGAAGAGGAACGGCGGGTTTATTTTCCAGGCGCTCGGCATGGGTTATCTCGGTGGCATGACCGAACTTTTCAAGAATTTCGGTCTTGATATTGATGAAGGAAAAGATTAAATGAATACACTTATTATTGCTATTATTGTGGCGGTTTGTCTGGTTGGCTTTTTCGGTTATACGGTTATTGGCAAGCGCATTAGTCTTAGAGCAAAAGGCGCAGCCGAAGAAAAAATTGCGGAAGACGCAGCAACAGTTGATGGCGCAAAGTCATATTACAATGCTGCAATCAGCAAGAAAGAAGACGTATACAGACAGGCTTATAAATTACATACAGAAGTCCTCGGTGAAATCAAGAGTTATGAGGATCAGTTGAGGACGTTTAAGAAACAGCGGTTTGGCGTTATTACAAATCTCAATGCTTGTGTTGCAAAGGGCGATGATGAAAACGCAAAAGTTTATCTCCGGCAGCAAAACGACATTGACGAAAAAGTAGCCGTAATTGAGGAAACGCTTGAACAGCTTAGAGAGACAGAAAGAGTTCAGAAAGAACAGCTTGATAACGCACATGACGAGTTAGAGAAGTTAAAGAGCGAAAAGGATTCTGCAATCTTTAAGCTGAAAGCTGCTGACGTTACTCAGAGTTTGAAATCAATTCCGGACGCTTCTGACGATGAAACAGACAAGATGCTTGAAACAGTTCGTGACGGTATTAGCCGAAAGGTCAAGAGTGCGGAAGGTTCAAGAATCGCTTATGATTCCTCGGCAGATGTACAGGCAAAGCGCCTTGACAAGAAGTTGAAGGAAGAAGATTTGGATCGTCAGTTGTCAGAGTATAAGAAGACATTTGGGAAGAAGTAAATTATAAACTTAATCGGTGGCGGAATAGGTAGACGCTTATATGTAAGACCCGATACCTGTAGAGTGAAATGCGACAGCAGAAATCGACCGCAGAACTTGGGTTGCAATGCGGGTTATGCAAGGTGTAAATCCTTGCCCGATTAACAATTCAATAACAATTATAAATGATGAAAAATAATTATACAAAATTCGAAGAAGATATTGACAAGTCTATGAATCAAACTACAATTTTCGGAACGGAACGGAACGGAACGGAACGGAACGGAACGGAACGGAAGCCGGATTTTGTGCGGTGATAGCATAGAAATGTTAAGAACATTACAAGATAACCTTGTTGATTGTTGCGTTACATCTCCACCATATTACGGACTTAGAGATTATGGCGTTGATGGTCAAATTGGGCTAGAAGAAAATCCATATCAATATGTTGAAAGACTTGTTAATGTATTTCGTGAAGTACGAAGAGTCTTAAAAGATGATGGAACTTTATGGTTGAACATAGGCGATAGTTATTGCGGGACAGGAAATAAAGGGAATTACAGAGACCCTAAATACCCAAACGGAAGAAACGGACAATCCATTGCGAAAAACAGAAAGATTTACGGTATAAAATCAAAAGACTTAATTGGTATTCCGTGGATGTTAGCGTTTGCATTACGTGATGATGGTTGGTATCTCAGACAAGATATTATTTGGCATAAACCTAATCCAATGCCAGAAAGCGTCCGTGATAGATGTACTAAATCACACGAATACATATTTCTTCTGTCTAAAAAACCAAAGTATTATTTTGATTATAAAGCGATACAAGAAGATGCTGTAACCGGAGAAACAAAAAGAGACAAGCATTCAGAAGGTTATCAAGCTGATTATCCAAAGGGAGATAGATTTTCGAAAGGCGAACATATTTACGGCAAAGGAGGAAAGCGAAATAAACGTGACGTTTGGAAGATCGCAACAAAACCGTATAAAGAAGCGCATTTTGCAGTATTTCCAGAATTGCTTATTGAGCCATGCATTTTAGCCGGAAGTAAATTAAACGGGATTGTTCTTGATCCATTTTTCGGAAGTGGAACAACAGGCGTTGTAGCAAAAAAGTTCAATAGAGAATACATAGGTATCGAATTGAATAAGGAATATATTGATATAGCGAAAAATAGATTAAATATCACTTAATTGAAAAGAGAAAATATTTTGGATCATCAGTATTAACAACTTAATTTAAGGCGGTTTGCAAAATAAATATTGTGTAGACCGTCTATATTTAATCTTATTGTAAGGAAGTGAAGATATGACAATCAATGGAATGGATGAATACCAAAAGACTTGCAGACAGAAACTTGTCGATTGGTATAACAAAAATATGCCTAAGATTTACGACAATGCCGTAACAATTTCGTTTGAAGATACATTCGTTGTATGGTCAGCGAAAACACTACAGAATTATAAATGCCTTGTGTCAACCAGGATTGACGATGGTATTTACGCAGAGTACACATTCAACGGTGATAAAGGTGAATTGTATGAAGATGTTTACGGCAAGCTGACGAATACTTGTCATTGGGATTGAGGTATTGCGCTATGGTTGTACAAGTTCCAACAGAAGTAATTCCCATTTGGTATATCGAAAAATGGGTAAGAGAAACAGCAGACAAAAATTCTGCATTACAGCATTGGATTGAAACGATGATAAGCGATTGGAAGTCCGAAGAGATAATCCAGCAAGAGAAACATATAGTTTATAGATCATAATTGCATAAATGAAGGAGGTTTTATATGAGCAAAAGACATTCTGGTAAAAATACACATTGGGCGAAGTTTGATTCGTGGATGGCGAAAACGGATAATTACGTTGAGCAGCAAGCGAAAATTCGTGCAATGCGCAAGGCGAAAAGAGCGGGCAATAAGAAATCTCCTAGAACAAGGGAGTTGCGCAAGTAACTTCCTTTTCTGTTCTGACATAATATCAGAAAATGGTGGTGTAAATGAAAATAAGTGAGTTTATTTCCGCTTGTAAGTTAGAAAATTCAGAATTGCAAGAAGTATTAAATTGCCATCCGAAACAGATCATCAGCGATTATTTGCGGATTCCGGTTTGGAAAGTGACTTATAGATATTTAACGCAACGTGGAAATGAAAAGATAGCGACAAAATATATCTTCAACTACACCGAAGCTGAATGGGATGGTGTAGACAATGAAGTTATAAATTATATAGAAGAGTTCAATAAGGAACATCCAGAAAGACCAATAACAAACGGTGAAATTCTTGATTTGTCTTTCATTGGGTATCTTAATTTTGATCTTGATTAAGTCCTTTTACAATCTCAATCATTTCAAATTCCCTGTAAACAGGGTTGCATAGCACCAAAAACATATCACCTGTTTGGAAGTGTGACAATGGTTAAAGCGTAAAATCTGACACCATGCACTAAAATAATTGTGACTAAGAATCGAGATAGATTCCTTTAACGATTGGTGAAATACCAGTTAAAGGATGAAATTGATTGAGTAGTCGCACGAAGGACGAATTAAAAGAAATGCAATCGTGGGACTTGGACAAAAAGATTCAAGTCACACAGACACGTATCATTGAGTGGTACGAATACTTTCAAGGTAAAGTATATGTTAGTTTTTCCGGTGGTAAGGACAGCACAGTTTTACTTGATATTGTAAGGCATGTATATCCAGATGTTTTAGCTGTCTATATTGACACCGGTTTAGAATATCCCGAAGTAAAGAGTTTTGTGAAATCCGTTGACAACGTTCAAATCATAAGACCGGAAATGAATTACAAGCAAGTAATTGAGAAGTACGGCTATCCGCTTATCAGTAAGGAAGTGGCTGAAAAGATTTATGAATCAAGAAAAAATCCTACAGGATACGCCAGTGGTAGATTTGAAGAAAATAATCCACATGTACTGAAATATGGCAAACGCTATTCAATGGCTAAATGGAAATGGCTAAGAGATAGTGATATTCCGATTAGTCATTACTGCTGTAAGATTATGAAGAAAAAGCCAGCGAGTAAATTTGAAAAAGAAAGCGGTCTAAAACCAATAGTAGGATCAATGGCAAGCGAAAGCAACTTACGTCAAACATCATGGATTCGTCACGGCTGTAATGCTTTTGACGGAAAACGGCAAATGTCAAATCCGATTTCATTTTGGACAGAGCAAGATATTTATGAATACATTGTGCGGTATGGCATAACCATTCCAACGGTATACGGCAAAATTGTTCAAGATGAAAACGGCAAGTATTACACGACAGGATGCGACAGAACAGGTTGCGTCTGGTGCTGCTTTGGTTGCCATCTTGAAAAAGAGCCGACAAGATTTCAGCGGTTAAAGCAAACACATCCAAAACTCTATGACTATTGTATGAAGCCAACAACAGAACATGGGTTAGGCTATAAAGAAATATTCGATTACATGAACGAGCATGGAATGAATATTAAATATGAATAAGGGTAAATTATGAGAACAATGTATCTTGATAACGCAGCAACGACAAAGCCAAAGCAAGAAGTCATAGATGCAATGATGCCGTACTTTACAGAGCGGTGGTACAATCCATCGTCTCTGTATTCTCCGGCAACAATGGTCAGACTTGACGTTGAAGAAGCCAGGGCGAAGATTGCAAAATTCATCAACGCTTATCCTGATGAAATCATCTTTACTTCTTGTGGTTCAGAATCAAATGCACTTGCGATTAAAGGTAGCGGAGCGACGTGGTTGTTTACAACTCCGATTGAACACAAATCCATACAAGCGCTGAATTTAAGCTATCCAACTAAAGTAACATATATTTTGGTCGATAACAAAGGAAAAGTTAGCGAAGAAAATTTATGTTACCATATTAAGACCGCAAGTGATTGTTTTGACAGCGAAGTGTGCATATTCGCTCAAATTCACGCAAATAATGAGGTCGGAACGGTCAATAGTGTGCAAAAACGCTCATTTTTCGACAATAAAAACCACATTTTATTACACGTTGATGCAACGCAATCTTTCGGCAAAATCCCGATTGATGTTAAGGCTTTGGGCGTTGATACACTAGCTGCGAGCGGTCACAAAATTGGTTGCCCTAAAGGTATCGGCATATTATATGTAAAGCGTGGAGTTAAACTAAATCCGCTAATTGCCGGAAGTCAGAACGGCGGTTTGCGTGGCGGTACTGAAAACGTTCCATATATTATGGGATTAGCAAAGGCAGTAGAGTTATGCGATGTAAACCACAATGAGAAAATGCGTGGCCTATTTAATTACATGGTTGAGCAAATTCAGATCAGACAGCTTGGCAAAATCAACGGTGATTTAGAAGACCGTCTTTTTGATATTGTCAGTTTAACGCTGAATGAAAATGTGCATGGCGAAGCGCTTGTATATTGGTTAAGCAGAAAAGGATATTATATCTCTGCCGGTTCAGCTTGCAATGCTGGTTCTGGTCAAGCGTCAGCGGTACTTAGAGCAATCGGACTTTCAGAAGATGAAGCGCTTAGAACAATTCGCATAACGTTGTTTGACGGTATGACCAAAACAGATGTTAATGAGTTTCTTGACGAATTGCAGAAAAGCATTCATCAATTAAAAAATATTAAAAGATAAGGAATTGAAATATGTATTATGTATATTCACATCATTGCACAAATGATGCCGGAGTAAAACTTGAAATCCAGGTAACATTTTACGAAGCAGCTAACTTGATCGAATGGAGAATAAAGGATGTAATTTACAAACCAAATGGGAAGAAAAATTCTATCCACTTGAAACGTGAATTGGAAGAACAGTTTAGATATTTGGGAAATACATATAACGAAAGAGAAGATATGATTACACAGGCAATGATTGAATTTGTCGGTAAGCAGAATGCGATTGATGCGTTCAATGCAGCTTGGCAAGACATTCAGCCGAATATCGCAGAGATCATCGGAAGTAATGGTTGAAATAATTAGGCGAACAAATAAAGAATTGGCTTACTGTCCTTTTTGCGGTGGCAAGTCATATATTCAAATATCAAAATATAGTGGTCAAGAGTTTTTCTGTATATTTCATATGTGTGCTTTATTTGGCGAAATGACTTCCGTTCCTTTTCCGACAGAACAAGATGCTGTAAAAGCATGGAATTTTGAATCTTGATGATGCTGTATGGCGCTATAGTTAGGAGCGGTTTTTTGATTAAATTAAGAGTTATAAATTTTGAATATGATAAACTATTGAGCGTTTCATTTATAATTCAAAATAGAATGTAAAATCAAGCGCTAAATATAGCGCTATACAGAACAATGTAAAATTTTTAATTGCCTAAATTTAATATTGACAGACAGTTTCCAATATGCTAATATTAAATATATTAAAACTAAAACAGAAAAGGTATGAAAAATAACCAAGAAAGAAGCAGAAAGGTGTGAAAAATGACCAAGAAAGAAGCCTTAAAACTAATAGAAGGAAGAGAGTATGACTTCTTACGGCAAGCGCCATTAGGCAAAAATATAATTCTTCTCGGTTTTGGCGGTAGTCACGCATATGGAACTAACAACGAAAACTCTGACATTGATATTCGTGGGATTGCTACTAATTCACCAAGAGATATTTTAACCGGACATGATTTCGAATGTGTGGTAGATAGAGACACAGACACAACGGTTTATTCACTTGAAAAAATTTTCAAATATTTATGTGAGTGCAACCCAAACACAATTGAAATGTTGGGATTGCGGGATGAAGATTATATTCATCTTAATAAAGCCGGAATTATGATTCTTGAAAACAAAAAGATATTTTTGTCTAAAAGAGCAATTTATAAATTCGGCGGTTATGCTAATGCGCAGTTAAGACGCTTGCAGAGCAAGAGTGCAAGATCAGTAGGGCAAGATGAACGTGAAAGATACATCCTCAAATCTATTCAAAATGCGGAGCATACTTTTAAAGAGCGGTATGCACGTTTTCCGGAAGAAGCGATTAAACTGTATGTTGATAAATCCGAGAAAGAAGGATATGACACAGAGATATTCATGGATGTGGTTTTAAAGCATTACCCGCTGAGAGATTATCAATCAATGTGGAATGATATGAAGTCAATTATCAAAGATTATGATAAGGTTGGCAAACGTAATTCCGCAGCAATCGAACATGATAAATTGGGCAAGCACATGACACATCTTGTCAGACTGTATCTTATGTGTTTTGACATTCTCGAAAAAGGCGAGATTGTAACATACCGAGAAAAGGAACACGATCTGTTAATGTCAATCAGAAACGGCGATTATCTTGACGAAAACAAAAAGCCAATTCCAGAATTCTTTGACATGGTTACAGACCTTGAACAAAAGTTTGAATATCTGAAAACTCATAATGATTTACCAGAAGCACCAGACATGGAAAAGGTAAATGATTTGCTGTATGCAATCAATTCAGAAGTTGTTACAAATGTATGGATTGATGATCTTGCAGCGAAAATTAACAACGCTGGTGGCGGTGTTCGTTCTCATCGTAATATTTGCACAGAGGTTTATATATGAACAGAATAAATATTTTAAATTCAAGGGCGTTAAAGAAGCGATTTTGTACCGACACGAATATGCCGATCACGGTTTTTGCTGAACCGTATTTCACGCAGAGATTAAAAGCGCTTGATTATTTCTATGGTGGTTTAAGTAAGTTTGATGATTTCTGCGATATGCTGGTATTTGAGCCATTCAATACAGAACAAGATTATTTTGAGTATTACAACTCTGTAAAGGATAGAGCGATCAATCATATAAAGGCGCATGAAGAATTCATAGAATTTGAGAATAAAGTCATTCCTGTTCCGCAGATTAGATTATTTTTGAAGACAGAATTATATAAACCGGAAAACGATGGTAAAGTTTTTATTTCAATAGATTTGAAGAAAGCCAACTTCACAATTATGAAAGAACATTGCCCTAATCTTTTCAGCGGAACATGGGAAGATTTCATTGGTGGTTATACAAATTTTGATTTCATCAAAGACAGCAAGTATATCCGGCAAGTTATTTTTGGTGCTTGTAATCCAAATAGACAGATCAAATTTGAAACCATGAAAATGAACAGATTAGCTGCAACACTTTGTCTACAGTTTGGCAGTTTAAAAATATTTAGTGTTAAGGCTGATGAAATCATTTTTGAAAAAGTAAATGATGATGATTATGAAAAAATTAAATCGTATGTGGAGTCTTTAGATGAAGCAGATAAATACCGCATTGAAGAATTCAAACTGCTAAAGGTTGGCAACTATGGATATGTGAAGTGCATCAATGGAGTAGATAAGCCAGAGTTAAAATGCTTTAGTTCTGAAATCATTCATCAGCTTGTTAATCAGTATTTACATGTAGACAATACAACAGCCGATCTTGTGTTCTATCATAATGGCCAACTTGCACAGTTTTTAAGTGAAGTTGAAAATCCGTGGGAGGGTATGAAGATTGGATTTAGATAATATTACTGATATTGAGTTATTACGAAATGAACTTAAAAAGTACAAAGTAAAAATGTCGGTTGATTGTAAAGCAGATAATGGAGATTACATTTTTAAAAAGGGTTACTATTACGATGTATTACAAGATCAAGCCTGTATTACAGTATGCTTTGATAATTATTTCATAGATTTAACATATGGAGAAGCGCCAAAGTATACCTGTAACACATGGAGCAAACAATGAATAATATAAATATTTCTATTCCAGAAGATGTATTATATCTGATTAACACTTTAGAATCTGCCGGATTTGAAGCCTATATTGTGGGCGGTTGTGTAAGAGATAGTATTTTAGGTATCGAGCCGAACGATTGGGATATAACCACGGCAGCAAAGCCAGACGAAGTAATGGAGTTATTCAAAGAACTTAGAGTTCTGCCGACTGGTTTAAAACACGGAACTGTCACTATCATCATGGAGAGCGGTCATTATGAGATAACGACTTTCAGAGTTGAGAGCGGTTATTCTGATTCACGCCATCCAGACGAAGTAACATTTGTCACGAGTTTAAAAGAGGATTTATCCAGGCGAGACTTTACAATTAACGCTATGGCTTATAGTCCGAAGCGTGGTCTAATAGACTTATTCGGCGGTTTGGATGATATTAAAAACAAAAACATTATGACAGTTGGTTTGCCATCATTTAGATTTCATGAAGATGCATTGCGGGTTTTTCGTGCATTGCGCTTCTCTGCAAGATTTGACTACGAAATTTCTGACGCAATATTATACGAAATTGAGAACGATTATGAATTGATCGAGTTATTAAATGGAATTTCAAAAGAGCGAATTTGCGCAGAATTACGAAAAACAATCGAAGTTGAAAATTACGGCAACCAATACTTAATAACGCTACATCTGTTTGCTAAAACTTTAGGCAAGATTATTCCAGACATTAGAAATAATATAGGCTATGAATGGTTGCAGAACTATAAACGGTTTATACAACTTAGTGATGATTTGCCAGAAGGATCATATCTAAGATATGCGCTATTCTTTGATACACTTGATTGCGAAAAAATCATGCGTGAATTGCGCTTTGATAATAATACAATCCACCATGTTAATCAAATTATTGCTTGCGGTTTAGATATACTAGAGTTCTATGATGGCAGAAAAAGAAAGCACAAAGCACGTAAACTTTTAAGAGACTACGATTATTGCGATATAGTAGACGCTATATCATATGCGAAAGTTCACGGCAAGCACGTTAATGTATGTGATTATTTACGCACAGCACTTGAAGAAGTTTACTCAAATAAAGATGAATGTTATAAGATTAACCATTTAAAAGTTGATGGGAATGATGCGATTGCTTGCGGTTTTACTGGTAAAAATTGTGGAGCAATTCTTAATTACTTGCTTGATATGGTTATTACAGAATGGCTTAAAAACAATCGTGATGATCTGCTAGAAGAAATGAGGTGTGTAAAAGAAGATGAAGTATGACGGAGTTAGATTTGAGTTGACGATTGCGCCGGAGTACGTTGCCAGTTGGGGTTTTAAAGAAGCCATCAGAGAGTTTATCCAGAATGGCATTGATGCTGAAACCGAGAATCCACAACATACATTTGAAATGGATTGGGATTCGGAAACAGAAGAATTAACATTAAAGAATAAAAACACAAGCATTGAAATTAAATCTATGCTGCTTGGCAAAACCACAAAGGCAAATAATAAGAATTTGATCGGTCAGTTTGGAGAAGGTTATAAGATTGCAACTTTGGTTATGAACCGTCTTGGCAAAAAGGTAACAATCCATAATGGCGAAACAGGGCAGTTATGGCAGAGTTCAATCGAACATTCTGAAAGATTTGACAGCGATGTGCTTGTATTTACAATCACTGAATCAAAAGACGTTTCGAGAGATTTGAATATCCACATTTCAAATGTGACGTATGATGAAACGGACAGCATTGAAGAAGTATGGCTGAATGCGTTTGACGAATATCGTGATAGAGATATAATTGAAACCAGATATGGAGATATTCTGCTGGATGAAGATTTGGCTGGTTGCATTTATGTAAATGGCCTTTTTGTGCAGAAAGAATCAACGTATAAATATGGTTACAATATTAAGCCACAATACATAGAACTTGACAGAGATAGAGGTACAGTGATGTGGTATGATTTGCGCATGACAAGCGCAAGAATGATTACCGAAGCTGCATTCAATGACAAGATAAGCGCTGATGAATTCATTCAGATCATGAAAGAAAACAATGATATTGAATTTGCGCAGTATGTTACTACCAGCAATGTATCAACATTAAAAGATAAAATTGTTGCTGCATTTGACAAAGAGTATCCTAATAGTATTCCTGTCAGATCGCAGAGAGAATTTGAACTTGTTAAGTCTCTTGGTGGCAGACCGGTTATTATTGCTGAAAGACTTGCGGATTACGTAGATACTATTATCAATGAGCGAATTGATAAACTTGCGGAAGAGCGCATTGAAGACGGAGAAACAATGTATGATAAATTCAATATGTGGTTTCACACATATTGCAATGGTATTAGCGATGAAGGCAAGACGAAGTTTAATAAACTCATTGAGAAATTGGCGGTGTAATAATGGCGTTATATACTTGTCCGGATTGTGGTTGCGAAGAAGTTATAATTAAACAAGTCAATAAGAGGACTGGTGTTTATTGTAAAGATTGTTACAGATGGCTTGCATGGGTACAAACAAAAGATATTAATAAACTCAGAAGAAGAGCGAAGTACAGCGAGACGCAAGCACCACGCAAATTCATAAAGTTTAAAGGTAACACGATTATTAAGTGCGGTAATTGTGGAACACAGCTTTATCATTCTGCAATGCCAGAGCCAGAGGGACAGTTCAATTTGATGAATGCTGTTTATTGTCCGAAGTGTGGAAAGGAACTTGTATGAACGCAGAAAGAGTAGATGCTTACAAATGCGACATTTGCGGAACGACTTATATAACTAAGTTAATGGCAGAAAAATGTTGCGAGAAAAAGCATTGTAAATATTGCGGTAAAGAATTACCACATAAGTATTATTTTTTAGCATGTCCGAATTGCAGAGAAAAACATAAATATGATAATTACAGGAGAATGACTTACGAGGAATATATCAAAGAATTTCCCGGTTATCCTGTTGGTTATGAAGATAGTGATTATATTGAGTTCGGAATGGAAGACCTTTTAGAATATATTCGTGACGATCTTTCAGACGAGGAATGGTACAAGCTGCAATATGTTATCGGATACGATATGTATTATGCGGAGATTGATGCAGAAAGTGTTCTTGAAAATATTGAAGAAGATCAATATGAAGATTTTGAATTTGATGAAACCGGAAGAAAAGAGTTTATTGATTTTGTAAATAAATGGAACGAAAAATATCGCAAGCCGGTTTATGTCGAAGCGAAGATTCTTATTGAAATTCCGAAAGAATTAAAAGAAGCGTTAAACTAATACAGAAAAGATTATTATTGACATTTTGTTCTATATGTGGTATAATACTATACATAGTTAAGGAGGGGTTGATATGATTTGTAAATATTGTAATTCTTATATGATTCATTCAACAAGATATTCATATTACGGCAGCACACATCTTTATCGCTGTCCGGTTTGTCATGCGGAAACACATACCGATCCTCTTTATGTATATATTAATACCAATGCAGAAAAAGTACAGAAAGGAGATAGCAATAGTTGTATTGTGCATATATTACATCATTGACTGGATTGCACAAGCACAGTAATGCAGACAGATTACAATGTGCCACAGTTTTTGGCAACAACGTAATTGTCGATCTGTCTTATTATGAAGGTCAGCGAGTAATTTATTTTCCGGTTGACGGTCAGTTAAGTGAAGAGTTTGCAAACGACAATAATCTTATTAAGAAGTATGTCCCTGTTTCCGAACTTAGCGCAGAACAGATTGTCAACAAAAACATTATAACCAAAGACGGAGTTGAAGTAGTTAATGTCGGCGGTTATATGGAAGAAGGGAAAAGAAATATTACAGCGTTAAAGCTGCGTGGTGAAAAATCCGAAGGACTTGTTTTACCGATTGAAGTTCTCAGCAAGTATACAGATGTGAGCAAGTTGAAAGACGGAGATCAAATTACTGCCCTTGATGGTCATGAAATTTGCAAGAAATATATTCCGAGAACAAATCATAGAAGAAACGGCGAGAATGGCGGTAAGTACAAGAAAAACCACAAGGAAGAGAAAGAAACTATTTCTTATCCGTTCTTTATTGAACATATTGATACACAACAGTTGGCTTTTAATCAAGGTGCTTTTAAGCCTGGTGATACTTGCTACATTACCTTAAAGATGCATGGCACAAGCGCAAGAACGGCGAATACTGTTAGAGTTATCAATAAGCGTCCTAATTTCATTCAGCGCATTTTACATATAAAACCAAAACAGAAAAAGGATTATACACTTGTCAGCGGTACACGCAGAACCACGCTTAGAAATTATGATGGTGGTTTTTACGGTAGTAATGAATTCAGACAGCCATATCATGAATTTTTCGCAAGCAGACTTCCTAAAGGCGTTGAAGTCTATTACGAGATTGTAGGTTATCAAGATGGCAAGCGTCCGATTATGGGTAGCTGTTCCAATGACAAAGTTCAAGATAAGAACTTCAAGAAGATGTACGGCGATACAACAGTGTTCTCTTACGGCTGCAATGAAGGTGAGAGCGCTGCTTATGTTTATCGCATGACAATGATGAACGAAGATGGCTTCATGGTTGAACTTCCGTGGGAGCAAGTACAGATCGAAGCTGAAAAGATGGGTGCTAAGTGTGTTCCTACATTTGAGAAATTCATCTTTACAACTTGGGATGATCTCATGGAACGTGTTGAAAAATACTATGACGGTGCTGATCCAATCGGTAAAACTCATGTTCGTGAAGGCGTTGTTGTGAGAATTGATAACCGCCAGAAGTTCACAGCATATAAGCACAAGAATTTCTCATTCAAAGTTTTGTCCGGAATTATCGCTGATTCAGTTAGTGAGGATTCTGAAATTGATTCTGACATTTTAAGTGAAATGTAAGGAGTTACATATGTCAAGTAAAGCTACGTTAATTATGCTTATTGGTTTACCAGCAAGCGGTAAATCAACATGGTCTGAGAGGTATATCAGAGATAAGCCGGAAACCGTTGTGCATTCTTATGATGCAATTCGTGAAGAATTATTTGGAGATATAGAAGACCAGACAAATAATGCAAAAGTTTTTGAGGAATTAAATAAGCGGGTGTTTGCAGATTTACGACAAGGCAAGACAGTTATTTATAACGCAACAAATCTTAGCAAGCGCCGGAGAATAGCTTTCATCAGACAGCTAAACAATATTAACCCGAAAAAGATTGCTGTGTTATTTGCAACTCCATACGAGCAATGTTTAGCGAGGAATAATAACAGAGAGCGTGTTGTGCCGGAATACGCAATGAAGAAAATGTATTTCAGTTTTGAGCCACCGCATTTCAGCGAAGGTTGGGATGAAATTGAAATGATTGAGGATGTAGAAGAAGAGTTTGACACATTGTTTGATATTTCATTGCTGTTTACTGGTAAGAATGGTATTGACGGATTCGATCAGAAAAATAAACATCATTCAGCGACACTTGGTAAGCATTGCAGACTTGCAGAAGAATACATAAAGAAGCGTAGACCAAAAGATAAGATTCTTGCAATGGCGGGATTGCTACATGATTTAGGCAAGGTTAAAACTCAGAGCAAATATAATTCAAAGGGCGTGTTTGACGGTAATTATCATTACTATCAACATCATTGTGTTGGCGCTTATGATTCGCTGTTTTACGCTGCTGAGTTATATGACAGCCTTGACGATATTCTGCGTTTGTCAAATTTAATTTTCTACCACATGCATCCGTATCTTTCATGGAAACAATCTGAAAGAGCAAAGGAGAAAGACAAGCGCATTATAGGCAGTGAAATGTTTGACGATATTTTACTGCTCCATGATGCAGACGTAGCTGCACACTAAAAAAAGATAGAGCGGAGTAATAATGACAGAAGTAAAAGAACGGAAATCCGAAATCTTCCAACAGTTATTAGCTGACGCTCCCGATAATTTCATAATATCTGATAGCCTAGAACGAGCGCAAATTATTGTTTCTAATCCAAAATACAGAAAAATAATTTGCTCTGTGTCCGGGGGGAGTGATTCAGATTTAATGGTCGATTTACTTACAAAAATAGATATCGACCACAAGATAGATTATGTGTGGTTTGATACTGGATTGGAATATCAAGCAACGAAGACGCACATTAAAGATTTAGAAACGAAATATGGAATCGAGATTAAGCCATACAAAGCGATTGTTCCGATACCTGTATCATGCAAGCGCTTTGGTCAGCCGTTTATTTCTAAGCAAGTATCAGAATTTATAAGCAGACTTCAAAGACATAACTTTCAATTTGAAGATGAATCATTTGATATTCTTTATAAAAGATATCCAAAATGTAAAGCTGCTTTGCGCTGGTGGTGTAATGAATGGTGTGATAAGAGTGGCGGCAAAAGTAGATTCAATATTTCTTATAATAGATGGCTCAAAGAATTTATGATTGCTAATCCACCAACATTCAAGATTTCAAATGTTTGTTGTAAGAAAGCAAAGAAAGACGTTGCGCACAAATGCATTTCCGATAACAGTTATGATCTTGACATTATCGGTGTAAGAAGAGCAGAGGGCGGTGAGCGGTCAACCATATATAGCACTTGTTTTAGTAACAAGGCATTATGCGATGAATACAGACCGTTGTTCTGGTATACAGATAAAGACAAAGCAGAGTACAAAGACTATTACAAAGTTCAGTATAGTGATTGTTATAAAGTGTATGCGCTAAGAAGAACCGGTTGCGCTGGCTGCCCTTTCGGTAGAAATTTTGAATACGAATTAGAAGTCATTGGCAAGTACGAGCCAAAGTTGTTAAAAGCTGTCAACAATATATTTGGTGATAGTTATGAATATACAAGAAGATATAAGGAATTTGCTAAAGAAATGAATGCAAAAACCAAAACAGAAAAAGTATAAGGAGAGTAGAGAATGGCAGACGTTAGTATTTTTACTAAGCTGAACGGCATTGATGTTTCCGGCAAAGTTAAAACCAAAAACGGCCTTACGTATCTTTCATGGTCTTCTGCGGTTGCAGAGGTTAAGAAACTGTATCCGGATATGGAAATCAAGATTTATCCACAAGTGATGGATCAGTTTGGCAATACAAGATTCTGGCATGACGATGGTAAAACCGGTTGGGTTGAAGTTGGTGTAACTATTAACGGCAAAGAAGAGAGAGAAGTCCTTGCAATTATGGACTTCAAGAATAAGTCAATTCCGGCTGAGAATATCACATCAACAGACGCAAATAAAGCTATTAAGCGCTGCATGGTAAAAGCGATTGCGCTTCACGGAATGGGTCTATATGTGTACGAGGGCGAAGATTTACCGGAAGACGTTACAAAGGCTGCTCAGTTGCAAACAGAAATTCTTGAACTTATGAAGAAGAAAATCGGTACAGCAAGCGACAAAGAAGCGGTCAAGAAGAAGATTGCTGATTATGCAAAATCCGCCGAAAAAGAAGCAGACCCGACTCTTGATGAAGAACTGATTATTGGTGATCCACGCAATATCAGCGATCCGGATATTCTTACAAAACTTAAAAAACAGATTCTTGCCATCAGAGCAAGCAAATAATAAGGAGAAATAATATGGGATTCAGACAGGCAACAGTAAACGAAAAAGGTCAGTATGTCGGCGGTTACGCAAGAGTATGGTCTATCAGTGAAAAGAATGGTTTTGTAACTGGCAATGTAAGTACGTCCCGCAAGACAAGAGATTCAGATCAGTATGAGACAGACTTCCAGGATGGATATGTCAGTTTCTTTGGCGCTTGCGCTGACAAAATCAAAGGCGTTGATATTCCGGACAGAAAGGGCGTTGGAATTCAGATTCTTTCTTGTGATGTAAGAAACAAGTACGATCAGAAAACAAAACGTACTTATACTAATTACAGCATTTATGACTTTGCGTTCACAGGGACAGATCAGAAATCAGCAGCACCGGCAACAAAGAAAACTCCGGAAAAGCAGAAAGAAGAATTCATGAATATTCCCGATGGAGTAGATGAAGAACTTCCGTTCAATTAATGAGGGTTCGCAATGGTTAATAAGGAGAATGTCGAAATTTTTGAAAGCCTCCTTAGAATGACGGAGAGAGAAGGTATAGAAGATTTGATTTCTTTTTTAAGGAAGTCAGACTTTTATACCGCTCCGGCAAGCACAAGATTTCATTCTTGTCATGAGGGTGGTTTACTTGAACACACATTAAATGTTTGCGAATGTGCGCTTAACAAACTTGATAATCCGGTTTGGAGCGAATCGCTTAAAAATGTAACCACAAAGAACGTTCTTATTTCCGCTCTTCTTCATGATGTATGTAAAACCTATTTCTATGGTACAGAGTTAAAGAATAAGAAGATTTATTCTGATACCGGCAAGAAGATTGATTCTAACGGAAGGTATGATTGGGAAACCGTACCATGTTATACAGTTGACGATAAGATACCGTATGGACACGGAGAGAAGTCTGTCATGATGGTTGAAACTTATATCAAGTTAGAACCAGTAGAGAGATATGCTATCCGCTGGCACATGGGTTTTACAGAACCGAAAGAAAATTGGAACTGTTTTTCCAGCGCAATTAAGCTACATCCATTTGTGCTTGCGCTGCATACATCAGACCTTGAAGCCACATATCTTCTTGAAAAGGAAGAGTAAATGAATAAAGATGTTAAACGGTGTAGGTGCAAAAATTGTCTACATGATAATAGGGACATACTCATTGCAGAAGATGAATATGTAACTGTTGGTTCGGTTTATTATCATAAAGACTGTTATCAAGTCATGGCTGATATTGATTTGATTCTAAATATTTGGCATGACGATATTGACGAAAATGTTTCTTACAGCTATCTAAGAAAAACTTTAAATGACTTTATCTATAAGCAGAAACAACCATCTGATTATATTGTTTTCTGCGTTAAGCGTGGTGCTGCCGGAAGGCTTAAACATGTACCCGGTTTAAAATATATTGTCAATGATGAAGGAGTTAAAAAAGCGTATCTTGCAAAGCTGGCTAGAAAAGAAAACATAAGACCGTCAGATTTTGTGGTAACAGAAGAGGATCAAAGAGAACCAAAATTTACTGCACCAAAACCAAAGAAAACAGGTTTCGGCAGCATTTTTGGAGGGAATAAGAATTGAGAGACATTTCCGAGATTTCCGATATTGGAGCGGAAAGCGGAATTATCGGCACTCTTATTTACCATCCGGATTATGTGCTAGTCACGGATTATCTTAAACCGAAGAACTTTTATGGGACTGAGAACGCTTGTATTTATTGGGCGATTCAAGAGTTATACAAAGACGGAATAGCGAACATTGATGCGTATAATCTATCTCAAAAACTGCAAAGCAATCCAGCGGTGAACAAAACACTTAACAAGTATAATCTTCCGTCAGTGCAAGAGTACATGGAATTATATAAGGAAACCGCAAGACACACAATCGAAGAATATACAATGCTTGCTGAGACAATCGTTACGTTGGCTTTTAAACGTGACCTTGTTAAAACATTTAATCTGCTTGAAAGTCAATGTTTTGATTTAAAGAAGGATTTGGATACATTAAGTGGTAATGTGTACGATTCATTAGACAAACTTACTCAATCTTATATCACAAAAGCAGATGCATGTTTGCTTGGTGAAGAGATTGACGATGTATGGGCGGAGATTGAAAGCAGAAGAACGGATAACGGATTATACGGTATTCCTTCTAAATACCCATCGTTCGGGGAATACTTCACATATGAGACAGGAGAACTTGTTGTAATACAGGCGAAATACAAACAAGGCAAATCTGTTTTTCTTATGAATGAAGTTGTGCATAAATTGAAGAACGGCATACCAACACTTGTAATTGATACGGAAATGCAGACAAGGTTATATGTTGAGCGCTTGCTTGCACATTTAACAAAGATTAGCGTACAGCGGATTAAGAGCGGTAATTATACAGAAGAAGAAGGCGAAAAAATTCATCAACAAATTCAATGGATTAAAGAGCAACCATTTGTTCATGTATATATGCCGGAAGTTTCAAATTCGCAAATGTACACAATCTGTAAAATGTGGAAACACAAAATAGGTTTGCAGTTTTTCGTGTTTGATTATTTGAAGAGTAACGAATCAGAGTCAAGCACTAACTATAATGTCTTGGGTGCTAAGTGCGATTTTTTGAAAAACAAAATCGCTGGCGAACTTGATCTTGCCGTACTTGCAGCTTGTCAGCTTAACCGGCAAGGCGAAGTTGCAGACAGTATCAAGATTAACAGATATCTTTCTGTTGGTATCAAGTGGGAATATAAACCAGCATCAATGATTGCTAAAGATGGTAAAGAGTGCGGAAACGCATATGCAAAAATATATGTTAATCGTCTTGGTCAACAGATGCAAGAAGACGATGAAGAAGACTACATTGATTTTTCGTTTGACGGAGATCATATGAGTATTATTGAAACTGAAATTCAGCACGCTAGGACTGATAACACGTAACAAAGGTTAATTATGCAAATAAACTATGACGATGATATGCTACAGCAGATCAATGCGGGTGTTGACCTTTTGGAATACGTTAGCCAAAGCATAGAAATGAAAAGGAGGGGAAATGATTATTTTGGGCGTTGTCCACTACATATTGACAAGACCCCTTCTTTTTCTATTACACCAGAGAAAAATTCTTATTACTGTTTTTCGTGTGGCAAATCCGGTCAAATCATCAGCTATTTAATCAATTATGAAAAGCTGAGTTTTGATGAAGCCGTGAATAAAGCTGCAAGACTGGCTAACGTTGATATGTCATTGATGTGTCGTTCAAAAACAATGACGTATTTAAAGCGAGTCAGAAATGTTATGCATAATAAGAAACCACAGGAAGAACACGTTATCTTAGACGAAAATGTTTATAAGAAATATCCGAGGAAGATAGTTCCGGAGTGGCTAAACGAAGGAATTAGACAGGACGTATTAGATCGGTTCGATATACGTGTTGACGATTATAGCAATCGCATTATCTATCCGGTGCGAGATATTGATGGCCGTTTAATCAATATCAAGGGTAGAACACGATTTGAAAATTATAAAGCTATGAGACTTGCGAAATACATCAACTTCTATCCTGTTGGTACAGTTGATTATTTTCAAGGCTTAGATATTACTAAGCCACATATAGAATCTTGCCGAGAAATCATAATTTTTGAATCAATTAAATCTGTTATGAAGGCTTATGGTTGGGGATTCAAGAATTGCGTTTCCGCAGAAAAGCATACATTGACAGATGAACAAATTAAGTTACTTGTAAAACTAAGAGTAAACGTTGTCTTTGCGTATGACAGCGATGTTGATTATCGCAAAGGTGCTACCAAAGATGATATAGACAAACTGAAAAGAGTAACAAATGTCTACATCATCGCTGATACTGATAATCTGCTTGGTGGTTTTGAAGCGAAAAATGCACCGGTTGATTGCGGTGAAGACGTTTGGCGTTTACTGTACGAAAACAAAAGGAAAGTAGTTTGAGTATTTACGAAGAACAGATTGCTAACATGCGGTGGTCGTATTCCAGGTTGTGCGCATTTGAGCAATGCAGATATGCGTTTTACCTAAGATACATTATAAATGATCCGGATTTGTATTTAGACGAAGGTAACTTCTATGCCGAAGTCGGTTCATTTTGTCACAGCATTTTAGAAAAAATATTTAACGGTGAATTATCGCCGGAAGAAGCGTCTGAGTATTACTATCAGCATTTTGATGAAAATGTATTATATACTGTTAAGCCATCAATCATGGAAAAGACGTATGAGACTTGCGCTAATTATTTCGCAGACTTTAACCTTGACTGGCTGAAAGGCTATAAGGTTATTGGCGCAGAAAAGAAAGTTGAAACCACGATTAACGGACATGATTTTCTTGGCTTTATTGACTTGCTGATAGAAGATGAAAAAACCGGTGATTTGATTATTGTGGATCATAAGAGTGCAGCTTATCCGTTTAAAAAAGATGGTAAATCTGTACTGAAAAAATCCGAGAGAACTTTTAATTCATACAAAAAGCAAATGTATTTATATGCATATGCTGTCTATCAAGAATACGGCAAATATCCTACAGAAATTTGGTGGAATCATTTTAAAGATAACAAGATTGCAAAAATTAAATTTGATATGAATGATTACAATGAAGCTATTGCATGGCTTGAAACCACCATTGAAGAAATTAAAAAAGAGGAAGAGTTTGGCGAAACTGCCGATTTCTTCTATTGTTCGAATATTTGCGAATACAGGAATTGTTGTGAATACCGTGAATTTGGCGGTGATGAATAAATGAGTACGCTGTATTTTCCGTATCACATGCACACAATGCTGAGTAGTGGTACTACCAATATTGATAGTATCACTCACTATCAGCAGTATGTTGATGCAGCCAAAGCATGTGGAATGACTGGCTTATGTATTTCAGAACATGGTAATACATTTGCGTGGGTAAAGAAAAAAGAAGCGATTGAAAAAGCCGGAATGAAATATGTTCACGGCGTTGAAGCGTACATAACGGAGGATAATAACCAAAGCGAAAAGAAACATCGTGACAATTATCACTGTGTTCTCATGGCACGAAATTACGCTGGTGTAAAAGAAATCAATAAACTTGTGTCAAGATCATACACAAGAACAGATAACCACTTTTACTACATGCCACGTATTTTCATGGATGAACTTTTTGCAACGTCAGAGAATGTTATTATTACATCTGCTTGTTTGGGCGGTGTTCTGAATAATGGCACTGATGAAGCAAGGGAGCGAATGCTTTGTTTCATGGCACAGAATAAAGAGCGGTGTTATCTTGAAATTCAGCATCATGATATTGCAGAACAGATAGAATATAACAAGTATTTATACAACGTCAGTAAAGCCACAGGAATTCCGCTGATTGTTGCTACTGATACTCACGCTTTAGACAAATCACAGATGGAAGGTCGAGCCGTTTTACAGAAAGCGAAAGACGTTCGGTTTGCAAATGAAGACAAAATGGATTTGACTTTCAAGCCACCAGAAGAATTGGATGAATGCTGGCGAAAGCAAGGTTCATTACCTATGTCTGTTGTCGAAGAAGCTAAAGCCAATAGTATGAAACTACTTGATTCTATCGAGGAATTTGAATTAGATCATTCTGCGAAATATCCAAAGTTATACGACAATTCGGAGGAAGTCTTTAAGCAAAAAATCAATGCCGGTTATGTTTGGCGCAAAATCGGTCAGAAACCAAACAAGCAAGAGTACATTGATAAGATTCATTACGAATATGAAACGTATAAGCATAACAACGCTATTGATTTCATGCTGCTTGAAGAAGATTATAAGTCTGAAATGCGAAGGCGTGGAGTCAGATTTGGATATAGCCGTGGTTCAGTAAGTGGCAGTATTATAGCTTATCTTTTAGGAATTACAGAAATAGATAGTATTAAATACAATTTGAACTTTGAGCGCTTCATGTCAAAGGAGCGGGTCAGTCTAGCAGATTAAGAGAAATTCTATAATGAGGTGAATTTTTATAGAGTATTCCGAAGCATTAGATTATTACAAATTATATCAAAATGGAGTAAGTACATTTCAACTTGAAAAATTATTCGGTCACAATCATAGTTATTTTTTAAGTAATTTTAAGAAGTATGGTTTTGAAATAAGAAGCAACAAAATAAATTCAAGAAAATATAAAGCAAATTTCTCTTACTTTCAAAATATAGATTCGCATGAAAAATCATACTGGCTTGGATATATTTATGCTGATGGTTATGTTATGGAAATGAAAAGTGGAAGAAAAAGATTTGGCATGACACTTTCATCAAAAGATAAATCTCAGCTTGAAAAACTTAAAAAATGTCTTGAAGCAACTTATCCAATTAAGGATTATGAACAACATCAAGGATATTCTATTGGCAGCACATATTCAAGACTGATAATTGATAGTGAAGAAATGTTCGATGATTTAGTTTCACATGGAGTATTGTTAAATAAAACTAATATTATAAAACCACCCAATATTGATAAAGAATTTATATCATCTTTTATATTAGGTTATTTTGATGGCGATGGAAGTATATTTTTAAATAATTGTAAATCACCATTTTACAGTATTTGCATAGTTGGGACAGATGAACTATTAGCATTTATACACAATTATTTTGTGGAATTAAAAATAACAAATCGAGAACTCCATTTAGAAAAGAGAAAAGAAAATCAAAATGTTAGCTATATAAGATATGGCGGTAATAATTTAGTAGCAAGGATCATGGAAATTCTGTATGAAAATATAGATTCGTCTTTGCCATTAGAGAGAAAAATACAACTATATTTGAATTGCAAAAATAGAATATTCTAGGTCGTGCATGTCAGCAATGGTATGTATTATCAGAACGTGAACTATATTGCTTATAGGTGTGCGTGAAAACGTGCTAACGGTGAAGGCTAAATACTTTGGTACATGCTAATACCGTGTCAAGTTGGATTTATCCAAAAGATGTAACGACTATTCCGTTGCGGGAAGTAGGGTTGAGGATAAGCTACAACCCGAAGTGCGTTCTGCCCCATGTGGGTAAAGAGATAGTCTATTCCCTACAAATATTGCGAAAGCAAGGGTATTAAAGGTTGATACAGACTGGCTATCCGAAGACAGAAAAATTGTTAAAGATTATCTATTCAACAAAGAAGGTTTATATTGCTGCGACATTGTAACGTTTAACACAATCGCTTTAAAGGGCGCAATCAAAGACGTTTGTCGAGGTTTGGCGAAAGATAATATCGACAAGCTACCAAAAGAAATTTTAGACAAGGTTAATGATTGGGACAAAGAGCAAGCAAAGAAAGAAAAGGAATCAGCGCTTGCCGGATGTATATATAAACCAAAACCATATCCAAAGGAATTGCAACGAGAGATCGAAAGACATTCAGTACATAATGTGCCGTTTGACTATCTAAAATTCTCAGAAGAGATTATTGCTCTTGCAGAATTAGACGTAGACAACGCACGAAAAAAGTACAAAGAAGTTTTTCGCTATGTCGATATGGTAAATGGTGTTGTTGTTTCAGTTGGCAATCATCCGGCTGGTTGTGTTGTTTCTCCGTATCCGGTTGATGAATGGTTTGGCACATTCACTACAACAACAGACGAATATCCGATTTCCGTTCTTAATATGAAGGAAATTGATAGTCTAAATTTTGTAAAGCTGGATATACTTGGTCTGGATAACATCGGTCTAATTTACAAAACTTGTGACGCTGCCGGAATTCCATTTGCTACACCAGATAACATACCAGCAGACGATGAAGCTGTATGGCAAAGCATTAAAGACGATACAACAATGATTTTCCAGTGGGAATCTCAATCAGCAACAGCATACTTAAAGCAGTTGTTTAGTGATGAAACCATAGCAAAGATCAAAGCGGTTAATAGCAATTTCTCTTATATGAACTTGCTGTCAATCGGTAATGGCGCAATCCGTCCAGCGGGTGAATCATACCGTGACAAATTGGCGAACGGCGAATATAAGCTGTATGGCAACGCAGCACTTGATGAATTCATGAAACCAACATTGGGATACATGGTTTATCAAGAGCAGATCATTGAATTCCTAAATAAGTTTTGCGGATTTACGATGGGTGAAGCTGACGTTGTAAGGCGACACTTCTCAAAAAAAACAGGAACGGAAACAGATATTCCAATTATTAAAGATGGTGGTTATCTAAATGATGGACACTATATCAAAGGTTTTATACAAACCATGCAAGATGAATACGGTATCTGCCGAGAAGAAGCTGAAAATCTGATTGGCGATTTCTTGCAAGTTATTATTGACGCATCGGATTACCTGTTTTCAAAAAATCACGCTGATCCTTATTCGTGGATTGGTTATATTTGTGGCTATCTACGATATTATTATCCGCTAGAATTCATAACTTCTGCACTAAACATCTTTGAAGATAAAGAAGAGAAAAGTCTTGCAATCATTGACTATGCCAAAAGAAGAGGGATAACAATTTCTCCGATTAAGTTCCGTCATTCTGTTGCGCAATACAATTTCGACAAAGAGACAAACCAAATCTTCAAAGGTCTTGCGTCAATTAAGTATTTGAATTCTGTAATCGCAGATGAAATCTATGCGCTAAAAGATAACCAATATGACACATTCATTGATTTGCTCATGGACTTAAAAACAAAAACGTCACTTGATTCACGGCAAACAGAGATTCTTATTGACTTGGATTTCTTCTCTGAATTTGGCGAAACCAATAGTTTGATTTTCCAGTATAAGATTTTGAATATCTTTTTCGACAAAACCAAACGGCAATTCAAGAAGCAATTCTCAAAAGATAAGCTAGAAGCGATGAACGTTCCATTGGATTACATACGGCCATTTGCCGGAAAAGAAACTCCGAAGATGTTCACGCAAGTTGATGCTTTACAATTTTTGCGGTTCTTGTCAACAAAAGTAAAGGTTAAACCACGTACATTGGCAGAAAAAGTAAATGCGCAGCAAAAGCGGTTAGGCTACATAGATGTAAAAGATGATCGTTATAAAAACCATTTTGTGATTTTGGAAGTTGATACAAGGTATTCTCCAAAGATCAAAGCGTACTCATTGCGGTCTGGCGAAGTGCTGACTTACAAAATCAATAAGCGTATTTATAGTAGAAACAAGCTGACGGAAGGAACGATTGTTTTAGTTAATAAGAAAGAAACCAGAAACAGAGTGCGCAAAACCGAAAATGGATTTGAAGATGTTCCAGGCGTTTTTGATGTTTGGTGGACAAATTATCAAGAGGTAGACAATCTGTAATGCTAGAGAATTATATGTATACTGAATCAGAACAGCGAAAGTTGTTATCTTCAATCGTTGTTCTGGTTGATACTAGAGAACAAAGAAACCAACATATAACAGATTATTTCGATCAGCATAATATTCCATACAAATCAAAAGCGCTTGATTATGGCGATTATAGCTTTATGCTGCCGAAGAATGAAGAATTAGGCATTTTTAAAAACATGTCTTTTGAAAAAGAAATTGTGATTGAGCGCAAGAATAGCGCCGAGGAATTAGCGCTATGCTTAACAAAAACAAGACAGAGATTTGAAGATGAATTCATTCGTGGCGCAAAAGCGAAAAAGTATCTTGTTGTTGAGAACTGCGATTATAAAGATATTATAACCGGCAATTATAACAGCGAGTACAAAAGCAAAAGCTATTTAGGAAGTCTGCACAGCTTTGACCATAAGTTTGATTTGCGAATTATGTTTCTTCCGGATAAAGGCTGTACACCGGTATTTATCATTGCTACTTTCAATTACTATTTGCGTGGATTAATAAAGTAAGGTGGTGAAATATCATAAGAATAGCCGTAATTGGTAAAACACAATCATGGTGTGTAAATTGGTTTGAAAACTTTCTGGCTAAAACTCCGCATGATTGCATTGTGAGTATTGCTAAAAGCAAAAGCGAACCATATAAGATATTATTGAAAAGCGGAATTATGCTTCAATCTGTTGTTTTAAACGAAAATTCAAGCAGAATGAGATTTGACAAAATTTATGTCGATCCAACAATAGATGATTTAATCGTGAAAACAGTTATATATCCAATGATATATAATCCACGAAATGTAATCATTGAAGATAATTAAACAAAGGAGAGAAAAATGGTTTTAAGAGAAGTTACCGGAGATTTGTTTACTGCACCGCAAGGCTATTATCTTGCACACTGCATCAGCGGTAATTACACTTTGGGCGCTGGTATCGCTAAAAAGTTTGATGAAGTGTACGACATGAGATTCAAGCTGCACAGAGATTATCCCATTCCGAATGGCGAGAAGTTTGATAAGGGGTTAATCGGCAAGGCGCTACTTGTTGACAATGTATTTAATCTTGTAACAAAGGATGTTCATTGGCATAAACCGTCATATGACAGTTTGCGTGAGTGCCTTTGCGATATGAGAGATTGGACAGAGGAATTGCGCATTAAGAAGTTGGCGATGCCGAGAATCGGTTGCGGTCTTGATAAACTCGATTGGAACATTGTCGAAGAAATTATCGAAGAAGTCTTTGAAGGCGCAGACGTTGAAATTGTGATTTATAAACTGTAATGGATAGTGAATATAGACCACGTTACTTAGTTATGGTTACAGCCGGAAACAACAACAAGTATTATCGTCAAATTCCAAATGGCGATGGTACTTGGGTTGCTGAATACGGCAGAGTTGGCGCTACACCGCAAAAGCGCACTTACTCAATGAGTAACTATGATAAGAAATATAAAGAGAAGATTAACAAGGGATATGTGGATCAGACAGAACTTGTTGAAGATTTAATTATCGAAAAGAAAAGTAGCCAAAAGAAGAAATATAAAGACATTGAGAATTCTGCCATTGCTGAAATCGTAGAGAGATTACAACGTATGGCGAAACAAGCAATTCAGAGTAATTACAATATTTCTTCTGACAAGGTTACTCATGCGATGGTTGACGAAGCACAGGTAATAATCAATGGTTTGCTTGCCATTGACATTGTTGAAATTTTCAATAATGAATTGCTGAAATTGTTTACCGTCATTCCACGAAAAATGTCTGACGTTAGTTATTGCTTGGCAAGTTCAAAAGAAGAATTCCCGAAAATCATCCAGCGGGAACAGGATTTGCTTGACGTTATGAAAGGTCAAGTAGTAGAAAAACAAACCATCGAAGAAGATACAGACGCTACAACAGAACATGATTGTACAATTCTTGAAGCGCTTGGACTTGAATTTGAAGAATGTGATAGAGAAGATATTGCTAGGATCAAAGCTGCTCTTGGCGATTGCTCACACAAATTCAGTAGAGCGTGGAGAGTAAAGAATAATAAGACGCAAAAACTCTTTGATGATTTTGTCAGAGACAACAAGATTAATGATATTAGGTTGTTGTTCCACGGCAGCCGAAATGAAAATTGGTGGTCAATCATTAACACTGGCTTAGTGCTTAGACCAACCAATGCAGTAATTACCGGAAAGATGTTTGGTTACGGTATTTATTATGCGCCGAAAGCTAGGAAATCATTAGGTTATACATCGCTATCTGGATCATATTGGGCGAACGGTAGTTCTAATATTGGTTACATGGCTTTAATGGATGTGGCTTACGGCAAACCGTATAACGTACATACTTTTGATAGCAAGTATTATAATTTTGATTATGAAAAGTTACAAAGGAATTGCCCTGGCGCTAACTGCTTACATGCACACGCTGGTCAAATGTTGCGGAATGATGAAATTGTTATTTACAAGAAAGAACAAAGTACAATCCGCTATTTTGTAGAAATCAAAAACTAATACAGAAAAGTAATATACTTGACAAAAATGAGAAAATATGGTATAATAGGAGATAATTTAATACATGAATATTGTCAAACCGTCATATGTAATTTTGACAGAGTTTTCCGAAGGTGGAGAAGAAGAGTTAAAGTTTATTGAACAGATCGCACGTAAATGCTATAAGTCCGAGAATTATATTTCAGAAGACGCATCCAGCGCAAGAAAGATGATTCAAAATCTGATTAAGTCTGGACATACGGCGATGATTGAACATAGCATTCTTTCGGTATGCTTCACTGTTGATCGTGGCATTTCCCATGAAATCGTAAGACACCGGTTAGCGTCTTTCGCACAGGAGTCTACAAGATACTGTAATTATTCAAAGGGCAAGTTTAATAACGAAATCAATGTTATTGATATTGAAGGCGGAATTAGACTTGATGCTAAGATGAAAGATTTGCCGGAAGAAACGATTCAGAAGATTATCGCTGAATGGGTTTCCGCCATGAATGACGCAGAAAACCACTACATGAACTTGATTGAATTGGGAGCGACACCGCAGATTTCAAGAGGGGTTTTACCTAATTCACTTAAAACTGAAATCGTGGTAACTGCAAATTTCCGTGAATGGAGAAACATTCTGACGTTAAGGACTGAACATTTTGCACATCCTCAAATTAGAGAGGTTATGATCCCGCTGCTCAATGAACTGAAACAGCGTATGCCGATTATATTTGACGATATCGAAATTAAGTAAAACCAAAACAGAAAAGGATTATAATGTTAGTTTTAGTTGGTGAAAGTGCAAGCGGTAAATCTACTTTACAGAATTTAATCACAAAAGAATTTAATCACGTTAAGATTGTCACTTACACTACAAGGCCAATTCGTGCGGGAGAAATAGACGGATTCTCTTATCATTATATTTCAGACGAAGAATTCTTGCGGTTAGACTCCGAAGGATTCTTTGTCGAAACCGCAGAATACAACGGTTGGCATTACGGTACTCCGTTTAATGAGTGTAGTGATTCTAACGATGTAAATGCTGTATTAACTCCGGCTGGATTAAGAGCATTAAAACGCAAAGGCATTAAGACGGTTTCAATCTATTTAAAGGTTGATCGGAGGTCACGGCTGATTAAGATTTTGGAGCGTGGCGATAATATAGAAGAATCTTATCGCCGGAATTTGTCTGATGTAGGTCAATTCGATTCTATAGAAAAAGAAGTTGATTATGTGATTGATAATTCTGGTTATAAGAAAGATGTTTATGAATTGCTGCGAGAAGTAGAAAGAATATTGGACGAAAATGAGTAAAGAAATAAAGATTTATACTTGCGGGAAAATGAAAGGCTTGACATATGAAGAACAAATGTCTTGGCGCAATAACATTCAACGTCTGATCGAAAACCGGTTTAAATACTCCAATGACGGAAATATAAAGCTGACTTTCGTTCATCCTCCGCAGTATTACAGATATGACAAAGACTATCAGAAGTCAGAGCGAGAAATCATGGAATGGGAATTAAACCAAATCCGTGATACCGACATTCTCATTATTAATGCGGAAGGCATTGGTGAAAGTATCGGTTCGCATTTTGAAATGGGTGTAGCGTGGTCTATGAACCATTTTGGCAATAAACATATTTCGGTAATTGGTATCAACGAAAATGAAGAATGTTTGCATCCGTGGATTCAAGAATCTTTTTTGCGTGTTGAAGATTCTATGAGCGATGCTGCTGATTTCATCGTTGAATACTTAATTATATAAAAACTAATTGGAGGTACTTATTGGAGCAAATAATTTTATACAAAACGCCTACATGTCCGAAGTGTAAGGTTTTGAAAAAGAAGTTAGAAGACAAAGGTATTGAGTTTACGGAGAACGAAGATATTGATGAAATGCTGTCTATGGGTATCATGAACGCTCCAACGCTCAGTGTCAATGGTAAATTACTTGATTTCATGAGTGCCTTAGATTGGGTAAAAAATTACTAATCGAAAGGCTAAAACATGGAAATCAACTTAAAATTATCAAGAGACTTTGAACGCTGTCTTGAAGATTTAAAAAAGAAATATGGAGAAGATTTTGAATATATCAATGGTTTGCATCCTAGCCAGCTTGATTATTCAGAATTCATTGACAGCTTCACAGGGAAAGACACAGTTGCAGACGCAAGCATTGATCCTAATGCAAATGCAAATCATAAAGACATTCGCAGCTTTATGACAGAAAAGGGAAAATCGTCAGATAAGTTGTTTGGTCTGAATAAAATCTTCATTGAGATCAAAAAAAAGTGGGGATTGAGAACAGCTAAACAGTGGCTTGAACAAGAGTACAGCCGTGGATTCTATTTGAATGATAGCACGACAGCTTCTTATTTTCCTTATTGTTGGGCGAATGATTTTACAAGGCTTGCAACAGAAGGTCTTTTCTTCTTGGATAACTACAACAATGAAGCACCAAAGCATTTAACTACTTACTTTGATGATGTTATTGAGTTTGTGTCATTTTTGAGTAACCGGCAATCGGGTGGATTTGCGCCCTCTTGTTTCTTTTCCGTTTATCAGCGGGGTTTGCAAAAAGCAAGCTAACGGTGAAGGCTAAACGTTTTACGCAAGTTAATACCGTGGGAATAAATACCTGTATCGACTATCCCTCGGAAGGGGAGTACATCTGTTATTGATACACAGATGGAAACAGAAGCACTACAAACAGTAAATTAGTTTGTAGCAAGATATAGTCAGTCCTTATAGAAATATAAGATTTATTACGGCAGTAGGAATGCCAAACATTTTGATTTGGGCGTGGTATTTCTGGAAGAAAGATGTAGAAGATGGATACTACATGAAGAGTCCGGAATACTATGAAAAGCAGCAATTCCAAAAGCTGATTTATAGACTTAATCAGCCGTTTTTGAGAATAGACCAGAGTGCGTAAATTGTATGCGCCTTTACTTGGTGACAAGTATAGCAAACTTTGTGAATTGCTAAAAAACCTTATATAATAATTATGAATTATCCTAAGAATAGATACACCGGACAAAAACCGTGGATGGATTATGATTGGTTGTATAATGAATATGTTGTAAAAGATAGAAGCACTAATGATATAGCTAATGAATATGGTTGCAAACAAAATACAATACAATGTTGGCTTATAAAACATGGTATTAAAAAGACAATTAAAAAGAGAAATAGAAAAGCCAGAAAACAATATGAAACATATGAATATTTATATCATAATCATATTGAATTGCATAAAAGCATGGCTGACCTTGCAAAAGAAAACAACGTTTCACAAGATACAATAAGATATAATCTAATTAAAAATGGAATTAAATATTGGAGAACGATTAATAAAAAGAAATATTCAGAAGAAGATATAGATACCATAGTTAATTTATATTGTAATGATAACATGTCTGCGAATGAAATTGCAAAAATATTTGGAACTAGCCATAAAGTTATCATTAATTATTTAAAGAATAGACAAGTGCATACAAGGTGCAGAATTGAAGCACAATATAATGCAAATCATAAAGAAATGCACAAAGATTTATTTGATGCTGATTTGCTATATAAACTACATTGGGAAGAAGGATACTCTTGTAAGCGCATTGGCGAAATATATGGTATTGATGCCGGAGCAGCCAGAAGACAAATGAACAGAATTGGCGTTCCAACAAAATCAAATTCTGAATCTAAAAAAGGATTAATGGTAGGCAAGAAACACCCAAATTGGAAAGGTGGAGTTACGCCATTAAATTTATTACTAAGAGAATATTTTACAGTTAATCTTGCACCCAAAATACTTATTCGTGATAATTACACTTGTCAGGCATGTGGTAAAAGTCATTGTATATTGCATGTCCATCATATAGATAAGTTTTCAACAATTATTGCAAATATACGTGAAGAACATCCGGATTTAAATCCAAGTGATTTAAATGATAGAGCAGAACTGTATGATATCATTACAAAAGATCAAAGATTTCTTGATGAAAATAATTTAATTACATTTTGTAAAGATTGTCACTTTAGATTAATTCACGATTATAATTATAAGGCAATTAGCAGCCAAACCTCATAGAGAGGAAGGTTCAGAGACTATTCCTTATGGAAGTACACTGTAAGCTATTGACAGTGGAAGTGCAAAGGGACTGGTAACAGTTCGTGATATAGTCCACTCTATATGGTGACATGTAGCAGTTCATTAGAGAACGGCAGTAACGTAGCGAATTACTGTGAATATAAGGTTACAAACGTATCAATCTTTGATAGACCGTATCTTGAATCTTTGTTCGGCGGTGTAGAATTTCCGGACGGAACATTCGCAATAGATCATATCGAAGATTTGATTGAATTCCAAAAAGTGTTTATGGATGTTGTTAGCGAAATCAGAGAAGTTAATATGTTCACCTATCCGGTATTATCATATTCACTTCTTTACAAGGATGGACATTTTATTGATGAAGATTTTGCAAGATGGAGTAGCGATCATAATTGTCGCTGGTCAGATGCTAATTTCTTTGTCAGTGATAATGTTGGCGTTCTTTCAAATTGTTGCAGGCTCTTGTCAGACACGAAAAAACTCGATGCATTTATTAACTCAATCGGCGGAACAGCGCTTAGTGTTGGCTCTTGCCGTGTAAGTACAATCAATCTTGTTCGTATTGCTTATGAAAGCAAATTCGACAAGAAAAAGTATATTAAGATTCTCAAAGATCGTGTGCTTCTTGATTGTAAAGCGCTCACATCAATGAGACATATTATCAAACGCAATATCGAAAAAGGCTTGTTGCCGAATTACCGTGATGGTGCAGTAGAGTTGGACAAACAATTCTGTACGATTGGCGGAGTTGGTATGTACGAAGTAATGGATTTATTCGGACTTATCGAAACAGATGAAATCGGCTGCAAGAGTTATTCAGATGAAGCGGTTGAATTTGCAACAGAAATTCTCGACACAATTAACGAAGTCAAAGACAACTTTGAATGCGATTTCACGTTTAACGTTGAAATGATTCCGGCTGAAAATTGTGCGGGTGTAATTTGTCAAGCAGACAACTTATTATACGAACAGAACAAATACTTTATTTATTCTAATCAGTGGATTCCTCTTGTTGAGAAATGCACAATCCAGGAGAAATGCAGACTTGGTTCATTGTTCGATAAGAAATGTGGCGGTGGTTGTATTGCACATATTGACATTGAAAACAGATTTCCTAATACGGAAACTGCATGGAAGATGCTTAATTATGTTGCTTCACAAGGAGTAATCTATTTTGCATTTACCACGAAGATTAGCGTATGCAAGCATAAACATGCATTTATCAGTGAAAAGAAATGTCCGGTTTGCGGTGAGCCGATAGCTGATACATACGCAAGAGTTGTAGGGTGAACATGGTGTAATTGCCCGATGCTTTGGTGACAAAGTAACGCAACTATAAATAAGAAACCTTGAATATGCGGGGAAACCCTTAGAGTCATTATCACTAGGGAAACCAGTAAAAGCATAATGAATTGGGTAATCCGCAGGCGCATTAAAAAATGTTGCCCCAACGACTACCAAAAGGCATCTTGCAAAAGATGAAGGTATAGTCTATTCCGTATTAAATACTTGGAAACAAGCGGTATTAAAGTTTACACACCTATAAGCAGTTATCAAAAAATCAGAAAGAAAGAATTCGATCATCGCAAATGGATGAACGTACTTTCTAACGATGGTATTATGAAATGACAATCAAAGACATAGTGGAAGAGGATTTTGTAAATTACAAAGTCCCTTCCATGTTTATTATTACAAGCTATTGCACATTTAAATGTGATAAAGAAAGCGGAACTAAATGCTGCCAAAATAGTTCTCTTGTATTCCAGAAAAATATCCACATAAGAAATGAAAAAATTGTAGAACGATATATTAATAATCCAATATCAGAAGCGGTTGTATTCGGCGGTTTAGAACCAATGGATCAATTCGCTGACGTTATCGACATTATTAAGCAATTACGGACAAATCATCATTGCAACGATGATGTAGTAATTTATACCGGATACTATGAAAAAGAATGTGCTGACGAAATCAAAGCGCTGAAAGAATTTCCGAACGTGGTTATTAAGTTTGGCAGATTTATTCCAAATCACGAAAAACATTATGATAAAGTATTGGGAGTTTATCTTTCATCGGATAACCAGTACGCAAAAAGAATAAGTTAGGAGAAAGAATTGGTAAGAGTAGGCGAATTTGAAAAAGTAAGCTATGAAGAATTTCATCAGAGCATGAAAGATATAAACGGCGATTATCCGGATTATTGGATTAAAGAAATCTATGACAACGTTAAACTGCCAAAAAGAGCAACGTCCGGATCGGCTGGTTATGACTTCTATGCACCGCACGCTATTACACTTGCGCCAGGAGAAACAATAAAGATTGCCACAGGTATAAGAGTAAAAATTGAAGAAGGATGGGTACTACTTGTTTTCCCACGTAGCGGATTGGGATTCAAGTATCGTATGCAGCTTAACAATACTGTTGGTGTCATAGACTCCGATTATTATTACTCTGACAACGAAGGTCATATTTTTGCGAAGATCACAAATGACAGCAACGAAGATAAGACAATTGATATTCAAGCTGGTAAAGGCATAATGCAAGGTATATTCATGCCGTTTGGATTAACTTATTCAGACAATGCCGATGGTGTAAGAAATGGCGGGTTAGGAAGTACGACATGAGATTTTGCGAAGAGATGGAAAAGTTAATCAAGGAAACCGGCGTTAAACTTATTAGATTAGACGAAGATGAAATTGAAGAAAGAAACCATCTCAAATATCTGTTGGAAGGTTATAAAACCGCACTAAAGATATTCGAATCAAATCTGCGAGATAGTTTGATAGTTGGCGAAATTTATTATGTGGTTAATTACAAAGATGGCTTAACCACAATGCCGATTATTGAGAAAATGAAGTTGTATAAAATTGCGAAACGGCAATACTGCTTTACATACGATCTCAAAAAGAATGGTTGGATTCTTAAAGAAAATCAAAATCTGCGTCTTGGTGCTAAAGAAGTAACAAAGCGAGTTTTCGCAAATGAAGCAATGGCGAGAAAAGCAATAGGATTAAAGGATTAAAAATGTTATACTATACTGTGAAAGACTTACAAGAGATGATGGGAATAAGTAGAAATACTGCGTATAAGATGGCAGATGTTGATGGCGTGGCTTGCATGAGATTAGGCGGTAAGCTGCTATTTGACAAAGAAGCATTTGACAAATGGCGCAGACAGCATATTAACAAAGTAGTGGATATCAAATAATAAAGTGATACACGAAAACCAAAGTGAAACAAAAAGTGAAACAATCACATAACTGAATTGAATATTTGTTGAATATAAGGGAAAAATCACAAGTGCATTGATTATCTCCAAAACCGTCAATGCGGGTTCGATTCCTGCTTCCCCTGTTGCTTTCACACCAAAAGGCGAGTGTTGAAAAACGTTGTATTTACGGCATTTTTCGGCACTTGCTTTTTTATTTGTCTTGGTTTATAATTGAGTTACACACAAACAAACATTCTGTTTTGTACCAAAATTACATAATTTGTACCACCAAGTTTGAAACAAAAGTGAAACAAATAGGTCAAAGGAGGATGTGTCATGAGCAGCAAATTACTTAAGAAATTGCCAAAGCTGCCATACGGTCAAGGAAGTTTTACGTGGGCGAACAAAGAACATACGAATATCAAATTTCAAAAGTTATACACTAATAAATTCGACAAGTCGGATAAACCCCGAAAAAAGAGACTTATCGTGTACGGCAGATCAATTTCTGAGTGTTATGAGCGCATGTCTGAAAAGGAGCGTCTTGAAAACTCCCAAAACAAGGCGGTTTATAAGGCATCAATTTTCAATAAAAACGTGATTTTATCAAGCGCAATGTATGACTGGTTAAAGAAGTCAAAATACCAGAAGACTAAAGCCAATTCGTATGATCGGAACGAATGCACAATTAAAAACCAGATTGAATACTATGACATTGGTTTAAAACCAGTTGTTGAAATTGAAACAAAAGATATAACGGAACACATACACTATTTGCAGTATGAGCATAACTGCGGAAAAGGATATTCATATTCAACCGTCAAAAAGGCGTATGAAATTTTAGATCAGTTTTTCGCTTACTACTACCAGAAGAATCCAACAGATAATCCTATGCTTGGCGTGGTTCGTCCGGTTCAGAGAAAAGAAGTGGGAGAGATAACGCTAGAAGACGCAAACACTTCCGCTGAAATCAAAGACTTGGTTTTGTCTGACGAAGAAATTAAAACATTTAAAGCTGCATGTTATGAACAACCGCAAAACGGCAGAATCGGCGGTACAAAATACGGTGTTGCTTTATACTTTATCCTTGTCACATTTTTGCGAATAGGAGAAGCAACGGCATTAACCTGGTCGGACATTGATTTTGAAAACAAAATATTAAGAGTGACAAAAGCTGTATCACGTGTCCGCAACAGAGACAATGGCGCAAAAGCAAAAACAAAAGTTATTCTAACAAAGCCAAAAACAGTTAAGTCAATGCGAGAAGTGGCTTTAACAGACGAAGCAATAGAAGCGCTGAACCATATCAAGGATCACAGCAATTTTACAGCGCCGACAGATTATGTGCTTGCCACCCAAAAGGGAACAAAGGTATTAGAACAAAATCTTTTAAGAGTTTTAAAAGGCAAATTGAAATCTTGTGGTTTGAATAAGAACGGCGAAAGAGATAAATTCACGTTACACTTTTTACGGCATACCGGCATAAGCTATTACTTGCGTCACGGAGTATCGCTTGACGTTATATCTCAAATGGCTGGTCACGCTTCAACGGCAATTACCATCCAGACTTACTATCATGTAATCAAATCGCAAAAAGAAGAAGCACTAAAACAAATGAATTCTATTGGCTAAAAAATAAGGGGACTACAGAAATAATATCTGTAATCCCCTTAATGATTCTATATACAGCTATAGTTAGTAAATGTTTTCAATATCCAATTCTATATGTAATATACTTCAACGAGTGTTTGTTCGAATAAATAATTCTAATTGAAATTAACCTTGAAAAACCGTGTCTAACTATAGTGTCATACAGCACGTTAATACGTTTAATGGAATGCCATATAGTCATTCTTGATCTTTGCTTCTGATAAGTGCGCATATCTCAATGTTGTACTTGTCAGAGAATGACCTAATATTTTTCCGATTGTCTCAATAGGCATACCACGATTTACCATACTTGTTGCCATCGTGTGTCTGAATCTATGTGGTATAATATTATTAACATGACTTTCATCTTGTAAACCATGTAGCAATTTTCTCACACCCCCGGACGTAAGGCGGTCATAAGGACTTCTCATAGAAACGAATAGTGCTTCATTGGTGTCTGTCCGTTCGTCCAAATATGATCTAAGTGAAACGAGTGTACGTCCGTCAATATATGCCTTTCTCCATTTCCCGCCTTTACCATAAACAAGAATTTCACGATTGATGAAATCTACATCATTTCGATTCATACTGACACATTCTGAAATCCGGATTCCGGAAGAAGTTAGCAAATCAATAATCGCTCGATCTCTTTTAGTCTTGCACGATTCTCTGATTTTCTCAATGTCTGTGTCCGAATATTCCGTTCGTGGTTTTGAATGATCTCTTGTTGTCTTAATTCTTACAGCCGGATTCTTTTCGATGTATTCCTCTTCATACAACCATGTGAAAAAGCTGCGTATGATACTTTTACGCTGATTCATCGTGCTATCTGAAATCGGTTTGCCGGTCTTTGCACTCTTGCTAATCTTTTGCAAATATAACCGCAAGTGATTTGTCGTAATATCTTTTAACGGCATCGCCAAGAAGTATAACATATCTTCCAAACACATTTTGTACTGCTGTTTAGACATTGCTGACAATTTACCATCTTGCTCTTTTGAAGCCATAAATATGAAATACGCTTGCGGTAATTGATATTGCGCCAAAGACAATTCTGTTGTGACTGGTTTAATGTCATAATTCAGAGTATACACATTCAAAGCATCTCTGATAAATCTTAGTTGCTCTGTGCTAAACGAATTGTCAAACTTTAGCATGAAGCCATCAACAAAAGAAGAATAGTCTGACATTGCTATTTCCTTTCTGTGCTACGATCTTACTTTAAGTTATAGTAATTATAGCACAAAGAGAACAGAAAATCAATACTTTTCTGTAATAGTTTTGCCAGACTGTTCTACTGTAAATGGGCGTTTAGTTACTTATGGATGCATGCTCAAAAACTCATAGAACAGTGTTCTTGTTCCTGAAACTGTCTTATACACCCATTTGGATACAAGATAGTGGTTCCGGATGAACGCAAAGCCTTGTGTTTCTGCATCAGCTTCTTTGTAAAATTCCTGTGTGCTGTCGAGGGCTTTTGTCCTTCTGTTAATGAAATATAGCGTGAATCCTGCAACATTCCATGTGCTACAGTTGACTACAATATAGTCATTATGCAGTACAACGCCTTGTATTACTCCTAGATAGTTATATTGCCATGTGTCAATGACCGTTGTCGGATCGTCAAGGTCAACTGCTGTTATGACGGTCATGCCCGTCTGGTCTTCATGGTCATTTAAGCTATATCCAACTGTATAGATAATACGCTCATCAAAATCTATAACAGAGTTAAGAAAATACCCCGCGCTTGACGGCAGTGTAATTGTATCCACAAGCTCGCATCCGGTCAAATCAATGCTTACAACATAAATGACCTGATTATCTCCCGCTGTCTGTCCCGCATCGCTGGCATATAACAGAGGGAAGCCGTTTGCCTGCACCGTATCACCAAATTGCAGATTGTTTCCGTGTCCTATGACCGTACAGCTAAACTCTGTTATATAAGAGTAGTCTGACAGGCTGTATACCTTCATTTTGTTTGTGCCAGTGAAAAACTGGAATATATAATTTCCATATACAGCCATTCCCTGCACACTCTGCCCGGTCGATATTGGCTCTGAGTGTAAAACCGACATTTGATAAGTAGGTACGCCACTTAACAGCTCGTTTCCGTCAATGTCAAATGCTTGATTGAGAAGTTCCCCACCGATATTGTAAACTGCCTGCAATTCCGTACCGCTAATATTGTAAACTGACATAATATCACCTTACCCCGCCAAGAACGCAGATATTTTATTTGCCGACCATTCGCCCGCTTCAAAAATAAACTGTGATACAGTACCGTTAAATCCGTGAGTTGTGGAATCGTTCAGCTGCTGTCCAATAACCATATCATCTGTGTACATTGCTTCGTGTGTATATGATTTTGTATTTGCGGCTATACTTGTTCCGTCAGTCACATTCCTGCCCTGAACTGTTATAGTTGCAGTACTGGCATCTTCATTCATATCAAATACATGAACGAATTTGAATGTTTTATTGTTATTGTTTCTGATTTCTTCAATACCTGCGCCCCAAGTGTAATAATAGTACGGACTACTACCCCAATTCTTATACTGATACTGCAAGCCGAGATAGTTTGGCTGCCCGTTTGTGCGATTACCAAAGATGAAATTAACTCCACCTGAGACAATAGCTCCATAGCTTATTTCGATTGCGATAGTATATTTATTTCCACCGCTCACACCTTTATGTGTTTCCAGTGAGTTCGAGCCGGTTCCAACAAATGGAGTTCTGAGCTTATACCCCCATACCGTAGTTACATTGAATGTTGCGGATTTTCCGCCATACGATACAGTTATTGTATTTGTTCCTATTGCCATCGAGCCTGTCAGTCTATAATCCGTGACAGTCCTTGTTCCACCACTCTCAAACGTAGCTGTTACCGTCAGATAGTCTCTCAGCACATCTAAGCTATCAGTGTCGTAAAATGTTACGTTTGTTCCGGAGAATGTAACCGCAATACTTTCCGCTCCTGCGGCGTTGTCAAATGCCGTCACAAGCGCATCATAGTAACTCTGTCCATCGGTTCCCTCATATGCAACATGGTCAAGAAGGTCAAGAAGCGCGTTTTTAATGTCTGTCGTAAGTCCGCCAGATATACCACTCACAGCATCTTCCAAGTCCTCTAAATCAGCCTTTAGTCCATCAATATCTGTTCCAATAGCTGCTTTGTCTGCATCAAGTCTAGCCTTTAAAGTGGGATAAGTTGTCGAACCGGACACCCTTGCATCTGAAACTTCTGTCAGAGAAGGATCGCCCTCCGGCGCAACAATATTGTCAATTCTTGTAGATAGAGCCTGGTCTGCTTCTTCTCTAGCATCCTGTTCAGTGGAGTAAGCAACACCTAAAGACTCTAACGTTACAAGTTTGTCTTTTACATTAATTGCCATAGCTTCTCCTTAAATATTCAAAAAGTTTTTAGTTTCATCTACAGATGCAATATTGTCTTCGCTAATACCGCCGCCGCCAGAACCACCGCTAGAAGTGATCTCTTTCCATGTACCGGTATTGTCTAAAATATAAGTTTTCTGCGTATCCATTAAAAATGCTTTGGACGCAACGCAACAACCGCCACTACCCAAAGCCGGAAGATTCAACAAATCGCTAGAACTATCGCACATAAATTCCATGTAGTTAAACGGCCTTCCGTCACCGCCTTGTTTGATTGTTGTAATCATCAATCAACCCTCCATTATGTAATACCTAAATACGCTTTCATTTCTTCAACAGTGGCAACATAGCCATCTGCATCTTCGTCTTCATCTTCTCCACCCTCACTAGGATCATAGCGCTGCCCGATAATGCTAAACTCAATCGCATTTGATGTAGCTTTAATCGTACCGCCAGCACCGCCAACTCCATACAATTCCAGCATACACACACCTTCTTCAAGTCCGGATGGTACATAGCAAGAGTTTTCATTGTCAAGAGTTTTGATATGTTTGACCTCTTCGCCATCAACCGTTTGCGTGAAGACAGCTTTGATTAACATATCATCCCAATCAGATGTTAAAGTGAAGATCATTTTAATAAAGTTTGCGCTACCAGTTACAATTTTGAAATTGGAAGGCAACCTTAAATTCTGACCGTTTACTTTTACATAAATGTTCATATTGCTAACCCTTTACATGTCGGCATTTTCACCAATCATGTTTTGCCATAATACTTTTACCTTTTTAACCGAATCCGCAACGTAGCCATTACTGTGAAAAACGTTTGTATATTCGTCAAACAATTCGTTAAGAAGTTGAAATTTTCTTTCGGATATCTTTTCAGTAATAATGGCTTCGTCACAGATTGTTATAATGTCATTTCGTATCTGTTTGAGATTTACTTCTTCTTGTACGTGCAGTTTATCTTGTATATCGTCAAGTCTATGATTAAGATTATTCACGCTGTCTGCCAAATCAGAAATTGCTTTTGAGAACTTATCGTTCTGTTCATCCAACTTGGCAACAATCTCTTTCTTCTCTTCTTGTGTATCATGGTACTTGTCAATCAATTTAATAAACTTCTTTATAAAGTTGCCGACAACCCCGAAAATGCTAGAAGCTACAACAATCCATGCCACTATAGTTCCTATCTGCATTTCAGAAAGAAGTTCCCAAACATCATTTGTATTCATTGCGTTTGCGTCCTTTTCCCTTTCCCGCTTATTAGAAAGCGATTAAATCCTTCCACATCTTTTGATCGCAAACACCGCTGTTCTTTCCGTTAGAACCTAATTCAAAACCTTGTTTTCTACGATCATTCTGATATGCGTTAATAGCATGTACTGTATTTGCACCCGCTTCTCTGTCAAGCGCCAACTCTGAGCCGTTAATACCTGTGTATCCACGTGCTTTCAAAATCTCTTGCAATAACAGAACACTCGTTCCTTTTGAACCATCTGAAACATCTTGCGGAGTAAAACCGTATTTGACCTTCTCGCCCTCTGTAGGCTTCTCTGTTGGCTTTTCTTCTTTTGTCTTGAACGTCAAGCGGTAAGCATAAATAAATCCCTCTATGCTCTCTCTAAACGGCTGAGAATCATAACCGGAGTAAGCGCCAGCCAAACGAATTCTATCTTGGCTGCCAGCGTCATAACGCTCATAAACACCGTCAGAAACTTTGTTACCCAAAATGAAAACATGACCATTGAAGAAAATCACATCGCCAGCTTGAACGTCATTCTTGTTCACAATCTTCTTAGCGCCTTTAGATTCAAGATAATCACCAACCTGTGTTACGCCACGATTGCCAACATCTTTTAATCCACAAGACCAAAGAACCTGGTCAACAAAGCGGTCACAAGAAACTTTCTTATCGTCTGAATTTACAGCCGGAAGACAAGCAGCATTACCGTAAGCAAAATTATTCTTTCTGTTCTGCTGTGCGATTTCTTTTGCTGTCAACAAGAATGTATCAACTGTACAATCAAGTTTTGAATTCTTAGCTGCCTTAACATATTCAGCAAGCGCCTTTTGTGTGTCTGCGCCGTACTCACCGTCAATGTCGATTCCGGCAGAACTTTGAAGCAGCTTCACATACTTCTCTGTGGTATTGCCAAAACTACCATCGCAAAAACCGTTATTGCCGTAATAACCGCAATCGCAGAATCCGGCAAGTTGAAGGTCTTTCTGTAACTGTTTTACCTTATCGCCAGAATCACCCTTTTTGAGTGTATATCCATCTGCTGCAAATCTCGGTCTGCCAAATCCGGCAACACGATTAGGCGCACCAACATTGGCATAAGAATATTCATGGATTGCGACACAACCACCGTTAGTTGTAAAGCCATCGTTATTGGTATTGCCCTCAACAGTCTTGAAAGTCTTGTTCTTTGTGTTTACTGAAATAACTGCGCCAGTATGACAAATGCGCCCCATCGAAGTGGAGTAGAAGTAGACCACATCGCCGTACTGCGGAACGGTGTGCCATCTTCCGGCCTTTTTAAAGAAACTTGATCCTTCCGGTGTATAGCCAGTCATATACTTATTTCCGGTTGTATCACACATAACATACTGCGCATCTTTAATATTTCCGCATACTTCTACACATACACCGTTTACGCTATATTGACACCACTGATCGCCATTACCCGCATTGCAAAGCGGTTGAAACTTCTGAAAGTTACCACTGCCAGCATCGGCAGTAAAACTCTCCATGTTAGCACTTGCATGATTTTTCTCACGATAACCAACATAACTAACAAATTTGTCTATGTACTGTTTAGCTGTACAAATTGACATAATCAACAAACCTCCCAATATATACCTTTTCGATTTTGGTATTAAATCGAAATTAAATCTTTCCACATCTTCTGTCCGCACGTTCCATCATTCTGACCGTTTGAACCAAGTTCAACACCCTGTCTTCTCCGTTCGCTTTGATAAGAGTTAATTGCGTAAATTGTATTCGCACCCGCTTCTCTATCTAATTCAAGCGGTTTGCCGTTTGCGCCTTTGAATCCACGTGCCTTCAAAATTTCCTGTAAAAGCAGAACGACATTACCAGTAGAACCAAGTGCAACATCTTCTGTTGTATACTTGTATGTTTTCTCTGTGGCTTCTTTCTTTTCTTCAACTTTTTGCTCTGCCGATTTTACAGTTTCTTCAACGTTCTTTCCGTCCGATTTTGCGGTTTCTTCAACATTTTCGCCATCTTCGGTAATGTACTTGCGCACAAAATCAAGACAGTAAGTGTGTCTATCTTTATAGTAAATTCGATCACCAACTTGATTACTTGATGATGTATCCGCTTGATCCATTTTTAATGCTCTGTCAACTTCATCTACTGTCTCAGCTTTAATCCGGTTAAAGATTCTCTTTGTTGGATTAAGACCACCCAAATGCTGAATCTCTACCCAAAGCGCTTGGCACTTCTGCGTCTTTAATCCAAACTCTTCCGCACGTTTCAGATATGCGGGCAATTCAATATCGCAAAAATATTTCTTCTGAGTTGCGATACCTTCCGGAGTTGAAATCAAAGCAATGATCTGTTTCTTCTGTGTGGCTGTCGGATTGAAATATGTGCTGTACCAATCTTTTGAAAGAGTGGCAGCAATACCGCAAGTATCATATTTCTTGAATACTTCCGGATAATCCTCTTTGATAAGTTTCAATAAATCTCTAGCTTCGTTTGAACCACCGCCAAACTGATAAGCGCCGATTGTAATTGTATGTTCTTTCGCTGAAATTGTTTGCGGGTCTGAATACGCATTCCATCTGGAATTAGACTCAACACGTGCAATCATCTCAGCGACCAACTCTCTATTCTTACTATTCATTTATTTTTCTCCATATAAATAGGAGTGTGCCGGTTTGACACACTCCGTTTTTCGGGATTACTTTATTATGATAACTTCTCTTGTCTTACATAAGATTCAATTGCATCTTCAAGGTACTTGTCAAAATCGCCGTATGCCATTTCAATAAACTGCTTTGAATCTTCCGTAATTAAATCTTTTGCTTTTTGAATTGCAAGTCTCTTCGCAACAGAAGCGGACTCTTCATCAAATGTGCCAGCAAATTTAAGTGAATCAACGTAAGTCTGATTTACCGATGTAACCGCAATGCTGATCGCATCAACAATTACATCAATATATCTTTTCGCTTTTTCGTTCTCGATATTTGCCGTAAGTTCATCAATTTTTGCATTAAACAGTTTAATGATATACGGAACAATAATCGGAAGAATACCTGTGATAATGATGTAAATAATGCTCTTTAAAATATCATTCAAGTTAGACATAATCATTCTCCTTTGTCTTCGTTGTCTTGTAATGATTTGTTATAAGCTGCAAGTTCTCTCTGATATTGTCTTTCTGTCTCAACGGCCATTCGCTCATATGCGTCTTTCAAAATTGATTCAATCATATAAGGTTCAAGACCGCTCTCATTAATTAATTCATTCAGTTTGTATATAAAACTTTTCCGCAAAACTGAAAGCGGAATTCTTATTTTTTCACCCATTTATCTTTCTCTCTTTATTCTTCACTTGCTTCAACAAAAATATAAGGACGCCACATAATACCATCATCACTGCATCCTATCGGCAATCCATCACCAGCCATATAAGTTACATTAAACGGCAGCCATACACGCCCACTTTCGTTTTGTGCTTTTCCAGTGACAGAAGCATAACTTGATGCACCATATCTTGAAAACCATACTTCGCCATTGGTTTTAATTGTAAGCAACCATGTATTCTTGCCAGAACCTTGACATACTGTACATACTTCTTGTAACGGTCTAAACTTTTCTAATAATGTCATGAATCTTTTGCCTGTTTGCATATTCGAAGAATCAATATTTACAGTAGAAGAAATAGCGCCACATATATTTACAAAGTTACCAATCTTTCTTAAATATATTTGAGTAGATATATCATACAAAACAAAGTTATTTTCCAACGAATTGTTACCGATCATACATATATGTGAATCGAGCATATCATTCATTGGATATGCAATATTGTTTTCTACTTTTAACCTGTAATAATAAAATTTAGTTGGAAACGCAACTTCAACAGCATCGCTCTCCGCAATCTTACCAATGCCTAATCCGTTTCCACCAGCTCTTAAATCAAGGAAGACCGCTGCTGTACCAACATATGTTTCAAAGAATGCTTCTCCACCTAAATCATCATAAATGGCTAATTGTAATTCATATGCTTTGTTGTCTTCAAATACATCTCCGCCAGATAATTGAACAGCTACAGGGGTATAACCTGTATTTGGATTAATGCTGCTTATAGGAATCCAATCAGAAGTTCCGGTTTCTCTATAAGCGATACTACCAATCAATGTGTTGTGATTGTTTATTGATGAAAAACTGCTTGACGTTTTTACATTTATTATGCTGCTGTCGGAATTATCTCTTTCAGCGTTAAACATTAGAATAGCGGGATTGGAATAACCATACACATATTCGTTTTGTGTAACGGCGGTAGAAACCCTTCCACGGCTATCTTGTACAGTAATTTTCGTTGTAGTATTCTTAGTGGCATTTATGGTCTTGTAAGCACCGACATAAGTACATGTATATGTTCCATCACCATTGTTCACAATATTTGTAACTTTGGCATTATACAAATCACCGGATATTGTCATGCTCTTTATGGTTGAGCCGTTTGAACCTCTTGCCGTGATTACATATGTATACTTCGTAAAACCATCAACATTGACCTGCCAATCACTGATAACGTCAACACCGTCAATTTCTTTATTAATTATATATACACTATGATTAAGAATGGTCGGAACAATATTTGACGGAACTGTGATTGTGAAAGTTTTTACACTTGCACTACCAATCAACTTTGTACATGCAGCATCAGCATAAGTATACAGATAAGCGGTCATTGTCCCACTTGTAGCAGTTGTTATTTTGCTTATTAACTCAGATGGGATTTGTCGTGTAAAAGAATACGTTGACGTTGAGTTAGGGAATAAAACAACCTCATTACCCGATCCATCCCTAATATAATAAGTTGTAGAACCGAACTTCATTCTAAACTTATAATAGAAAAATCTTGAATACGGAGTAAATGAAATCCTTGCATTATTCCCAATAACCGTACTTGCTATATTTGACAAAGAAGACGCTCTGTTAATCGCCGGAAACGTTACAGACTTTGATATATTTAAACTATAATAGCTTATGGATGTTCCACCAAAACCGCCACTTGCTTTGAGTGTTGTGGTTTTTGTACCATCGACATTATGCACAACCGCTTCAAGAACAACCCTAGCAACGCACATTTCTTGATTGTTTGCATTCAATGTCATATTGTTGCTTATCTGTACGTCACGATGTACAACACCATTACACTCGATGTTAAATCTGCAATCTGTCGAATATGTAGGTTCATTTTGAATTGCGGGATCTTTTTTCAGCCACAAGCTAATAATAACTTGACTTGAATTCTCTACTGATGTTCCTCTGGTAATCGCCCAATTTAATCTTTGCTTTATTGCCGGATTGGGAGTTGATTTCCAGCCAGTATTTCCAGTTAAATCTGCCATACGTTAATCACTTCCTTCTATTTCTTGATTTTCTATCTCTTCTAACATTGCAAGCATCTCTTGTTTGGATGGCCTACCTGTGTAAGTAATAGAGCCACTTTCAGAATTATTTTCAGATTCGCCAGATGATTCACCGTCACCTTCTGAACCAACTAATTCTTCATCGCCAGAATGGTCAATTAATACTAATTCACCACTTGAATTAATCGTTCTAGGGATATAGTCACCAACCCAAATAATAGACACGCCATCATCATTCCTCGGAAATACAAAGAATTTTCCAAGTCTTAATGTGGTTGTTATAGCTGCATTGGGGATGTACAATAATTCGTGATTAACATATGCAACAATAGTATCATCGCTTTTAAACTTTATACTTTCATTGTCTATTACAGTTTCAAACTTGCTCTTATCTTGCGTTGCTGGATTGTAACCAGAAATGACCAAACCTCTGTTTTCATCTATAGAAACACACTGACTCATTCTATCTCTGTATCCTAAGAATTCTTGTGAATATCCATAAAGTTCAGTGTAATATGTTGCAGCCTGTGTGTTTAGTAGATCGCTCATATCCGTAACTCTTCGCTCTACATATTGGTGCATAGAATCCGGATTGCATAAATCATTTACTGTTTCAATATCGTATTCTTCACTAGAATTTATTTTTACATTTCCGCTGATTACAACGTTGCCATCTGAATCAATGTAAATTGCTCTGTCTGTTTGTTCTTCGCCTTCGCTATTTAAATAAACTCTACCGATAGACATATGCATCGGAACTGGATCATCGCTAGTCATATCACTAATAATTTCAATTCCGTTTTCGTCTATAGACACACTACCAGTAGTGTTATAAATTCCAACTTCTTGTGAAAGAATTAAATTGCCGACAAGCGTTTCAGCAATAACTCCGTATGCTTCTTCTTCCTGCCCTGTCTTTGGATTGTAGAACGTAAAATTGCCAACTCCGGCTTTTGACGTTCTCCAATTATCGTCTGTTACATACAAACCTTTGTTTATGATCTTGATTTGTTTTTCGCTGTAGGTATCTGAAACAGGTAAATACTCACGGCACAAAATACCATGAGAATCCCATGTAATATTTTGATTATCGGCAGCATTCACAATTTTCATATTTGTAAGCGCCAGACCGTCAGTTACCCAATCATTCAGACGATCATTACTTTTCTTACCCTTATTAGCTTGTCTTGTAACAGCGCCATAAGATGAAGCCATAGACTTAGCCTGTGACATAATGCTTTCGCTGTCTGAAACTCCGTCACGATATTTCTTTACATCAGAAAAAGTAATTCGCAAATTATCAAGATTGTTAAAATCAATCTCATAAGACAGTAAGCGCAATCGGTAAATCTCTCCGTCAACTTCAATACGTATCCAATTACCAACTTTGAAATTATCTAACAATGGTGCAAACTCTTCCATTGTTAGAAGATTATTCAATGTTGCAGAAATTGAATGTTGTAATGTAGCAGACTTATAGATTTCCTTGTTAGCTTCTGCCAAAAACTCATTTGCCATTTCGAACAATTCATCATTACTTAAACCGTCAGAAATATAATTCTCATTTCTGTATGTATCTTCTCGCCGGAATGAAGCAAACTCTGTCCATAATTCTTCACCGATATAGTCTTTGAAATTCAGCGCATTATGAATTAACTCTCGCTCTTTATCAAGTAGAGTTTGTATACCATCTACAACAAGACTTCCGTCAACTCCCCACGTGCCAGCGATAAGCGCTATTTCAGATTCACGAAGCGTTATTTCTGCCTGGATTGCATTTAGCTTTTCATAATACGGAGCATAAATTTCATCATACAAATTAGGAGTTTTCTGCGACCAAATAGAATCATCGGCAATGTTTTGCTCGATCAGCAAATCAATACAAGCCTGACATGCGGAATAAAAAGCATTAAGTCTAGCTAAACTCCATTTCGGCAATTCAACTTCTAACTGCGCTTGCGTAGATTCAAGCAAACTTAAAATATCTGTTCCATCTTCATTTGAACTAGCCTTTAATGATTTATCAATTTTCTGTTTAATGAAAGTTTCATAATCATCGCTAATAGTTATTGAAGTAGTATTACTTATAGAAGTATCTTCTTCATCAGACAAATTTGTAACTTTAAAATTACCTGTCCAAACGCCATTTCCGTATGACGCAGAATTGACCTTTACTTGATACCTGTTGTCAACTATGACTTTTGCCATAGCAAGAACAGAATTATTTGCTGTCAAACCAGAAAGAGTAGATATATTCTGAACGGCAACAGGAGATAAGTTTGTTGCGGTCAGCAAAGCTGCCTGTTCCGCAGCCGTTGTATCTGCGTGTGTAATGTCCGGCATGAGAGAACTACTGAGAAGCAAATACAAATCAATTGTGTCATAATAAACGCTAATCAGACTTTCGTAACCTACTAATTCACTAGGAATTGTATTTAAAGAAGAATCGTATGTCTGGTATTTCTGAACCAATGTATTGTAAGCGGTTATCATGTCACTAGGAATATTCAGTACATATTCACTATTGTAATATTCATATTGCGCATCATAGCTATCAAGCCTTGCCACAAGTTCACTTGACATATCCGCACGCATTTCATCTGTCAAGAACCAGATATAAGCACTTCCGTTAGGATTTGCGCTAATGACTGTAGCGGTCATTAAATCATCACCAGCTTCAAGTTTGAAACAATTCTTTACAGAATCAACATCTGTTTCATATTCAATTTCTTCTGCCAAATTGTTTACTGATACAAAAATGCTTGTATCATCACCGTAACCGTGACGGATATTTGAACTTCCGCATTTCGGGCAAGTAAGCGTAAATGTGCCACGATTGCCACATTCATAACAATACGCTTCTAAATCATAAACATTGATTTCTCGCTTTGGTTTTCCGGTTTCATCTGAACCAGAATCAAAGACGAAAATACAATCACATTCTTGGCTGATTTCTTGAAACGCATCATAGATAGAAGTGTTATCAAAATCAAACACTCTGAACATTCCGGCAATTCGGCTGTCTACATAACCAATAGAGTAATGCGGTGCTTTATCCAAAAGACGATCTAACATTGATCCAGCCGGATTGTCTTCATCATAAATAACTGTCGTTTCATAATCCGTTCTTGAAATATCATCTTCTGTATTTATCTGAACGTCATACAACATAATCTGAGACAATTCACTTTCGCATAAACTCCGACAAAGCAGATTCTTTTCAAGCGCATTTGTCTCTGATACTGTAATCTTTGCTTCTAGCCATTCATCCCATGTGGGGACATATATACAACGAAAGTCTTTTAGTTCATCCCAATATTTGTATTCAGTTTCATTATCATATTTGCTGACAGAACACGTTAATTCTGTATAAGCGTTAAATTCATCAGAGACAGCGATATTCGTTGCCGGAATAGCACCGATCTTTGTTCCGTTTCTCTTACTCAATACCAGTGTTGGCGGGATAACATTATGCGATGAATCAAATTGTAGTTTTATCACAAGATATTACCTCCTTACCACGGCGCATTTTTAACAATCGGCGCATATGATATTTCCAGTGTGCATTGTTTTGTCACTGTGATTTTGTTTGTCCGATTGTCATACGTATTTCCGATCTTCAAGAATATATAATTAAAATCGTTTGCTATATCATGACCATTCAAATTGCTCTCAATGATTTGAGATGATCCGTGAATTGTGATTTCTTCACCTTCGGTACAATTTCTAATAAACGTTGTACTGCCTGTCAAATCATTATGAATACTTAAATCACCATCTTCACCAGCAACAATCTTTACATCCGGATAAAGTTCACCGATTTCATCTGACAAGTCATATACTATATAACTTTTCGTTGTATCGGTTATTGTCCATTTGTTTGTGATTGTTTCTCCATAGCCAAACGGTTTGTTCGTTTCCATAGTTAAATGCAAACCACAAAGTTTCTCTGCTACCTTAATTTTCTCAACATTAAAACTTGCGTCAAAATAACAAGTGTCTGATTCAGTTCCCTTGTCGTTGATTGGATGAAACTTTAAGAATTTGCGCCTGTTCAGCCAGCGCATCAAATCTAAGAATTCACCATTCGTTATTTCAAGATCGTCATAAATATCCGGATTTTTGCAAATATCAAATTCGGCGGTAATACATGAATCATAACTTGTAGCTGTCAATCCGTAGTGTTTCCCGCTATTACGTAACACCGTATTAAATGTTAGTGTCGAACCGGCATCTTCTGTAACTGAACCACCACTATAATCAAATGAGCAAACAATAAATCCATAGTCGGATAGATACTGTCCGTCATACTCAAAATCTATTGAATACATGTGATTACCTCGTTCATGTCAATGCTTCTTTTGCGTCTTTCAAAAGGGAATTCATTTCCTGCTGATATTCTGCTTTTATATCTAGCATAGATAATCTAGCCTTTTCAAATGCAGTTTTTGATTCCCTCATTTTTTTATTCAGTTTTTCATATTCATCTGCAAGCTGAGAATAGAAAGCGATAACTTCAATCATTTCATTTTCTTTCGCTTTGTAAGCTGCATTTTCACGCTCTAGCTTTTCTGTGTATTCTCTCAACCTGTCGTAATCGCTTTTCCCCATCTTTTCTTCACCATCAAACAGAGGGACAGTCGAAACCATCCCTCTGCGTATTACCATTTAATATTTCGTTTTGCAAGAGCAGAACCGCCAACCAAACGATCAACAGTAATGCTCTGAATAAACTTCTCAAACTTCTTATCGGCCTTAATCTGATTAACAAGATCATTATAATCTTCAACATGCTCAATCGGGATATTAACAGAAATACCGCCAACATCCACACCGGCACGACCAGACACAGTAGACAAACCACCGAGAAGAGAAGCGGAGTCAAGGAGTCTGCCTGTCAATCCGAGTTTCGCTAAGAACGCTTGCGGATTATTACCAAAGCTGAAAATATTATCTGTAGCCTTTGCGCTGAGAACAGCATCGCCACTATTCAGCTTAGTCAACATCGCATTTTGTGTAGGACTGAGAATTGCTTCACTGCCGTATTCCTGTGTCCATGCGAAACCATCAGTAGCACGCCTTACGCCACGTGCATACGCTTTGACGTATTGTTTAGAAACCCAACCCCAATAGTCTTCCTTGCTATTGTGTACTCTGATATGCAACCAACCATTAGATTCTTTCCAGTCTGTTTCGACAATATTTCCCTTTGCAAGCTGTCGAATAACTGTTCCGCTTGCGTTCGGCGCATTGCGCACATTAAGTCTGTCAGAACCATTTGTGAAGATAGGAGTAACAATGCCGTTTCCGGTTTTTGTATTCCCGCTCTTCTTGCTAGTTTTGCCCTTTGAAGTAGACTTCGGCTTTGTCACGCTAGTTGATTTTGTTGTGGAATCAACTGTTGACTTTGCTTCTTTCTCGCTTTGACCAATCATACTAGCCACTCTAGCATCAATCTGTGAGAGCACATAGTTGACAGTCGTAAGCTGAGAATTAAATGTATCGCCGTACTGTGTGATAATGCTTGTCGCATCGGACATACTCTTATCCCATGTGGCGCTCATTTCGTTCGTCAAAGTATAGCCAACATCATTAGCTGCACTATGTAGAGTATCATTTATCGCAACGGCATTATTATTGATTGTACCTATCATTTCAGTGATAGAGTAATCAACTTCATCCATGCGCTGATTGATATTTTCCTCATACTCTGAATACATGTCATTGAGCATCTTTTTCTGATCTTTAACATATTTATCGTATTCAGTCTCAGCTAAATCTGCTTGCGCTTCTTCCAAATCAGCTTGTAACTTTTGGATTCTTGCACGATTTTCTTCTGATGTATCACCGCCATAAGCTGATAACTGCTTTTGGATTTTAGCTATTGTCTCTGTTTGTTTTCTTACCTTTTTCTGGTAATCATACAAATCTTTCGTTCTGTCGAGAGTGTCCGTATATTCGTCAATTACTTTCTTCATTGAACTTAATTGAGCATCGTAACCGTCTTTGACTAAATCCATAATCGCATCTTTTTCGTCTTCGGCAGCAAGAATCATCTTGCGCTGTAATTCATACATCTTTTCACGCCGTTCGATCAGATTTGTGTTATATGGATCAGAACTAAGTTCCTTATTGAGTTTCCGGATTTGTTCAGCGTAATCATCGGCTTGTGCCATGTAGACATTATACCGCTGACCATGCAGACCCATTGTAGCTAATCCGGCATCAGTTAATAAACCGTCTTCGTCTTTAAGTTCTCTATGACTTAACAAAGAAATCATGAATTCAGCTTCGTCATTGATTGTGTCAATACGGTCTTCCAGATAATCGAAATTATCCCATTCAAGTTCCTTGATTTGTTGCGCTAATTTCGCAAGTTCAATATTAGACTCTTGAAGTTCTTCCTTCGTCTTATTGATTTCTTCGTTGAATTCATACCATTGCTGTGAACCTTGCTCAATATAACCGGAATTCATTGCCTGGTTATATCTTGTTATAAGCGAGTTAAGTTCTTTTTGCAGTACGGAATTATGCTGACGCTCTGCGCTTTCCATCGCTTTGTAGTATGTTGAACCAACTAAACGCCCTCTTGCTTCAAGAAGATCAACGCCATTCTTATACGTTTCTGTTAAGTGGTCAATTAACTTAATCTGATGGTCATAATTCTTTTGCGCATTCTCAAAAGCAGTAGTATAAAGTTCAGCCATCTTTTCTTTAAGTTCATCTACTGCGTCTTTTGCACTAAGCGCCTTTTCATAAAAATCTTTAAACTTGCTAATCTTATCGTTTAAGTCATTGTCTGTAATGTGTTCAATGAGTGAAGCATTTCCGCTCTTAACTTTGCTCTGCCAAGAAGCATCAAGACCAACCGCATTGGCTTGTCCTAAATACGCTTGATATGCTTTTTGCTGTGCAGTAATTTGATCTTTGACTTTCGAAATTTCCTTCGTTAAGTTTTGGCTTCTATTACTCCAAGTCTTGTAAACATTATCAACGGCTTTTTCAATTTTCTTTATGCCACGCTCTAAGCGGTCAATGAATACTTCAACCCAATCAAGGACTTTATCAGAATCACTTCCGGACGCAAATGCTGTACCACTAGCAAACGCATTACCACTAGCATAGGCATGTCCACGTGAATTAATATGACCGTTTTTGAGAATTTGTTCTGTCTGTACATGATTGAAAACAATTGCTCCGGCTGGTATGTTGACGAATTCAGCACCGTTTTCTCCAACCGTATACCAACGTCCAGATTTCGGGTCAACTATCATTTCCTTCGCCAGTTCGCCTACCAAAGCAGTACCGCCTTGATTAGTTCCCCATTTACCGCTTGCGAATGCATTACCCATGAATTTACCAGGGCCACTAGCATTTACCCAATTAACAGTTCCGGTTGCCGTAAAGCTAGTTTGTACACCGCTTGTATCATTTCCCCAAATAACAGTACCATGTGAAGTTTTCGTTGAAGCTGCATAACTGTCTACTTGACCAGTGCTATTAGACCATGTAACAACGCCTGTGCCTTGTTTCTCTTCGCCAGCGTAACTGTCAACTTCGCCGTGTTCTGCCGTGAATTTAACAATCGCTTCTGCATTCAGAGAATTAAGTTCAGCCGTGATAGCAGCACCAGCACCGCCTTCAAGTTTTGCGCCAACCTCAACTTGTGAACCAGACGCAAGAGATTGAATCTGAGAAGATAAATCTGAACCTTCTTCAAGTCCGACCTGTGCTTTGATTTCCGGATCAAGTCCTTCAATCTCGCTTGCCAAACTTTGAATGTTTGCTTCTGCTTCGCTTGTATCAATACCAGCCATCTTAGCAGCTTCATACTCATTGAGTGCAGTTTGTAATTCTTGCAATTTGCTTATGGCATTACTTACACCTTCGTCAAAACCGGAAGTGTCAACGTCAATGCTCATAATACCGCTTGACTGTTCAAGTTCCTGTTTCTTTGCTAAAAGGTCAGTAACTTTTTGCTGTGCTTCTTCTGCACCTTCGGCATTAATATTGATAGAGCCATCTTCATTTCTGAATTGCTCTAATTGTTGCTGTGCGGTTTCAAGTTCAGAATTAACTTGTGATAATGTAGCAGTAGAAGATGCCCATGTGTTATTAACAGTGTATCCCGCTTCTTCGGCAGCACGAATCATAGTTTCCACTAACGAAACGTCAACGCCTAAAGCCTGTGCGTATTCATCTGCTTTTGAAGCGTCAAGAATATTTTCTTCGCCAACTTGACCAAGTTCACCAAGCGCACTAACGAAATTCTTAATACCGCCAGTCGTTTCATCAACTTTAGCATTTCCTTCTTCGTCCATAGTCATAAAGAAGTCTTTAACGCTGTATGAAGTTCCTTCAATAGTTTTACCAAGTTCTTCATATCTGTTCTTAACTTCTTCGGCTGAGAAAGACGCTTGCTCTCCATAAGTCATTAAGTCAATGTAGGCTTGTACTGAATCATCGTTAATCCAACCTTGTTCAATTAAACTGCCTGTTGCTTCATAACCGCTACCAGCGTTTTGATACATGTCACGCTCGTTAGCGCTAGACTGAGCAGCAACCCACTCATTATAAGCAGACGTTAAAGCATTGTACTGAGAAATGAGTTGTTCTGTCTGTGCGATTTGACCGCTGAACAGATCAACCTTTGCCTGTGCGTCTGCGTAACCCTCGTCAGTCTCTTTGAGTTTGGTAAGTTCCGCATTTGCTTTGGCAAGATTCTCACTTTGCTCTCTTAACTGTTCATTTAGTTCTGCCTTTTTAAGATTTACATATTGTTTCTGTAATTCTTTTAAAGCTGCGCTATTTGCACGAACGCCGTTTGCCGTATTATAGAAAATCTTCGATTCGTCGAATCCGTCTAAACTTCCAAATGTTTCACGAATATTAGTTAGCATCTCATTGGAAACGCCAGTATTCCCACGTGATTCAGAAAGCGCATTTCGCAATGTATCAATTTTTGCAGCTTCACCCTCGATGTTAAATTCAATTTCGATTGTCTCGCCCTGTAATGATTCAATCGCTCCTTGCCAATCCTCAATAGACCAATCAGAAGTATCATTCGTTTTCATGATTCTGTAATATATCTTTAATTCTTCATCGCTTGCAGTAGCGAACAAATCATCGAGATATTTCTTAACTTCTTTATTCTTTACAGAATCCTTCATGTCGTTTAACTGCTTTGTTACCTCTTTCATATTGGTGCTGCCTGTCATAGCATTGATAGTTTGAGCAAGATCATTTATATCAATACCGGCATCTTGCGCAGCTTGCGCAATTTCAGAGAAATTTTCTTTAATGTCTTTTCCAGTAATTCCAGCTTCACCTTGCGCTTTCGCAAATTCAACCATATCATCTGCCATCTTTTTGTAGTTGGTATCTGATAAAAGATTATTGATTTTTGATTGCTTATAAGCTGCCTTTTCTGAATCCGTCATTAAGTCATATGTAAGTTTATCAATTCTTTCTACGTCTTTAGCATAACCTTCAATAGCTTCGCCAGTAGAAGCATCTACAAGACCTTCTCTTAAATCATAGATATCTGATAAATTATTTGAAATCTGTTTATTAAGATCGTTTTCGTCTCGCTTTGCTTGATCTATTTGCTTGCCAATTTTCTCATACTCTTTTGAACCATAATCGTACTTACTTTGTTCTTCCGTAAGTTCAGCTATCTTCTCTTGTTTTGCAATCATCTTGTCTTGCAAATTTAGAGTTTCATCTATAATGTCAACACTTTCAGTCGTATATACAGGTTTCTCTTTTGTACCTGTATTATTCGTAACCATACGTGTATTTTCATTAAGCGCTAAACTTGCATCAGACGCAGCCTGTGATTGCTGTGTATTAGCAACTTTCTGTTTTAATGCTGCTTGCTTTTTGAGTTGTTCATTAGTCGCAGTAAGCATATTTAGCTGTGCTTCTTCAACCAGAGTAAGAGTACCTTTTGATTTTAATTCATCAATCGTAGCTGAGTTTTCTTTGATCTTTGCATTGAGTCCGTCAAGTTCTCCTTGTGTGGCTTGATACTCACTGTAAGAATTATCAGCAGATTCTTTTAAATCATCAAATGTTTTAGTTGCGTTTGCCACGGCAGCCATAGCAATGCCAGTAGCAGCAACAACCATCATCGCCCAACCAATCGGATTAGTAGTTAAGAACGCTATCATTCCAGTTGCAGCTTGTTTTAATGCACCAGCAAAACCAAGTGTTGCTCCGGTTGCGGCAGTAGCAGACCCGGCAAATTCTGTATTAAGTACAACTGCTGATGTCATTTGTGCAGAGTAACCAGCGCCAACCATCGCTGCTTCTGTTTCCGCTGCTGTAAATCCGGCAGTAGCCATCATCTTAGCTGCTTCACTTGTGGTAAGACCATTTGCAATAGCGATTTGTGCTGTCTGCGCTGCATTGTATCCAACCATCGCTGCCGTTGCGCCAATAGTCTCAGCGCTCATTCCGGCAAGGGCAGCCTTAACCGCATTCAATGATGTAGCACTACCAGATAATTGCGCAAAAGCAGTAGCAACTTTACCCATGTTTTGTAAACTGCTAAGATTCTTTATAAACGCAAATATACCACCGGCAGCGCCTAACGTTCCAAACAAACCTAATTTAGCTGTCAATGCATCAACTACACTAAGCAATGCTGTAAGTCCGTCAACAACCATGCCAATATCTTTTCTTGCAAAAAGATTTTGTGCGATACCTGTTCCGGTTTCTTTCAGCGCATTAAGTTTGTATGAAATTGATTGAGTGATAACACCCATTTCCTTTTCAGCATTACCCGCCGAATTCTGCATCTTCTCCAATGCAGCTTCAACAGTGGCAAAGTTTTTGATAAGAGCAGAACCAGCCTGTGCGCCACGCTTACCAAACAAATCATTCAAAAGCGCTGTCTGATTTTTGGCGCTCATTTCATCCCATACTTCGGAAAGTTCACGGAAGTAATCAACGAAATCTTTGTATTGAGTTTGTGTAGCGTCTGTGAAGATTGATACACCTTGCGCATGTTCAGCCGTTTTCGTTAAATCAATAATATCACCATTGATGTTTACAAGGTCTTCACTGACTTCTTCTGTTTCTTCATCAAAACCACGCATACGCAGTGACATACTTCTAAGCGCTGTACCTGTACTTGCGGGGTCTTGCAGAACTTCTTCTGCTGCTGTAAAAAGGGCGATAGTAGAATCAAGGTCTTGCCCCATCGCTGACATAGCAGCCGATGAACGTTTAAGACCTTCCAAAATGTCTGTGTTACTAACGGCAAAATTATTCATTCTGTTGCTTTTATGACCATAACAGAGTTATGGCGATAAGGACGTTAATCCTTATTCTCACGTTTCATTGCCTATGAGTTATAGCGTGAGTCCAGACTATATATTACATCCCTCTATAAAGAGTAGGATGGATAACTTCAATGCGTATATTACTATGCGCATCCTGTAGTCGTTAGGGATAAATTATATTTTTAAAAATATAAAGTCTTTCCTCGGTCTTGAATACTCCTATCCTTTAACCGATATAGTTATCTGCTTGACCATGCATTACTGTATGATCTCGGCAATATTTTACCGACAATATTAATTTTTGATGCAACTCCGTCTAAAGCGTCATCCGCTTCAATGTTAAATCATTTGTATTAATTGTGACCGCAAATCACAATAAACATATTATATGTTTCTTATTCTTTCGAATAAGGCTAGACTATTTCTTATTCCTAATATTTAGGATCACACCTTTTCGATTTAATGGATTTTCACCAACGCCGTTTACGATTGCGCCCTACTCCTAATATTGTGAATATTCGGGATTTCCACCCTTATTCATAAATCCACAACCCTATATGGGGGATAGTCGTTGAACCTTTTCCCTCGGCTAACACTGTTTGTTCAACAGAATACGTTAGGGAACTTGGCTGCATGAACTACGATTATTAAAGCACTTAGGCTTTTAGCCATATGCCATCCTTGCGTTGTTTCTACTTTCGTACCTTCATATAGTGCTTTCGCCTATATTGTGGTGCAAGGCTTTACGTTTTACCTGCAATTAAATGTGTTCTAGTTGCATATCACTATACAACAAGGCATTTACGTTTGCCTTCATTATTGAAACCAAACCTGTTGTTGCATCATCTATTGTTGCGCCAGGTGAGATGGACTTAAAGAGTGAAGAAACCTGTGCCATAGTTTTTGAGTCATTTAGATTGTAACCAAGCCTGCTCCAATCGGCGGTTGACTGAATAACTTCCCTTGTAGTCGTTCCATACTCTTTTGCAATGTCATTCGCTTGATAATAGAAACTGTTCAATTCCTTTGAACTTGCCGTTGTGGTTTTCTGCAAATCGACAAGAGCATCATCAAGTTCTATGACAGAATTAACCATTTGTTTTGTCGCTCTAATAGTTGTATATATAACAGTCGCAGCCGAAACATAACGTGACAGTTTATCGAATGATCCTTTTAATCTGTCACCAAAAGTTTGACCAACTGCGCCAGCAGATTCAGCAGCCGTTTTAAGATTGTTAATCTGCTGTGTAAGTCCCATCAATTCACCTTGCGTTACCGTATCGCCGGACGCAAGTCTTGATTGAAACTCGTTTATCTTTCCTCTGATAAGGTCAATATCATCACCAAAAACTCTGGTTGCTTTTGAATTCTTTTCAAGCCAAGAAGAAAAGCCATTATCAATCTTTGACACATCAAACGATGTAGCCATGACTTTACTTTCCGCATTAACAAGATTAAGTTCGTTTCTGAATTCAGTTAAACCTAATCTAAAACGCTCATACGCTTGAATCTGGTCTTCCGGAGTTTTAGCAGTAGAAAGATTATTCTCTAATACTTGTAACTGCTGAAATTCTGTTTCTAATCGTTTTAGCGCTTCTGCGCCAGTATTACCAAACTGCTCTAGTTTAGTTCCGCTAAGATTAACGCTACCAATTTTTGTCAAGAAACCATACGTCTTTTGAAACTGCGCATTAAGTCTCTCAACAGAAGCGTCAACACTGCCATTTGCTAATTCATTATTTATTCTATTGGTTAAACTATTCTTAGCATCACCAGAACCATTACCATTTCCAATGCCGTTGATTGGAATGTTGATCTTTACTTTGCTAAGTGCGGATTGAATTTGGGAAACAATTTTAGAAGCATCGACAGTAACGCTATCGATTTTGACGTTACTTAGCTTAATGGGATTTTTGCCAATCTTATTTATAGAGGACTGAACTTTCGATGTATCAAGTTCAGCTATAATTTTGGCTTTAAATTCTGCCATTGTTACCCTCCAACTTAATCATCATTACAATTCTTTTAATGATGTTTTTCGTTTGCTCTTTATACCGTCAGAACCAAACCATTCTTCAAATTGTGCATCTTTTTCTCTATCATCGTAATTGTGTACCATGTCCGATGTTTCCCATCCGATGAATAACTGCACAACACTTTCCGGCAAATTGCTTTCAAGTAGGGTAGTAGTAATATAATGTCTCATTGAGTGCCAATAGAATTTCTTCCCGCTGATTTTGGTAAACAGTTTGCCCCAAGAATCAAGAGTAGAAACCGGCGCTGGTTCATTCAGATATTTGCCATTCTTAAATTTAGGGAATAACCACTGACTACGAATACCAAGTCTCTTACGTTCTTCCAGCCATAAATTCAAATATGGATTAAACGGTTTCGCCAGTGTATAAAGCACTAACAATTTACCCATACTCCCTCTACCCTTTGTGGTTACTTCTTCCGGAGTGCGATATACCGCACCTTCGCAAATTAGATTTTCCGGTTTAAAATACTCAACTTTATATCTGACTAATTCAGCTTTCCTTCGACCACTATTCATGGCAAGCGATAAAGCACACGCCTTTTCGTATTCGCCATCCTCGACCAACTTATCAAGAATCTTTTGTAATTCTCTGGTTTTGTATACAGTTTTCTTTCTTACTGCAACATCCGGAGGGGATTCAATCTTATTAACGATTGGTTTATATCCCTCGTATTCATCATCCAAAATATTCTCAATGAAGTTCGAAAGAGAAGAGATCGTTGCCTTAACCGTTCTTAGTCGTTTTGAAGACCATCCCCATTCAGACATTGCATGAGTTTGGAAACGTGCAATTTCTCTTTTGGTTAATTTCGGGAATGGTTTATTTTTGTTATATTCAAGATTCCAACAGAAGAATACATTCAGATTCGCATTGTATTGATAAATCGTTCCCTTTGATCTATCAATAGACACTAGGTAATCAAGAAAGTCTTTTTGCAATTCAAGATTTTCCGGATTGACCTGTGCTAATTTTTCTTCTGATGTAATATAGTTATAGACAGTGCTTCGTCCGTCATTCTTTTTGCATCCTCTTTCCAAATTATCACTTCCTTTTTTAACTAAAGAATGATCCCATTGTTGAATCTAATTCCTTTTGCATCTTTTGTTCAGACCTCGCCCAAAATCCAGGTCTACCCTTGATTCCGGCAGCGCCAGCTTCGGCAGCCGTAAATACTTCTTCTGTTGAGAAATGACTTGCTCTAAACAGCGGATTAGGTACAGCATACCCAACAGACATATCAAGGTATGCATCGAAACTTACCGTTTTACCGCCAGATGAAAAATTCGTTGTCTTTGGAGAACTGCCGAGATTTCCTGTTCTCTGATAGACCGTAGGAGTGCCACCACCATAGAAAGCGCCAGTCTCTTCAAACATATCCGCTAATACTTTAGCGTCTACAACTCGCATGGCTTTTTCCATGTGTTGACGCAACATACGCTCTAGTTCGGCCATGCTAGTTGCTGTCATTATGCTTTGCCCTCAATCACATCTTCGAACCGCTTTGTATTGCTGTATGCATCTGCTACAGCTTGCGCCGAAATGCGCCCTTCCTTTATATCTGATGAAATCCGCATAACCTTGCTAAGAGTCTCTTCACTCATTGCCGGAGAAATGCGATTCGCAATATCTTCAACCACATAAGAAAGATAGTTAATGATTCGGTCAGCAGACGTTTTCTTTGTTTCAATCATTTCTCTTGCGCTATTGTAAGCATTTGCGAAATTCAGCATTATGCACTCAGCGCCATAACAAATTGCATCATTATATGCGTTAATGAAATCTTCGTCTGCAAAAAGTTCCTCAAATTTTGAAAGATCGTCTTCCTCATGGAGTAACGTACCCTCATACGGACTGTCTTTCACGCAAACCGCATAGAAGATTCGCATTGCATTTAAATCACCGATATACGGCTGAAAGTTACATTTATCATCAAAATAAGCAGACGCTATATCACGAACCGTCACGATATACTCTGCAATATTTAATTTCGTATCTATTACAAATTTACTTTTCTTACGTACCATCTTTATTCCTCACTCAAAGCGTTTTATAAAAAGTCGGTTTTATTTGTCGAGCGTAAAAAGAATTTCAAGATCATATTTATACTTTGTTCTTAGTTTCTCTTGCGGTATGACTGTATATGGCACACAGCTTTTTTCTAAGTCACTCAAATTGAAACTCTTTTTGTCGATTTGCTTAATTAAACTATCAAAAGATTCTATATCCAGAAAAAACGTTAGTTCTTTGTCACGAAACTCAATAATGAAACCACTGGTAATCCCATCGTATTCATTCCATTTTTTAAGTCCTTCAATTTGGTGGTAATGGATTTCGCCGGATTCGCCATTGCTGCGTTCAAATGAAATCGAATGTCCGGAAACCGTTTTTAATTCAATCGCATACAGCCGATGATTTCGTGAGTCCCAAAATATATAGTCAAATGGATTCTTACGGCTGAACCTTGTTAGCTTTGAACCGCCGAAAGATTGCGCTGCATCCGGAATTCTATAAACTAAAACATAGTCCGGCGCTGACCGCTGAATACAACTCTCAAAAATTTTTCCTGTATTCATTGTGGTTTATTGTTCTGCCATTTCTTATAAATGTCTTTTGTCTTTTCTTTTAAGAACCAACATGTAATTCTGTTTGGTTTTACTCCGTTCTCGCATACATACTCCGGCTGATAGCCATTTGCCGTATAGAAAATGATCTGTCGGAGATTATCTATTGCGATTAGGTTTGACCTTCCATAATGTTCAAACACTTCATTTAATGAAGAAAATTGCGCTTTTCCCATATTTCCCTCTTTTGCGAAAAAGAAAGGGGATAACTTCTAAAGCTGTATTTGCTTATGAGTTATCCCCTCATTATTTATTAAATTAAAAATACAATACAACCTTAGTCATTACATATCTTCATTGATAGTTACTTCTTCAACAGTTGTTTTCTTAGTGCGTTTCTTTTTCTTAGGAACGTCTTCGATTTTTTCTTCATCGGCTGTATTGTCGATTCCATCAACGATAGTATAAGTATCGTTTTCAACTCTAACAAAAACTGTATTTGCTTCACGGTGAATAGATGGAAATTGTACTTTTGTTCCGTCAACAATGACCACTGTAACGCAATCATTGTTTAGGATCACTTTGCATTCTTTTACCATACGTATTCCCTCTTAAAGAGTGACAGCAAAAAGCTGCCACTCCGCTAATCAACACTTATTACTCTGCGTCACCTGTCAACTCGACAAAAGACATAACATTACCATCTTTGTTCTCAAGAGTGTCAAACGTAAGAGTAACAGAAGCCGGATCACCCTCAGAAGAGAATGAAAGTTCAAAGTTTCTCTGAATTGTAGCTTTGTAAACAGTGATAAGGAACGGAGTCAGAACGCCATCTTCATCCTTGTCAAGAGTCTTCATTGTGATATAGAAATCCTTCGGAAGTCTCTTGTTGTTGAATGTGATAGACTTAACCGCATTACCCTCAGAAGAAGTACGTGTTACAACGTAACCAACAACATACTCTTCGCCAACTTTAATATTACCGGCAGTTGTAGCCGTGAACTTGCCAGAAGCAAATGTACCAGCGATAACAGAACCTTCATCGCCAAACTCGCCAACCGGATAAGCAAACACTGTGCCAGCTTCAATTGTACCGTTTGTCGGAACAGTCAAAGAAAGTTCGCCAGCAGTTTCACATTTAACCGTTTGAGAATCAGCATAAATAGCTTCATTATCAATCACGCCATCAGAAAGCATAGCGAAGAACTTGAACGGATAAACCTGTGCTTCAATTGTCATTGTGCCTTCAAGCGGATTCTGGAAAGCGATACGTCTCGTACCTTTTGCCATAGCATAAACAGAATCAGAAGAAATGGACACACCGGTTGTGTTTGCTGTATCAAACTTCAAGAACGGAGCCATTGTCTTCAACACACGAATATCAACATCGCATACCTGTCTGTTTGCAAAATTATTTCCAATACTCATGTTTAGTTTTCCTCCTTAAAATTGGACATAAAAAATAGACCGCCTTTTAGCGATCTGTTTATTTGAAATGATTCTTGTACCAAAGAGAAGCATTAAAAGTTTTCTTTTCATCGCCCCAAACAGATACACGTGTAGAATCTATTTCGTATATTGCGTTTGCCATTAAACGGTTAAATGAGTCTAACAGTTGATATATTGTCAAATCATGTACGTTCAATGGATTTATTGAAGGATGCCGATTAGATACGGCAGAAATAATATTCTCTAACTGCAAATCTGGATTCGCAGCTTTGCTTTTCTTATTCTTCCGTTCGGCCTCTCGCATTTTCAGATACATCTCTTTAGCCATCTTATTTTTAAACTTCATTTCTTCAATGGGAGTTTCCATATCATCATTGATTGCGCAAACCTGTTGAAGTATAAATAAGACGCTATCAAACGTATCTTTAAAAATTATTCCACTTATATTTTCAGCAACTTCTTTATTCTCTGATTCCGTAAGGTCTATATCTTTTTTAAGTAAGAAGAATACATTATCAACAAACTTTACACATTCTATTTCAAAGAAAAATGTAAATAGTTCGCAATAGATTGCTTGCAATTTAGGATTTCGGCAAATTGCATCATACATCGTGCATTCTTCTTTTTCTTTTTCTGATAAATGATTCCAAAAGACTTCTGCACCTTCTTGATCTAAATCTGTGTAAAAGTCGTTTGGTGTCATTTTTAAAAACGATTCATATAAGTAAAAAGATTCAAAGCCAACATCCTCAATATCTGATATAGTTGGTTTCCTTACTTTTCCGATTGACAGCGACAACGGCTTGCGAGAGAGAAGTGTCCCATAGCTAAGAATCATCTAAAGTTCGGAACGCTGAACGTCAATATGCGACCGTAAAATCTTGTGGCATTATAAATGATTACGCTGTCTAAATTCATTTCTCCAATGCCAAACTTATTCCTAACTTCCGGATCAAGCAACGTTTCCTCAATCATGCGTGAAAGAATGTCAGTGCGGTTGCCGTGATAACCCTCAACATAGCATCCATCAACCACATCTCTGTGACAAATGGCATAAAGCGTTACTTTGCATTCTTTCGTGTTCGTATGAATAATTGGGATTGTTACATCATAGTAAATATAAGTTCCTGTATCCATAACCGTTTCATCCACAAATAAATGTGAATTAACGTGTTTGTTAAATTTTTTTGTTAATTGTGCGCTATTCATTTCTGACATATCACCAAGAATTAAATTCTTAATATTGTCATTTTGGAATAACGCTTTGTGTATCTTTTCCTTGAATAAACCAAGATCATTGATATTCTTATTCAACATAGCTTTACTCCAAATTAAATGAATGGCCGTATTGTAACTGTGATTGTTGACGGTTTATAACCATCGCCAGTTAAAGTCAACTCAAAAGACTTGTTGTTAAGTTTAGGATTATTAACAGATATGCTAATTGATGTATCAGTTTCATAAGTTTCAAGTTCTTCTAAGAAATCACAATCAATCGTCCAATGAGCGGTAACGCTTTCACCGCCAAAGTTGGCTGTAAATATTCCATCGTCAATGCCATTGTAGATAATATCTGAATCATACTCGATTGTGCATTCATCTAATTCCGGTGCAACATTATCTTCCGGAACGTCACATAACCAATGACCAGCGCCATTGATACGGTAAAAACCATCATTCTTATGTTGTTCATCCTGTGTGGCAATAAAGCAAACAACACCTTCACCTTGATAGTCGTATAGAATCGTGTCGCTTCTTGTCAGCATATACGTTGACAACAAATTATTTGTATCAACTTTAACATCATCGCCAAACGATTTTTCATACAATCTACATCTTTTGTCAATTACGAAACGTTCTCTGTCTTTAATATTGATACACTTATCATCGTCCGGAATTGTAACGTATAACTGGTCACTTCTAACGAAATAGAACTTCATGCCGGTTTCACCATTGTTGTACTGCGATGCAGATTCAATGGCTGCCCATCGTTCCACAAGATCGCCGTATTCATCTATCCATTCAAGTTTCCAATTACAGATAGTCGCAACAGCTTTCTCATATATCGTATTGTTGTCAACATTAGAAACAATAATCCAATAACGATTTTCATATTTGAAATACATTCCTGGTTTGCATGTCCCAACAGGAACAAGAAACTGACGATTAAGAGACTGTAGTTGAGTATCTTGTACACGATTCTGCACAATGGCTTTTAACTGTGTGCATTCTGATAAATCATAATTGTACAACTCAACATCAATTCCAGCTTCTTCAAGTGTTTCAAGAAACGGTTCAGTAAAGTCCTCCACTTCAAAACCGCTGACAGACGAATGAGGGGGAGAGAATAAGTACCATTCTTTAGCCATATTCCACCACCTTAAACGTATGCTGTCGGCAGAACATTGTTAATCATTTCAATTGACTTTGATGTATCATAATCAAGTTCGCTTCGTGCTGCTGTCTTCTGACCGTTTGAACCGTCAATACTAAGATCACGACCAACGATTGAAACACGCTTATTTACCCTTGATACTTCTCGCTCTTGATATAACTGTTTCATAAATGCGCCTAAAGTATCAATCGCATATCTATCTAATTTACGGTCAAACTCCAATGTGCTTTCATCGAATGTTAATTCATCCAACTCCACTGAATATCTGCCGATTGCTTTCAATAACCAAACAAATTCCAAATCATCTGATATGACTTGTTTATCCCTAAACGATGATTCAAAACTGTCATAAACATCTTGCGCTGTGGTATTAGCCATACTTAACACCACCTTTCCTCGTTAAGAAAGTTTATAGCCAGTATAATTTTCGACAAAACGGATTTTGTCATAATCATTCAGTTTTAATCTTTGGATTGCTGTAATTGCTGCATACTTTTCCGCTCTGGTATAAACAGCTTCTTGAAAATTTTTCTTAAAAGCATTAAGCGTTTTAAGAGCGAATAATGACTTCATCTTTTCATCAGAGAATACAAGCTGCTTCTTTGATCCGTCTTCTGATTCAAAATCCAACTCAACCCTTGTAGGCGTGTCTTCGATAATCAAAGTCGGGTGTGAACCAAAACCATCTGTACCTGTGAACAGACGATTGCCGTTCTGAACTTGTGCGATAATTTCACTTCTTGACAAACGTGTTGTTCCAAACGGAGCAATTGTCAAATCGCCAAAACCTTCAATGCGTGCAAATCCAACATTCCAACCAGCGATACTTCTTACAGTAACCTTCTGGTCTAATTTCAGTTCTTCTTTATTATCCATAATTCCTCATTTCAACTAATGCCGACAAAGCCAGCATAAATACGCTATCAACTAAACTTGTGTTTCATTTCTCCATAAACCGCAATCAGTTTATCAAGTCTTTCCGATTTACTAAAAATCCAATATCTATGACCGCTATTCGAATTCACTTTTGATGTGTGGCACTTTTCGCCAAACGCCGTAAGGAAATGATATAAGCGCATAGAGTAGCAGTAAAAATTATTCTTGTTTTCCATTTTGAATCCAAAACAAGGAGAGCCGTAATCGACCCTCCTTGTCAAAGTTCTTATTAAATTACCCAATAGGTAATTTTCGTTACCTATGGTTTAGTGACACCAATCAGCTATTACTGTGACAGACCGCCAATTGTATTATCATAGATTGTGCCAATCTTCCATTCCTGTGTCTTAGCAACGTCAACAGCAACTTCAAGATCGAAGCGTGTTTCAATCTTGCCGTTCTTAACGTTGTTACCTGTGAAGGAAGTAAGACCGCCACGTGTCCATGTAGCAATCGGAGAATTCACGCCCTGCGGAATAACGAAACCAAGACCAGCCGGAAGAAGTGTCTGGAAGTTCTTTTCGTTAGCGCTATCCGTTACAAGCGGAGCGTACAGATCATACGGATTCGGCATCTCGGAAAGAAGTGCGCCATTATACATTGACAGAGCGCCATTAGCAGCCAGTTCATTCATCTGTGCTTCGGAAATACCAGTGATAGTTGTGTTGTTCACAGAACCAACATAACCCGCCCACGGTGTAAACTGAGAAATAAGAGCATAGTCAGCAATAACAGTCGGTCTGCCGTTACGTCTTACATTCTGCAAAACCTTGTCAACACCAGCCTTTGTCAAGCCAGAGCCTTCAAACTGGTACTTAACACCAGTAGCATCCTTGATTGCATTGTAGACTTTCTTAACAACGGCAAGCAGAGCCTTGTTTCTGATGGTTGTCTGTACCTGTGCCATGCCTTCGTTTTCCTTAGACATATCGCCAAGAGCAACCCTTCTGTAATCTACAGCGTAACCACCGGAGATTGTGAATGTCGGAACGGTGTATCTTTCCTCTGCGATTGCCGGAAATACAACGTCACCGCCAGCAGCCTGTTCTCTAGCCTTTTCGCCAGCATAAACAGTGATCTCACGCTCGATTGTTTCATCATAGCCAAGTGCCTGATAATTACCGAAAATACCAAGCAGTTTGATCTCCTGCATAATCGGAGATTCGATTGTCCAACGTCTCAGCGTATTAAGTTCAGCGACAGCATTGTAATCGCCATTGCCAGCACGAACACCAAGTTCCTTGATGTAATTAACTGCGCCATTAACCTTCTCTGTATTCAGTGCGAGAGAGTCAAGATTCTTTCCGCTAACCATTGCTGCGAAAACTTCTGAAACCGGAGATTTCTTGTTCAGCTTCGGATTAATTGCGAAATCTGAATCTCTCTGAATGTTATTAAGTTCATAACTTGTAATCATATTATTAATCCTCCTAATCAAGCGAATTATGCGCTCAATACTCTAACTTTAACTGCGTTCTCTGTCAGAGTTGTCTTTTCAGTTACCTTGAAATAGATGCCAGCTTGCGGCGCTGATGCAGCGATTTGAAGAGTGCCATCTGCCTTAATTGTAAGCAGAGTTGTGCCAGCCGTAATAGAAGCGAATGATTGACCAGTACCATAAGAGATATGCTTCTCGTCAACAACCAGCTTCTTGCCAATCCATGCATCAACCTGGTATCCATTCAAGAAATCGCCAGCCGGAATAACTGCATCATGCATGTAAGCATTGTCACCAGCGAATTCATTCATTACAAGATAAGTAATACCATCACCATCTGTAATAAAGCTGTAGTTAGCAACATCATTCTGAGATGTAAGTGTCGGCTCGATCTTTGCAATATCGTACATGCCAAGTGTCTCTAATTTACGATGCGTTTATCAACTTGCTAATTCATCATTCAAAATTTTATCTATATTGTCATAATCTGTATAAGGTATCCGTATTAAACGAATAGCATTTTGTGAACAATAATCATTTTTAATTTTGTCGTGCTTTTGAAGTATTCGAAAACTTCTCTCACCACCAAAAAATTCTTTGCTTGCAAAATGCTGTATTCCATCATACTCTATTATGGTATTATATTTTGGTAAGTAAAAATCAAACGGTAAAACACGAACATCTTTACAATCGTCAAATGTCTTTTGACATTGATAATCAAATTCATGCTCATTTAGCCAATTTTTAATTTTGTTTTCTCCACGTGATTTAGTGCAATTTGGACAACCATTACCGCCATTCAACATAGTATGTGGAGCATTTTTAAAATACTTTCCACAATTCTTGCATAAACATAATAACTTTGTCTTATTGTTTGTATACGTTCCAATAACTTTGATAGTTGGATGTTTCTTTTTCATTTCTAAAACAAACTGATCCTGTGTCTTTCTCATTCTTCCACTACATTTGGGACAACCATTACCGGATAATAAAGAATTCGGTGACACTTTCCATACATGACCGCATTTCTTACATGACACTTCTATAGGTGTTTTGCTATTTTTATATTCGCCCAATACAATTATATTGTCATTTTTAGAATGCATTTCCTCTATAAACTCTTCGGTTGTCTTCTTTGCTATTCCTGCGCATTTTGGACAACCATGTTTCATATATAAACTTCCAACAGTTGCACTAAACTTATGTCCACATACATTACACTTTAAATCTACTTTAGTTCGAGTATTTTTGTATTCACTTAAAACCTGTAACGTTGGATGATTAACACTCATTTCGTGAAGAAATTGCTCATTTGTCTTTCTACGTAATTTAATCACCAACTTATTTAGATTCGAATTAGCAAAACGGTTCGCTAAACCGGATAAGCAAATATGCTTCTCGTACTTTCGTATGAGTCCAGACTATATCATTCATCATGCCATTTCTGGTTTAGATGCCTTCCACTTCGGATGCGCTTGCACCCTAACGGCATTTCAGCCGATAGTCGTTGAACCTCCCCCTGTTCGGGGTTTGGCTGCTGATCGCCCAATCCATTTACTTTTTTAACCATCACGCTTACATTTATTTCATTGTTACGTTGTGGCAAAATGGCTCTAAGGGTTTTCCAGCAATTCAAAAGGATACATTATACTCTTTCGAAATATAACGGACTAATCACATAGCTAAATGAATAGCTATGCTTCTAATCATTTTAAATTCCTCCTTAATTTAGAAAATACTGTTGTCTTCTTCTTCCTTCTTTACAGTCTCAACCGCTGCAAAGATATCCTCAACAGTATCAGTCTTTGAATTCTGTTCAGCAGCTACCTTCGCAGCTTCTTCAACAGATTTGATTCCAATTCCCTCATAAATCTTATTAACAACAGAGTTAATTTCAGATGTAAGCGGAGAAGCCTTGAAAGCGTCAATCTCAGCCTGTGCATAAGCCTTCTGCTCGTCAGTGAAAGAAGCAATTGCAGAATTAAGTTCCTCAACCTTCTTTTCTGTCTCAATAGCAGAAATCTTTTCGTTCAGTGAATTAACTTCTGATGTAAGAGATTCGTTCTTAGATGCAAGGTCAGCGTTTTCAGTCTTAGCGCTTTCCAGTTCAGAAGTAAGTGCATCTACCTTACTATTCAGTTCAGAGATTTCAGCATCTTTAGCTGTAACTGCTTCATTAGCTTCTGCAACTGCTTTGTCACACTCAGCCTTATAAGCATTCATTTCAGCATTAACGCCTGTAACCTCTTCGACAATTGCCTTAATTTCAGCCTTGTCCATTATCGTTTCCTCCTTGAAATTTTGAGATTCGTTCAACTCTAATATAGTTGCTGTTTGGTCAGCGGGGAGAACTCCCAACAATGCATATCCAGAGTAATCAAAAACCATCGGAATACGGCCTTCATCTTTATAACCGTACTTATAAACGATTGCATCATTATCTGTAGTACGCAGAATTTCGACACTGCCTTTCGGCGCATTGCCTTCCATCAAGTCATGGTCAAGACGTTCGCAGAAATTGTGATAGCAAAGACTGTCAATTTCACCTTCGCCAATCATAAATTTCTTTTTGACCACTTCGCCAAATTCATCTGTGGTTTCGATTTCCTCAACATATGCTTTATCAAAAAATCCGATCATAGTTGCATTTTCGAAAATTGGTACACCGTCAATAATATCGGTTGCGCCATGTCCCAAAATTTCTGTACGATCCTCATTGATAAATTCACATCTGATACTTTTTCCTACGATGGAGTCAGCGGCTTTTTTGCAGTATTCTTCAATCCATGTGATACCATTTGCATTAAAGATTGTTCCAACCTCATTGACCGCATCGACACACGAATCCGGATAAATTTCGTGCAAAATTACTTTGAATTTTCTTTGACCATTCGAAGAAACTTTTTCTGAAAGTTCAAATCGTTTCAAATGTTTACACCATCCTTTCGTGTTTATATATAAAAAGAGAGCAGTGTAAAACCGCCCTCTGCTTATATCTTATTCGATTTAGTCTGTACTAGGTTTAGGAGCATCATTACTCCCATTGGCTCTAGTGGCAATTGTAGTATCAACCATTGAATCTTTATCAACAGGTCTACCACCTTTATCATCACCATTGTTGCCATTATATGTAAAAGAAGTCATATGAACAGGATATTTGTTTTCAATATCATCTTCAAGTTCTTGATCCAGAAGCGCAAAGAAAACATCCGGCTTAATGCCGACAGCAGCAGCCCAAAGAGAAAGACTACCTTTGCCCTGTAAATACAACTCTTTAGCGTAAGCGACCATATCTGTTTTGTTTACATGAGTAATTCGCAGATAACTTACACTAACCTTATTGCTACTATCTTTAACAATATTCTTATTGATAACCTTGTTTAATTCATACTCGATTGATTCAAGATACTGAAAAATCTGAGCGGAAACAAGTTCAAGATTTTCATGCTGTGCGGAATAGCTACCAGAACCAACGCCATTGAGCAATCCACCAGCAAGACCAATGTCAAGTGAAATCTTGTCATTGAGATTTGATTCGTACTTATCGTCAAAGATATCTGTGTTTGCAGCCTGGATAGCGTCAATCTTTGTACCCGCTGCAACAGAGAAGAAAGAAGTACCGCCTAAATTATTCTTGTTCAACACGGCAGACTTTACAGCGTCATGCTGTCTTTGCTGCTGTGTCTTTGTAAGAGCGGAAGTACCCTTATCTTTTCCCTCCGGAAATGTCTGGTATATAATACGATTGTTAATTTCATCTAAGACATTGCGCTTTGTCTGCGTAAAATAATCACCATACAGAATATCGGTGATAGCTGCTATTACAAGCGGTCTGCCCCACGGTTCATCTTGTTTGCTCTTAATTTTACAAACGATTGTCTTGTTTGAATCAAGAACCACCCAATTACCTTTTCTGTTTGGGTTTTTACTCTTTGCATTATAAGCGTCCCTAATTTCCTTCGGGTATTTGCGCAACTTATTTTCAACTGATTCACCAGTAGCAAAATTGAAATAATCTAAGTTAAATGCAATTACGTAATTCGAATTTTTCTTACCAACAATTTTTGTGTAATCTGCCGGAAGAGAAATAACGCTTGCGTTAATACCTAAATCATTGATTTCATAAATTGTTTCCACTTCATAATCAGATAAAAATTTCTGATTGTTTAGCGGTCTGGTGTTAGTTTCAAAATAATAGAACGCCGTTCCCTCAACCATCATTCTAAACAAAGCGTCTCTTACAAACTCTTTGTCTTTGATTGTTTCAAGTGTGGATTCCATCAGCATACGATTCTTTTTCTTCTTTTTTTCGCTGCGTCCATACGGAACAACCACACGATCAAGGGTCGGCATCGCAACCATATAATCAACTGAATTACTAAAAGAGCCATTTGTGCCGTACAGAACTAATGATAGTTTCCTAAGAAATTCATTATTAGCCATTGGGTCTTTCACAAGTTCTGCTAATTGTTCCGGCGAACAATAGTCAAAGATGTTTAGTCCAAAGTAATAATTAGACAGCGCAACTCTGCCATGATATGACTCATACTCATAGGATTCAGTATTGCCTTTATTGGATTGAACAGTATTTGTCTCACTTGCTTTCTTTTTAGGAGGACGCCCCCTCTTATTCGGAACAGGCGAGACATTATCTTTATCTTTTTCAGCCATATATCCTCCTTAGTTTATCAAGACTTCAAATTCATAATCTTCAACATTAGAAAGTAAGTCCTGTTCAAGATAATCACAAAACAGAGAACCATAAGAAACAGAAGTGTATCTATCCTTTCGATTGTTTCCTCTCTCATGAATTGTAATTATACCTGTTTGTACGTTCTTCTCATAAACAAGTCCTGTGGTTTCACTAATCAAGGCTTGTGTCTGCAAGAACGGATTTTCGAAAAATATCTGTGTATCTGCGTCTGGTGCGTCTACATATTCTTTGTTGTTCGGAAGTATCTCTTCGCTTGCAACATCGAAACCAACTAGCAAATCTATCCTCTCTTCATCTAATACACGCTTAAAGTTTTGCGCAATTTCGCTGTTGAGTTTCGGAGTAGCAATTACAGCAAAGATACATGGCGTAGCGCCTTCCGCTTTCACACGGTTTGCGGTCTTTTCATCATTCATGCAAGACAATGGAGCGTATTCACAATCTCGTTCTTCGTCATACATAACTCTAGCTAAATTATCGTACACAGAAATCAAATTGTTATCGCATGAGTTTTTTGTCTCACGCTTCTAATGGTTACTATTCCCATTAGTTCAGCATATCTTTTTACCATGATTAATAAATTAATTTTAGGTATTGAAGTCTCTTGGATATATTATATTCTGCATTGCAGTTTCAATATCTATGCGTTGCCAGTGGTTATCCTTTTAAAAATAACCTTCCTGTCGGATTTGCATTTCAGCATCCCCGCTTTTTACTTCAATCATAATTCTGAATGTTTCCAATTTCAGAACGGCATTTCTACCAGCATTTCTAAGGTCAAGTACGATATAATCAGCGTCAAAGTCTTCATAAAGTTGTCTGATTCTTATAGATTGTTTTACGGTGTCTCCACCTTGAATAGCCTCCATGTAGGGCACAATACGTCTATAACCGCTATTAACATTTATCGTATCATCATTGTGCCTATTGTATGTTTGATACTCCGGCAAGAACCGCATACAAGAGAAAATAGAATTGTCGTTTTTCTTATCTTCGACAAAAGCCATATCGCAGCTTATGATCCTTACCTCTCCTGGTTGCCGTTGTATAGCATACGGATTCTTCTTGTTTAATCTTGCGTCTATATTTCTTCGTGGGTAAAAAGCCTTTTTGCATCTCTGGTTTTTCCTCAATAAGCTATATGGGAAATATGCGCTTGTGTTTTCTTTTACCCTCGCATTTAAGAATTCAATCGCCCACGTTAGCGGGTCTTGTTTCTTCTTCTCGTTCCGCATATACGTGAATGATTTAATTTTGTGCCGTAATGTTATACTTTCATCAAAAGCCAACAAATACATAGCTTCGTTTTTAATCATTCCGTCATACGCTTGGTCTGCGATTGTCCACATCCAATGTCCATCATCAAACCACGATGAAGAAATATAAACGTCAACACTTTCTTCCTCTAACTCCGGTATATTCTCATAGAACGCCGGATTCATTTTGTACGGCGGTCTTCGTATGATTTGGAACGGAGCAAGAACGGAGTCTTCAACTTTCTTATCAATCTGCCGAAACTCTTCACGGATAATACATGTCGAACGATAACCACGCCCATTGTCACTTGCGGGGACAACGGTTATTGTGCTGCTATTTCTAAAGAAAACAACAACTTCGTTCTGATTATCCTTGATCTTCTCAATTTCTTTAGCAAGCATTTTTGACTTGCTCATAAGTTCTTTTTGAATCTTTTCGGAAACGATAAGTTTACTTTGCCCTTTGGTTGCGGAACAAAGTACAACCTTTGAACCAGGACAAACGATACATTTACAGCAAGCGAATATAGCAATAATAAATGACTTGGCTGCTGCTCGGCTTGCGATGATACAAACAAATCTGCTTATACCCATTAAATACAAAATGACTATCTGGTATGGGTATAAACTCAAACCTAGATAGTCAATCGCTACACGGTGCAGATTTCTTCGAAAGAATGTATTCCACAAAATAAAGTGGTCTAAATTTGTTTCGTCATATAAAAAATGCGTTTGGGGAAATTTCTCATTTACAACCTTTTGATATTCGTCAGCGTTACGGCTCTTATATTTATTCTTCGTCACCATCTTCGGTATCTTCTACACTGAATTCATAATCTCGGTCGCTTGTACCATGCATAAGATTTCGTAACGGACGTAATACAAATCGTTCAAAATATTCACCAACATTATCAAAATCATTGAATAGTGATTTGTTCTTGTAATACTCCGCTGGTGTATATTCCTCTATTCGTCTTACCCATTCTCCCCAACAATCGTTACTGTCACTTTCAATTTCTCTGACAGCTTTTAAACCAGCTTGTGTAAATGTCTTTCTATAGTTGTCCGACATTTTACCAAACTGATCTGTGTCACCATTCCGCAATGCACGCATCTGAAACATTTTGGTGTAACACAATTCATTTATATAAATTTCTTGGTTATCATTTAAATTTGGATTTGCGCCTTTCAGCAATTTATAATGATCTTCCAGAACATCGTAATCATCAATAGATAGATTCTTTCCCCACTTCTTAACTATTTCCGGCGGGACAAGTGGCTTTCCCTTCTTGTCATTTTCTTCTTCTTTTTCATCTTCGCCGTTAATAGAGAAGTAGAAACCATCCTCTAATGTTGTATCAAATGTGCGATTTCTGTAATTTACCAAATTCATCTTCTTGACATAGTTACCCAAAACAGTTGGAGTACCATCATCGCAAGACATAAATAATTCGGCATTATAATATATATCAAAAGCCATACACAAGCGCTGCATAGCTTTCATTCTACTGCCGTACTCAACTGTGTACTCTTGGAACAAAGCAGCCATGCACTTCTTACAAGTTCCAAAATGTCCGGTGTTCGAATAGAATCTGCTATTAGCTTTAAAAAATTCTTTTAATGGTAATGGCTCATTGCAACAGGAGCAAACAAATTTTGTCTTTACAAAATCATTATAATCTGCCATTAAGCATACTCCTTTAATATCAACTAATGTTTTAATTATCAACTAAGTATTAAGGCTTTGAACGACAGGAGAGGGATTTGAACCCCCGAACCGCAAAACGGTTTCCAGTTTTCAAGACTGGTGCATTAAGCCGAACTCTGCCATCCTGCCATAATAGCGGGTGTGGGATTCGAACCCACGAATCTTGGCTTATGAGGCCAATGAGTTAGTCCACTTCTCTAACCCGCAGTATTTAAAATATTGTTACAGATTTCTCCGTAATACCAGATATAATATATAGGCTGTATAAGTGGTTGTAACCCTTACATTATGACTGAGAAAATCAGCCGATAGGAGAGTGCGATTGCACCCTCCTAGTTAAAACTAAAGTCAATCAAAAAGAAATTTTATACACTTAACCATAAGTGACAGATCGTTCATCACATCATCTATTGTTCTTTCTGTCTTTGTGGTTTCGTCTTTTTTAGTATCTTCTTTTTCAGTATTTTCTTCTTCTACTTCTTCTAATAATTCTTCCGGCAATTCACCGATGTATGTTTCGTAACACGATTCTGAATCAATACCCTTAATGGCTTTTGAATTTGAATTACCAGTGACAAACACAATATCAGCAGACGATTTAAGATACTGTCCGTCACGGAACGCCGGTTCAACCCAAAGTTCCATATCCTTTGTTACGGCTACATGATACTCTTTGTCGTAACCATTAACCTCCGGATCGGTTATATCAACAGATTCAATCGTCAACTTTTGCTGCTCAATCAATGCTTGAATCATACCAACTGCATCTTTATAATTGCAGATAATAACACTGGTCTGTTCTGCGTTCTTCGCAAGTTTAATCAGCGCTTCGGCAAATACATCATAATTATCAAATAATACTATTTCCATTTTCTCTTCTCACTCTTTTACTAAATTCTTTAATCCCTCTGAAAGTCTGCATTTCAATGCTTTGGTTTGAGGGTACAACTCAATAATCCCTGTAGTCGGATTACGTCTCTTTTGTGGCTTGCGATCAACAATTTCAAAAATAAGGAAATCCCTAATTGAAATCCGTTCACCCATAATAAGCGCTTCTTTAATCGCTAAGATGAACGCATCAATAACTGTTTCGCATTCGCCCTTTTTAATTCCAGTAAGTTCATGTACCTTATCGACAATTCCAGCTTTATTCATTTCTTTCTTCTCTTCTCAAAAATTATTTAATCTATTTGAATGTCGCAAAGCGCCTTAATCATTTTGCTTTCCGTGACAACAGTGACAGTCTGTTCCGCTGTGCCTGTTAATCTTTCGTCAATACAATATGAGTCCATACCATCAACACAACCACTTTCGATAACCTTTACTCCGTCAACAGTGGTTAATCCGTTTGTGTGCCTATGTCCTAAATAGCACATATCCGGAAGAGCGACATTTGCTTTTCTTGCAATCTTGGTCATATTGTATACAACCGTTTTCGCCGTATCTTTATCGCCATGTACGGCAAAAACAGAATGACCACGAACAACAAAATTCGCTATGCCACAATCAAGGTAATTATCTTTGAATTCGACATTCTTAATATTACTAAGCGCACGCTTGCCAACAAAAGGAACAAGCAGATCAAAATTTTCTCCATGTGCGCTTTCGTCTTTGTTCTGAAAACTTCGTGAATGGTTTCCCACAACAGTATGTACTTCGACCTTATTAAACATTTTGCTAAGTTCGTATACAAAGTGTGTAACCATATCCGAACATTGCATAATCTGTTCTACTAAGTTTTCTTTGGATTCAAGTCGGCAGTTTGTATGTATAATTCCATGTATGAAATCACCGCCTAAAATCAGATATGCATTTTCCGGTTTGTATAATGATTTAATTCCGTATATCTCGTCTAAGAACTTTTCCAATCGTTCTTCAAGTATTGATCTATTGAACTTATTAAAAGCTGTATCAATCTCAATACCGCAATGAATATCCGTTAAATGAATTATGATATCGCAATCTCCATGAGAAACCACCGATGGAACATAGTCATACTTTATTCCTTCATAGTTCTCAAATGCATTTCTGACAACTTCATACATAGATTCTCGTCTGCCCTGTTCTCGCAATTCACGATTTAGCGCTGTACGTTCGTCTCTGATTTTCACTCGCTCTTTCGCAAGTTCTTGTCTTGCACTCGTAAGCTGCACAATGTATTCATCTTCTGAAATCGTAAATACTTTAGAATCAAAAAACCGTTTCGCTTGCTGGTACGGTTTTCTGTAGGCAGACGCAGTTCTATATTCGTCTTCTTCCAAACGGCAATACTTGTTCATCAAGTCTGCAATATCATCCCACGACAAATCAATTAGTCCGGAGTCTTTTGCGTTTCCTAACCGCCACAAGTATTGCTCTTCGTTCTCATTTTCTTGCTTAGTTAAAATCATTTATATTAACACTCAATCAATCTTCTAAATCGGTTTCATCTTTCGTGGAAATGGAAAATGAAATCTCTTCTCCGGCAAACGGCGCAAGGCACTTCGCAATTTCAACTGTTACATCGCCTTCGTCTTTGTCATTGTATACAATAGACTTTCCATCCTGCGAAAGTTCACCCTTGATTGTGATCTTGTCCATTAAAACTCTCGTATGTTTAAAATTTGCCATTCATCTTTCTCCTTTTTGTTTAAACTATTTCGTTGATTGAAACGTCAACGCCAACAATATAATCAGTCACGCCTAACTCTTTTGCTTCTTTCGGCAACATCCACCATTCCGCTCTGTGCTTGTTATCATACAAATCACTTTCGATTTTCGTCTGTTCGATAACCAAAGATTTTGTTATGCCTTCAAGCTGAACACTTTCGAATTCGATTCTGTCTTTTGCTTTTCCGGATGAATCGAAAATGAATGTTGAGCCATCATGAAGAAGAAATTCTGCACGTGGCATTGAATACCGCTTATGACCAGCAATAAAGATTAAAAATCCCATTGAAGCACACAGCGCTTGATTAACTGTATAAACCGGTGTCTCACTTGTAAGAATTGCGTCAATGACACCAAAGCCATCTGAGACATTTCCGCCAGGCGAATTGATATACAAGATAATAGGCTTGCGCTCTTCCTTCGGTATTCCCTTGTCTAATCTGTTGTATCGTAAAATGTGATATACAACTGAATCAATGGAACTACCATCAATAACCGAACCAAGATACAACTTTCTATTATCGAGGTCTTCCAAATCAAACTTATTATGATACTCTAATACAAAATCCATGCTGCTTTCGTTCTTAGCATCTTTCTTCATGTAACTAATTAACCTCCAATTACAAGCGAACGACCATATCTTTTGTCGCTGCCTGTACTTTATAACTCTTATTATTTTTAGAAATCGCATCTTCAAGAGCGCTTCTTAAACATGCCTTGCTCTCTTCTGAGCCGTGAACCAATATCAGCCTATTTGTATTAAGGCTACTTCCGAAAGTTACTAAATCGTTATGATCCGGATGGCTGCTAAAGGTTGATAATGTAATGCAATCAGCACGATTCATAACACTCTTTTTGTTAATGCTGATTGTTCTATCGTCTCTGTAGTTCTTAATCCTATAAGACAAGTACGATGGATTATCGCCGGTGTAACCAGAGAAAATCACCATACTGTTTTCATCTTCAATGTACTTCTGTAAATAACTAATCACTCTGCCGTTAGTACAGAAACCAGAAGATGAAATAACAATTTTTCTTTTTGAATCTGCAACGCAGTTTCTTGAATCGGGTTTCGACACAATGAACTGCACTTTGTTCCAGTTATAAACCTTATCCCAAAGTTCAGCGTTTTCTCCATGAAGCAGATCACAATACAGATCACTTATGTCGCAACTCAATTTTGAATCAACAAAGATAGGTATATTAAAATTTGGTTCATTGCCATACAACTCATAAAGAGTAGTAAGAATCTCCTGTGTACGGCTAAAGCTGAAACATGGGAATATAACAGTTCCGTTTCGCTCCATAACCGTATCAATCGCAGTTCGCAGATGGTCAATGTCAAATGTCCTTGTCTTATGGCTTGTCCGTTTTGAATTTCCGTATGTGGATTCCATAATCGACACATCATTAAATACTGCGGGTATCTCGGTATTAACAAGATAATGATTCTTTGTGTGCAATGCTCCCAAATCGGAAGTATATAATATCCGTCTTGTTTTTCTTTCGTCAGAAAGAATTAGCTGTAATTGCGCAGCACCAAGACAATGCGAATTATTAAACCACTGAAAACTTACAACATCGTCAAGATGAAAGATTGTATTATATTCGTTATAAACTTTAATCAACGACAATGCCTTTTCAACATCGTCCTTTTCGTATATCGGTTCATAATTCCTTTTGTATCTCTTCGACAAAACTCTTGCTTCATCTTCGAGAATAAAACATGAGTTGTATAATAGGGGATTCATAATCGCTGCGGTTTCACTTGTCGTAATAATCTTTCCGTTAAAACCCTCTTTAACTAATCGAGGGATTAAACCGCAATGATCTACATGTGGATGATTTACAAACAGATAATCAATCTCTGATGGTTTAAAATCGAACTTCGCAGAATTTACTTTGTATGAATCTAAATAATCGTTCTTGCTCGATTGATACAAACCACATTCAAGTAAACACTGCTTATCACCAAACTTAACTAGATACTGTGAACCTGTAACATCATTCGATGATTGACCTGTGAAATAAATTCCATCCGTCTTAAATTTTTTTCTTGCCATTACAGACAACCTTTCTGAGTCGTATTCCATAGAGTCTCAAACTCTATTACGACCTATCAGGGAATCGAACCCTGACTTCCAGATAGACAGTCTGGCGTACTAGCCTTTATACTAATAGGCCATTCAGCATTTATATAAATCCGCATAGCAGACAAATAGTAAATCGAACTTCTTTCTCGCATTAAAACAGCGCACCCACTTTAGAGCGAAATCTAAAATGAATGCGCTTCGCAAGAAGAGAGAAAGAAAGATAGAAGGTGAGAGAAGGTATTTAGTAATTAGTATCCTCACTAGGATGCTATTCTTTTTCTACCATATATAAAAAACAAGAAATTATTTCTTTTCTGTTTTTGTCTTAAAATTTTGGTCATTTAACACCCTATTATTGGTGGTTTTTGGAAACGCAATTTTTCCATGATTTTTACCTCTAATTTTAAGGCTGGTTCTACCAACTCACACATTCTGTCTTTTCCACATCTTTTTAGACTCTTTATCTGCCGTTTCTTGACATGAAATACAACGGCAAGTCTTTGTGTTATACTTGCTAACGATTACGATTTTCCCGCAATCCTTACAAATAATCTTTTTGTTTTCTGGCTTAGTAGTATTCACGCAGTTCTTACAATACCTTCGTGTACCACGTTCACCACTTCTGGTTAAGATACCGCACTCCGCACAGCGTATAAAGTTTTCTCCGCTATACTTACGATACTCATAACCAAGTTCTCTAAAATCAAAAACAAACAAATCGCCTTGATCTTCTGAATAGTCCGTTGTCTTTGTATCGACAAACAAAACATTAATGCTGAGATTGTCAACTTGTTTTGCCATACCGATATAACCCAACGTCAAAAGTTCTCTGATCTTCTTCGCTCGTTCATCTTTCTTGCAAGTAACTCTTGCCAAAGAGAAAATATCTTTGAAATCTAAGTTCACCCAATATGATCCTGCATGTCTTGTCGCATTGTACTTAGCCAAGCACAGAAGAGTGAACGCTAGACGTTCAAGCACTTTGTTTTCAAGTTTCTTGATTGCTTTAAATTCTTTTGCGGTTATCCATACTCCGCCCACTTCATACAGCGGGTATTTGTCACACTTGTTTGCAATCCGCTCACAAGTATCTTCCCAATACTGTTTACTCCTTGCGTAATCCAGCGAATTTGAATCAATCAAGAATTTAATTAGCAGAGTATAGATATCATTATTAACGTATCCGCAACAATGACAATAATACTTTCCCAAAATTACCAATGTGGAATACGTGTCAATATTTGTCGTTCCGCTTTGCAGACATTCTTCTGCAAAACTTTTTTCATTCAGCACAATCTTATTCATCTTCCGTATCCTCACATAGTATCATTGAATGCATTTCAAAATTCTGACCGCCATATTCAAAATCACCATCTTCATCAACCACAACAGGGAAGTGAATCTCATGATTGTTTTTGGCTAACAGATTATCAATAATTACATCTCCGCAAACATCCCATACAAAACGCTTTCCGTTCTCTCTGTCGTAACAAATATCCAGCATGATATCACACAGTTCATATCTGTTAGGGCAGACAAGAGAGCAGCGATATCTAAACGTATCGACAAAAGTTTGCTTCTCTATAAACGCTTCGAACTTATCCATTCGCTCTGTCCGTGTGCGATTATGGAAATTGTTTATCTGTATCAGATAGTCATTATAGATTTCGCTGATCGAGACATAATCTTTGTGAGAATACTCAACACCGCTTTTTAAAATTGAATAATCGAACGCTGAACCATCCGGACGTTTCGCACTCCATGAGTCAAATTCATTTTCAAAAATTTCACAAATCCGATTTACGACACATTTGTTTCTGCCAACCGGCAAATATGTGAAATATGAATTAAGAAAAGCAGTAGCGTCTTCATCTTCGCTTTCTTGCAATTCATCCATCGTTAAACCAAAAAGGATTTCCGATTTGCTTTCAGACTTGCCAACATAATCAAGATAATCTTTTTTAAGTTTTGGATATACGTAAATCATGAAGTATGGTTTTCGGTAAGCAGAAATCCTGGCGTTAAATGCAGCACGTTCCATTTCCGCTTCTCCATCGTCTTCACCCGACATAATGAATCGTGGGTTATCATACCAGTAGTTAGGCATTGGCTTTGCTATAATGCCTTTGGCTCTCTTTTGCTACCCTCGGTTTCCCGATATTTACCAATAGGGGAATAGACTATATCATCATCTTGTATTTTCAAGATGCAAGGCACTTTCCATAACGGAGTTGCGCCGTTACAGTACAGACTTCATATTCTCAGTGAGAACGTATGTCTTAGTCGTTTGACCTTCCGCCGTATCGCTACTGCGGTTTGGCACTGGATTATCATATGCATTGCACTTAGACTTTCCCAGTTAGCCAACCAACTAATCACCATTTCCTGTGATTCCTATTCGTTTGGTTGACACCTTGTATTTACAAGTTCACCTTGTTTTCAATTACACATCGCTGTGTAAAGAGACTAAATTTAATCTATAGTATTCTGCTGGTATAGCTGACCGCACATTATACGGTAAGACAATGTTTTGTATTCCGGCGAATCTTTATCAAGTCCAGCTTGAACTTCAAACATTGATGTTACGTGATTCGTAACAATGCCGATATCATCATTAAAAGCCAACTTGTTTGACTTGATAATATCTGCTTCTGTGGGTACTTTCTTTTCTGCTTTGCGCTGAACACAAATAATTGTTTTTGAATTCAGTGTATTGTTTACGATGATCGGATTGTCAGTACACATATTTGTGTCACCCATTTGCTACCCTCGGTTTCCCGATATTTATTAGGGGATTAGACTATATCATTCACTATAGTTCTGTTACCAAACTATAATGACTTGGCACTTCCGGTACGGAGTTTCACCGTTGCCGTACTCTACTCGCTTACTCACATAAGTATTTCTCTTATGCTATGCTTTGGATAGTCGTTGCACTTCACTAAAAGTTTTAGCACAGAGTTGGCCATACGCTTTTCTCTGTTAGCACGCATTTGCGCACACCTTGTATTTACAAGTTCACCAAGTTTTACAAGGACAATTCTTTATCCTTATCCGCTCCGTTCATCGCATCGCATGAAGTATCCCATGCATTTAATATTTCTACGGTATCCATGTATTGATACCAATACGCAGCTTCTTCACTTTTGTTTAGTTTAAGTTTACGTATATTGTTGTGACACTTTATAAGAATGGCTTTCGCTAGAAGCCATCAAGGTAAATCCCTTGACATGCTTTCACATGCCTTTAGACTATATCTTCATCCTTAGTAGGATGCTCACCGCTGTCTTGCGCTTGCAAGCACTTAGTCGTTGAACGTTTTTCTATTCGAAACTTCGCTGCTGATTATCCATGTACCTTATTGATTTTCAAACATTCGCATTTAGACTTGTTTCATTCTTCTGCTGTAGTTCAATAAGTTTTAGGACTTTCCAGCAATTCAATGAGTTTAACTTATACATTACTGCATAAGTGACCTGTCATTAAGTCATAGGCGCTCTAAAGCAAGCTATCTCATTAGCGCCTTTGTCAATCCAATACTTATGATATACTTCTCCGGCTTTTAGTATGCCGGTAATTTCTAAACCAAACATAGATTGTGCAAGTGCATATGGATCACCGCTAATCATACAGTAATTCGCATCGACCTTTATTGATCCCTTTTTCGCAAGTTCAATCCGCTTCTTAATCATCGAATGAATGTTGTGTCGGACAAACGGATCATCAATCAGCCGTTTATCAATCATCAGCGCTTTGATATAATCGTTTTCAAGATTTACTATTGTGCGCTCATTCAAACCGAAACCACCGAGGAAGACAAGACTTTTTCTGTAGTCATTTCCTAACACTCCGTTGATTTCGTCTATTGTCGGCTGGCAAAGTTGATTTAGTTCTTCGTCAGAAAAATCATAGCTTTGCAAAAATTGATAGTTTGTATTGCGAATATTTTCCAGTTTGTCTGGCGTTGTTTTTGTCGTGCTGAATTCGTAATGATTTTCAATGCAGTTCTGATAATAGTCTTCCCACGATTTGTAGCTGTCCCACAACTTCAACATTGAAACTGTTAGGATCACTTGCGCCTTTCGCACATCCCGCTTCATTCCCCACGCATCGACAATCTCATACGTTTTTGCGACCCTGCGCCCAAACTCTACAAAGTCAAACGTATAAACCATGCCCTTAGTCCACGCATAGCGTGTATTCATTCCGGCGATTGTATGTTCTCCGTCACCGGTTAAGTATCGGTTTACCAGCCGTGAATATTCCGGCAGCATTAAACCATAACCATCTGAATCATTATGTTCAACTTCGTAATCCTTGATTGCGGTCATTACTGGTTCGCCTTCGGCTTCATCGTTTATCATAATGATTTCATCTTTGAAATGCGTTATGCAATCATCCACAACAATGATTCCGTCTGGCTGCGGGATTGGAGTTGAACCACTACAAATCAATGCTTGATACGCTTCTAATTTGGCGGGTACAAGTTCCCGCTCCATGTTGCGCCCATTATCAAGTCTGCGTTTCAATTCCGGATATAGTTTCTCATTGACATATACGATTGTAGAATTCTTAATACCGCCGTTCGTACCTAAGAAACGCCGAAAAGAAATTCCATTAAATGTGAATCCCTTGTTCAGTCTGTCATAGTCAGAATTTCGATCCATAACCACGCAGAGATAATCTTCTTTGAATTGCAGCGCATATAATTCTCTGTATAGCTGGCTAATTAATTCTTTTGTCTGGCGGGTCTTCGGCTTAGTTTTCTGAATCTTAATCTTGCGCTTAATCTGACTGATCTTTTCATCTGCGCCCACTATGCCGTTAAGTTCATCTATGAATCGTAATATTTGGCTGTCACCAATAGAAACGATTGATTCCGGATAATCCTTTAAAGCGTCTTCCAGCGAACGATTGAAATTCCAATTCGCTTTTCGCAAATCCTTACTGTGGATTTTGAAGATCATCTTTAAACTGCTTTTTTGCTGCATTAACTAACCTCCAACCATACTTTAAAGCACTTCTCTTCTGGTAGATATTCTGATTGAAGATCGTTTCCTTCAAGTTTAAGCAAATCCGTTATGTGGTAAAGTTTTGTACAGTAGTCAATCTCTCCTTCTCTAAGATTAAACAAAACACTATTCAGAAATTCCGCATAGCCATCTGAACCAACATCGGGAAGATAGCGTGGCATATATTTCTGTAATGGCGTTCTATAATTAAATTGTTTCATTGTGCGAAAACAGATTTGCCACTGGCAATCATCCATCTGCTTTGGCTGACCTGTCTTTAGCACAAATAAGTCTTCAAGTCTTAACATTAATCTATCATGCTATCCTCCTGTCGATTTATTGGCTGTAGACTTTATATTGTTAATCGTTTGTTCAATTTCAAGTTTCCATTTGTTTGGCCGTTTAAAACCATGACTAAAAGTATAGTAGTTCGCAAAAATCCTTACGGCGGTATGCCACTGATTGTCTTTGCCCTTGAAGTGCGGTAACTCTTCGACATGTAAAATCTTCATATTTTCCAGTTCGGTAATTGCGCTCGATACACAACGAACGGATAATCCGGTTTCCACTGAAATAGTTTTCAGCGCTGCATAATATGTATGTGGTTGTTCCGTTCGGCTGTCCATGTGCGACCTTACATAAGCAAGAACCAACAGGATAGAAGAGTGGTTGAACCGTCTGCGTGCGTGTTTAAGATTTCTTTGACGGTCAAGTATCGCTTCGTATTCAGTGCGGTGAATGATGCCGTAGTAGCGGAACGGCTTTATTCGATAACTGAATGTCTGGCGGTCTGTCCATTCTGTTGTAATCCATTCGTCTGAAAGATCGCTGATGATTTGTATAACCTGGCGCATTGCTCCGCATTCGTGCCGGTCTAAAGAGAAACCACACGATGAAGTAAGTTCACGGACGCTGCATACCTTTTCGCCGTAAGTAGTCAATAGCAAAGAGCAGTAGATCAGTATTCGCTTTTCATTCAGCCGTTTAGCGTGTATTAGGCTGGCTGGCACTCTGACAAAATCCATTGGATCACTCCTTGCTCCTATCAATACTTCATGTGTATTATACCATATTTTAACAAAATTGTCAATTCTTTACGATATTGGTTTAAAGATTATGCTGTAATTTATTACCGGATTTGGCGGTTTTAAATTGATAGTGGGTGTGTCCAGGCGGATAGGAAACCACAGGGAGAAAAGGGATTCAGACAAATTTTTGCCGTTATTCTCTGTTCTTGGTGTTTTGCCGGAGAAAAAGTGTGGAAAGATTGCACACCATAATTATAATATATATATTATAATATATATATATTGTCACATAGTTATTCTTATATATACAATAATATAGTAATACTATAAAGAATAACTATGTGCCAATAATATAGTAGTGTAACTACTATATTATTGGTTAATAGCATATACAATATTATTGTATATATTTATTATAATAAT
>OCTX014514615.1_pt1 | contig 154022 bp, 93 predicted proteins | sample 1539691 | NCBI WGS metagenome assembly OCTX01 (sample SAMN02144231, study PRJEB22623) | gut metagenome | biome: sheep rumen | host: Ovis aries | place: New Zealand
CTCAATGTGATTGCGCATAAAACAGCGCAACAGAAAGAAATAAAACGTCTATTCATGGTAATAATTTATTGGGTTTTATAGCAACAGCCCAATTTTAGTCGGGCTACTGCTGAAGTTATACATGATGTTTCGAATTACATCGGATCAATAGTTCCACCACCGGTACCTCCTCCGCCGCCATACTCGAAAGGACCTTGTACGGAAGCGATACAAATGTTATTAGCATTATAGACTATTTGGCACTCAGTGTTAGGTTGAATATAGAACTTTTTCATACTACTTGACTTTTAAAGGTTAGACAAAATTGTTCGATGTCATTTATTTAACTCGAGCGCCTAGGGTGTTATAACGAATACCATCACGAACGATAATTAGCTGGCCATTCTCAACCACTTTGATTGTATCAATTGGCTTCTGATTGACTAGTTCAATGGCTGTCACTACTTGCTCGTTCTGTACGATACGTGCATGGCGGATCATATGTGATCCACCGGGCACATCATGTACAACGAACCAAGCCCGCATACCTTTGATAGGAGTCGTTTGCTCCGGGAAGTAGAGAGTATTATTCGGTCCTAAGAAAAGGATGTCAGGATTAGCTTCCAATTCGGTTTTAATGAATGTACCTACGAGATTTGCATTTGTTTTGGTAGTAGCAGCCGGAGTCTCTTTTACGATACTTACGCCTTCGAAATTCGGGTTAACCACATCTGCGGACGGTTTGATGAATACAGGTGTGCCCTGATAAATACTGGTCTCTGATTTCAATTCTACATTCAAGATATCTCCTTCAACAGTAGCTTCTTTCAACGTGTAGATCTCTACATCCGAACCAAAGGCTGTTTTACACAACGATGAAGAGATAGCGAATGGCGCACAGAAGGTATTATACATACCAGCTGTGAGAGTACGGATGAATTGTACATTTACAGGCGCGCCATCTTTATAATCAATCCATGCAGAGTTGTCGGTAGCGTTTTCATCTATAGTAACAGCTGCCGGAGCGACATACGGAGTGAAAGTAATGCCGTGGAGGATAGCTACTGAATATTGCACATTATTTGTTAGTTTGAGAGTGTAATCACCAGCAGCAGGAATGATAAGATGATTTGTAAAATCAAAATCTGTTTTATTCCATTTGGTTCCAGCATCTTCTACAGCACTACCTTTTAGTGTATTACCTTCATATAATTCCAAAGTGTATTCATGTCCTCCTTTCTCTCCGGTTGCATGGATAGTAACTACCATTTCCCCTGCTTCGGTCGCATGGATATTCCATTCTGCGTATTCATCTAGTTGACTAACGTTAGCTTTATACTCAATATCTCCATTTTCTTGGTGAATCATCTTTGTTGATTTCCCAGTTTCGGCTTTAATGAGAGCATCTGCAGCCAGAATCAATCCAGGAGCATTAGCCACAGCTCCACCTTCATAAGATGCTACAATGTTGACTATGCGACCATGAGAGTAATTAACGGTATCTTCTATCATGAGTACATAATTGCCAATAGTGAGATCTACCAATTCGGTAGCGATCTTTCTTTCTCCGGAATCGTTATTCTCACCATACCAAGTCCCTAATGTAGAAGTCTCAGTGCTGTTCTTCAAGGTAATTCGGTAGTTCTGACTATTATCACTGTTTACATTTGCAGTAAATTTGTATTTACCTGCTTTAACTACACTGATATTCCATTTACCATACTGATCGCGGACATAACCTGCATGACTATCATCTGTAAAGCGAAGTTCCCCTGCTTCATTGACATATGCTCTTTCGCTCTTCAGAGCATCAATTGCTCTCAAAGTATCAGGTATAGTTATTGTTTTACCTCCTGCGTAAGTAGCCTCAACTTTAATCAATTTACTTTCTGCCCAATCGTAATTATTATACACCTTAATGATATACGTATTACCGGCTATCAAGTTTACTGCGCCAGTACTAATCGTGCATTCATTAGGCAGGCCAGTTTCCGCTTTTGACTTCAGAATTTCTGTCTCAGTACTATTAAGTACATCAATTTGTAATTTCTGACTGCCCGTAGATCCTGTACGCTTTGCATAGGCTGTAAAATCATATAAACCATCTTCCTCTACACTTACGTTCCATTTAGCCCACTCTATGATTGTTTTACTTTCAGTCTTCAAGAAAATAGAGTCAGGTGTTCCTTGAATTATACTTGCTTTTTCACTTAAAAGCGCGTCAAACGGAACTAATGTTGCCGGAATTGTGACAGGTGTCAATGCCGGAGCTCGACGCGGATCACCAAGATTGCTACCGTCCAATCCTACGCCGCGAGCCGGGGAAGAAGCATAAAGGGAGAAGTCTCCATTTGCAGCATCCTTGAAAAGTGGATTAGCTTTCACACAATCCGTTACAGTTGCTGTCGTATAGTGACCGTAAGGCTGCCAGTTATCATAATTAAAGGTTAGACAATTCTTTACATTACTGCCTGTCGGAAGATTTGATGTGCACATATTTGCTGAAGTAGAACGAGCGAAGATACAATTGGAAACAAGGACATCAGATATTGCGTCAACGGTAACAACACCATAACTTAGGCTCATTGGCATCACATCATAAAAAGTACAATGGTCAACTAGTACGCTACCGGTAGTAGCTTTTACGTAAATAGGAGCAGCATAATACTCGGTGGTGTTGCCGCTAACATTTGCGAATGTGGAATTTGTGATACTTAGACTTACAAGACTTGCATTTTCTACAAATACGATACTTTTCTCAAAGCCATGGAAGTAACAGTTATCTATATCTATTACATCCAATTTCCTTGATGAAGTAGAATGAATAAGTGCCTTATTAAGAGACCAATCATATAACTCGCAATTTTTAAGAACTACACTTTGGTTGGCATTATTATCCGATGGTACAAAAAGTTCGCTGGATTCTAATGTGCTGCAATCAAACTTAACACCTCTAAACTCAGCTTTACCAATTTGATTCACATCACCGGCTTTTACACGAACAGAGAATTGCGGTTTGATAATAACTTCTGCTCCTTCCGCTGCGCGTACTATAACTTCCTTGTCATCAAATGCAATCCAGTTTCCGGTTTCTACATACGTACCGGCAGCCATTTCAACGATGTCTCCCGTGCTTGCAGCAGCGATAGCCTGACGGAGATTGTTGGAAGAATGAGGTGATGTCGGTGTGATGTTAATCACGGCTGCATTAGTGATTAATGATAGCACTAATGCGGGGATAAGGAGGAAAAGTTTTTTCATAATATGGAATATTAAAATGTTAGTATTCAAGGTTGTAATACATGTTTTTTATGGTAGGTTAAGCTATGTGCAGCGGCATTGATGGCCTCAAAATGCGGGGCAAAGGTAGTAATAAATAGCGAACGTGCGGGCGCGGAAGGAAATGTTTTATAACATATGAGAAATGTTGATTCTTTCTTTTGTGTGTGGTATTATGTTGAGAATCATAGTGTTATACTGTTTCGAGAAGAGGTCTATTTCTGTTTTCGTAATGTTTCGAAGCGATGAAGGGTCAGAACGGAATAGGAACGACTACTCATATTGCCCTTTATTAACCCGAAAATATCGCACTTATCACGTACTTATCTCGCACTTATCACGCACTTATCACGCACTGATTTTAAGTACTCAACACGTTAGTATTATATACATAGTATATAATACCGACAAGTGATCTTTTTTTAACGAGAAAAAGAAGCAGGTGAGAAGTAGGTCTTAAGTTGTTGCGCATAATTTCGAAAGGTTTTGAAAGAAGAAATGAAACATTTAATTCGCTGAAAAATAAAGAGTTAGTGTTGATGATTTCGAAAATATGTTTTTAAGCATAAAGCGCGTGTGCGTACTTATTATAAAAAGGTTGTAATTTTGCAGCGCAAAAGGTTAAGGGAGTAAAACAAAAACATAGATAAACCCTGCCGCATGGTAGTAAACGCTGCGCGTTCCACGAGCTTCCACCCTGCCCGGCATACTTGTAAGTAAACTTAACGTAGCCCGTTAGGGCGTAACCTCACCGCCAAGGGCGGTAAACTACCAAGCGTCAGCGATAAACATAAAAAATTCATTTTACTTCTGCAAAGGAGAAAGGGGAATAAAGAAACAATTAACAATTAACAATTTAAAATCAATATAGTTATGGCAAATTACACGTATGACGAGATTCATCAGCAACCCGCTATGTGGCGCAAGGAGCTGAAAGCTTTGTTGGCGAACAAGGCAGAGGTAAGTGCATTCATGCACAAGTATCTAACCCCCGATACCGACGTGGTATTGACGGGTGCCGGCACATCTGCTTTTATCGGAGACGCTTTGCTGCCGGTGATGAGAGGCATGTGGCGCAACGTGCGTTCGGTACCGACGACCGATCTGATCACTCATTCAGAGTATCTGCTGGACAAAGAGCGTCCGCTGCTGATGATCAGTTTCGCGCGTTCGGGCAACAGCCCTGAGAGTGTGGGCGCTGTGAATCTGGCGAACAAGCTTTGCAAGAACGTAGCACATGTCTATATCACTTGCAACAAGAACGGAAAACTGGCGCAGCAAGCAGAGCCTACCCCCGCCCCCTCCCTGAAAGGAGGGGAGAAAAATCCCGAGAATATCCTTCTTTTGTTGCTGCCGGAGGAGACGGACGACAAGAGTCTGGCAATGACGAGTTCGTTCTCGACGATGCTGCTGACGTGTCTGATGCTCGGTCATATTGACACGCTGGAGCAGGATGCCGACGAGATAGAGAAGACGGCAAAGAACGCTGAGGCTGTGATCAACGAATACGAGGAGAAGCTGAAAGGTATCGGCGAGCGTCCGTTCGAGCGCGGTGTGTTCTTAGGCTCGGGTGCGCTGAAAGGTATCGCAGAGGAGTGCCATCTGAAACTGCAGGAACTGACTGACGGCGCCGTAGTATGCAAGTTCGACAGCTTCTTAGGTTTCCGTCACGGTCCGAAGGCCGTGGTGAACGACAAATCATTGGTTGTTTATCTGATGACCGACAAAGAGGACGTGCAGCGCTACGAGCGCGACCTGGTGAAACAGGTTGACGCGAACAACAATCCTGTAGCACAGGTGATCGTCATCGCCGGCAAGGAACCGGAGCTGCCGGGCGTGAAGGCTGATTTGGTAGTGAAGATGCCATTCGGTCCGAAAGAGAACGATTTCTACGGCATCGTACCTTATGTACTGGTAGGCCAACTTCTTGGATTCTACGCTTCGAAAGCGCACGGTCTGAATCCCGATGCACCGAGTGTGAGCGGTAACATCCACCGTGTGGTTGAAGGCGTTACTATTTATGAGTGACTTATAAAGAAAAAAACATAAAAAACACTGATTATTGATTTTAGTACTCTGTACTTCCAAGTCTTTTTCGTTAAAGTACTCCTCCGAATAAATTCGATGACTACTTTATCAAAAAATCCTTGAATTCTTCGAATTAAAATCAATAATCAGACATAAACACACAAAACATTTTAATCTCAAAGTATATGGCAAAGACAGAAAATATCCTCCGCGTAATGGAGGAGCGTAAACAAGCAACAGGTATTCCAATGACGTTATTTGCGGCATGTCCGAACTCATTGGCAGTAATCAAAGCATCGTTCCGCGCAGCGAAACGTAACAACTCGCCGATCTATTTCGCGACGACGCTGAACCAGGTGGACTGCGACGGCGGTTACACCGGCATGACGCAGGCTGAGTTCACGAAGATTCTTGCCCGTGAGGCAGCGGCTGTTCATTACACCGGTCCGTACGTAGTAGCTATCGACCACGGCGGTCCGTGGCTCAAAGACAAACAGCGTATCGAGCGCTGGGACACCGAGCGCGCCATGGACGGCGTGAAGAAGAGTTACGAGGCGGCTCTCCTCGCCGGTTATGACCTGATTCACGTAGATCCGACGGTAGATATCTTCCTGCCGAAAGGACAGATCATCGACATCCATGTGGTGGTAAAACGCACGGTAGAGCTCATCAAGCATGCCGAGGATTTCCGCAAGGCACATGGCATCGCTCCTATTTCCTACGAGGTGGGCACGGAAGAGGTTCACGGCGGTCTGGCAGACGAGAAGACGTTTGACACGTTCCTTGAGGGTCTGAAAGCCGGTCTGCATGAGGTAGGTCTGGATGACATCTGGCCATGCTTCATCGTAGGCAAGGTGGGAACGGATCTGCATACGACGTTCTTTGACGCCGAGGTGGCACGCAAGCTGACCGCCAAAGTACGTCCGTACGGCAGTTATATCAAGGGTCACTATACCGACGACGTGGACAACCCCGAGGACTATCCGAAGGCAGGCATGGGCGCTGCGAACGTGGGACCGGAGTTCACGATGAACGAGTACGACGCTTTGGCAGAGCTGGAAGAAGAGGAGAAGAAACTCTATGCAGAGGGCAAGATTGCTCAGTTGAGCCACATGACTGAAGTGCTGTGGCAATGCGTCTATGAGTCCAACCGCTGGAAGAAATGGCTGCACGGCGAGGAAGTAGGCAAGGATCTGAAAGATTGCACGCCGGAGCGTCAGTTATGGCTGGTTAAGACCGGTTGCCGTTATATCTGGCAGAAACCGGAGGCTCTGGTAGCCCGTCAGACGCTGTATGAGAACCTGGAGCGTCTGGGTATTCACGCAGAGGAAGTAGTGCTGATGCGCATCGAGCATAACATGGACAAGTACTACAACGCTTTCAACATCGTTAATCTGAATGACTATCTGAAATGAAAAGCAGATGTTATATCTTCGCGCTCGCGCTCGCGTCCATAGTTTTAATGGGCGCGTGCGGGTGCGAGAACAAAGGACAGGATATCACCCCTACCCCGAAAGATACGACGGTGGTAGAGCCGGAGGATATGATATGGAGCAAGCGTCCGTATTTCAACGTGCCGGTGGAGAACACCGGGACGGAGGAAGCGCAGATGGCGATACATATCCGTATCACGACCGACATGAAGCAGCTGGCTCTGGAACTCAAAGACACGCTGATGCTCGATGCCGGTGCCAAGAAAGAATACGCCATGACTACGCCGGAAGACTTGGCGCCCGGTTTCTATCGTGCGCTATGTCTCGTCAACGGTAAGACCGTCCGCAATTTTGTCTTCGGTATCGATCCTTTCGATATCGTTTCTGCTCCGGACAAGCAACCGGATTTTGACGCGTACTGGCAGGGAGTGAAAGACCAACTGGCGGCAGTGGATATGAATGCTCAATTGACTGAGATCACTTCTAAAAGCACCGCAGCCCGCAAGGTCTATCTGGTGGAGATGTATTCCGTTCCGGACGGTTTGAGCGGTGATCCGGTTAAGATTCGCGGTTATTACTGCGAGCCGCAAGATGGTCAGAAGCACCCCGTGCTGGTTCATTTCTACGGGTATGACACGCAGGGAAGCAAGAGCAAATGCGAGTGCCCGGGCGGCGGCAGTTCCCAGTATGCGGAGTTCTATCTGTCGCATCGCGGTCAGTACCTGAATAACCGTCCTGCTTCGACCGGCAATCCCGGTGTGGAGGAGGACTGCGAGAATATCTACGGCGACTGGCTGGCTTACCATGTAGGCGACAAGGACAGCTATTACTACCGCGGTGCGTTCATGGATGCTGTTCAGGCCGTGCGGTTCATGGCTACCCGTGAGACGAGCGACATGAGCAAGTTGTTTGCCGAGGGTTCGAGCCAAGGCGGTGCGCTGTGCTATGCTTGTGCTGCGCTGAGCGACTATCCTTTCACGGCGATTACCCCGAACGTTGCATTCTTGGGCGATTTCCCCGACTACTTCAAGATTGTGGACTGGCCGGGTTCAAGTTACAAGAGTGCAGCCAAAAAGGCAGGTCTGACAGACGAGGAGATGTATGCTTTCTTGAGTTATTATGACACCAAGAACTTGGCTACCCGTATCTCCTGCGCCGTGCTGGCCACGAGCGGTTTGAAGGATGGCACTTGTCCGCCACATACCAATATCGCGCCATTCAACAATCTGCAGACACCTGCAGCGGACAAAGAATATCATTTCTATCCGGAGATGACACACGACTATCCGAAGAACTGGTATTCGATGATTGAAAACTTCCGAAGGAAGTATTTGTGATTTACCATTTGGTCATTTACCATTTGGTCATTTATTTAGTCATTTAATAATTTAGTCATTTATGAAGCAATTTGATATAATCGCCCTGGGCGAACTGAATGTGGATCTGATTTTGAATCAGATAGAAGGCGAGCCGGAGATCGGTAAAGAGAAATTCGCCAAACAAATGACCCTTACTTTGGGTAGCTCTACCGCAATCTTCGCGGCTAATGCTGCGGCTCTGGGTGCCAAAGTGGCTTTCTGCGGTATGATCGGAAACGACAGTTTCGGTGATCTGGTAGAGAGTTCGCTGAAAGCAAAAGGTGTGGATACCCGCTATCTGATCCGTCAGGACAAATATGCTACGGGTGCTACTATCTGCATGAGTTACGACGAAGATCGCGCAAACCTCACTTATCAGGGTGCGATGGACTATATGGGTCTGGACGATATCAATCCCGAGGTTTTCAAGGAGACCAAGCATATCCATATCTCTTCTATCTACATGCAGAGCGGCGTGAAACGCGACCTGATGAAGATTCTGGAGTTATGCAAAGCGAACGGTGTGACCGTTTCGCTGGATAGCCAGTGGGATCCGATGGAGCAGTGGGATTTGGATTACAAGGCAGTATTGCCGATGTTGACGGTCTTCATGCCGAACGAGACGGAGTTGAAGTTCCTGACCCGCAGCGAGACGCTGGACGAGGCGATTGAGAAGATCCGTCCGTACACCAACGCTGCAGTTATCAAATGCGGCAGTAAGGGTTCATTGCTGATGCGCAAAGGTATGCCGGACCGCGTACAAAAGGCATTGCTGAACGAGCATGTGGTGGACTGCATCGGTGCCGGTGACAGTTTCAACAGCGGTTTCATCGCTCGTCTGGCAGCCGGAGACGCTCTGGACAAATGTCAGGAATACGGCAATATGACCGGTGCGGTTAACACCACTGCTGCCGGCGGTACTACTGCTTTCACCTGCCGTGAAGATGTAGAGCGCATCGGAAGAGAGAGGTTTGGATTTACCATGTAGTCATTTACCATTTGGTCATTTATTGTGTCATTGAGACATCTTGCCATATTATCTTTCGCAGCGCTGGCGATTAATGCGTCAGCGGCTGCATGGTATGTGCGGACAGACGGTTTGGACGGCGATGACGGCCACTCATGGGAAACAGCGCAGGGTACGATCCGGCTCGGTATAGACAATTGCAAGCCGGGTGATACTTTGTTTGTCGAAGCAGGAGTGTACCATGAAGGTATCGTACTGAAAGACGGCGTGACGATCATCGGCGGCTGTACGGCTGATGAGCCTTGGAGCAAAAGCAAAGGCCATGAGGCGAAAACCATCCTGGACGGAACAGGTCTCGGGACGCGGCTCATCAGTTGCGAGGGTGACTGCGTGAGACCGACGTATATCGAAGATTTTGTGCTGCAGAACGCGCGTCATGACCAACGCGGCGGCGGAGCGTGGCTGCGCGGCAAGGTCAAGATGCGGTATTGCACCGTTCGTGGCTGCAGTGGCCTCCAATGCGGCGGTGTGTTGATCAAAGGCGATCTGCCGGAAGCTTCTGCCTTAGGAGCCCAACTGGAGGAATGCACGATACACAACTGCTCTGCCACAGGTCATGAATGGCCGGACGCAGGCGGTGTGGCGAATTTCGACGGCACGCTCACCCGCTGCACGATTGCCAATAACTACGGCGACCGGTACGGCGGCATCCATTCCGAGAGTTCGGTGTTTGCCTGCACGATGTGGGGCAACAGGAACGAGTACGGGTTTGTAGATCCGACCAATTATGTATCGGATGAGAGCGAATCGGGAATGAGCCGTGCCGACGAGGGATTTGAGAGCCATTTCTTTGAGCAACCCCGGCTCTCTTCCAACAATGAAGCGCCCGAAGGTCCGCATTTCCGCGATCCGGCTACGTTTGCCGGCGTGCCGGAAACGGAAGCCGAAGAGGCTATTATCCTCGTAGCGGACTACCGTACAGGAGCTCCGACTCATCGGATCCGTTCGATGAAACCGGCGAGAAAAGAGGATCGCCCGGAGGACTACACGCTTTATACAACGGTAGATTATACCGTGCCGTCCTTTATCGAGCATCTGATGGATAAGAAAGCGCCGTTGAAGCCGAAGGAAGATCCCTATTGTATGGTAGCCACTATCAACGGTGACCCGAAGACCAGGATGGGTTTCTGCTGGTTTACGAACGAAGGTGTGACAGAAGGCGAGGTACAGATAGTGGCGAAGAAGGATGCAAAAAGTGCTGATTTCTCCGAACAGAATGTACTGCGTTTTACGGCTACCGCTACGACCACTGTGCCGCTTCACTATGCTATCTCTACCTCCGGAATACTGAAGAAGGCGAAAATAGACAAACGTACTGCTCTTCGGTACGTGAGTCACAAGGTTGTAGCCGAAGGTCTGCAGCCCGATACGGAGTATAGCTGGCGTGTAGGGTATGACGGTCATTGGAGCGAAGTGGCGCATTTTAGAACCGCAGAGGCTGAGCAGGGAGAGTTCAGTTTTGTCTATATGACAGACAGTCATATCCAAAATCAGGAATATATCGATGAAGCGCGCTTATGCGCAGAGGCAGTTGCAAGGAATGAGAAGAATGCCCGGTTCTGCGTCTTCCCCGGCGATTTCGTAGATACCGGTACAGACAATAACAGCGAGTGGGAGTGGGAGCGTTGGTTCGAAGAGGTGATGACGCCCGTTTTGAAGCAAATGCCTCTTGTTCCGACCGACGGCAATCATGACGACAGTCCGCTGCTGAACTACAGTTACCATTTCAACACCGACACTTCGTTTAATGCGGTAACGAAGGTTCGTCCGCAGTTCGCGGGAATCAATTACAGTTTCGTCTATGGCGATATGCTGCTGATTGCTTTCTCGATGCAGGATTTCTGGCGGGGCGAGTACAGTTATGAAGCCTTGACCTCCGAATACTTCACAAGGGATTTGGGCGGTTGGTTCAAAGCGCAAGTGGCGGCACATCCGGAGGCCCAATGGCGTGTGGGTCTGGTGCACAAGAATCTCTTCTCCGGTTCGGATCACCAGCGGGACAAAGAGACGCCGCTAATGCGGGAGACGATGCTGCCGGTGATGAAAGAATGTAATATCAATCTGGTGCTGCAGGGTCATGACCACTGCTATGAGGTAATCGGTCCTGTAGATCCGGACACTCGTACCAAAGCGAAGAAGGGTACGCTCTATTTCATCGGTGCGACGTGCGGCGCTAAACGCTATACACCGCTGACACGCGAAGAGATGGAAGCGTCAAAACATATTCATAAGGTGGAGAACTATTATGATCTCTTTACCAAATTCTCACAGCCCGGTGCGCCGAGTTACACGAGAGTGACGGTGAAGAAAAGCCACCTGCTATTAGAGACTTTTATCGTCCGTCCAAACGGAGAGACGGAACTATATAACACCGTGCGGGTGGAGCGGTAAAGACCGCTTCGCTCTACGAACAAAGACCGCGGCAGAGCCGCTCAAAGAAAAAAGCTACCAAACACTTTAAACAATACTAATATGAAGAAAATTTACTATTTATTGTTAGTAGCTTGTATGGCATTGACGGCCTGCGACAAGCCTGTTGGTCCCGATGAACCGGTTATTCCGCCCGATCCGACGGACACCACCGAAACCGGAATGACCAAATGGGAGGTGCTGGATACTACGTACACCGTAGCGAAATACACTGTGCCGAGCCATACGGCCTTCAAGATCGCGTTGACCAAATGTGTTGCGGACTCGTCCGACGCGAATAAAGCAGCGTTAGACCAAGCGATCAAGAATCTGGTACCGAAAGAGGAGCCGTACTGTATGGTAGCAACCCTCAACGGCGACCCGAAGACGAGGATGGGTTTCTGCTGGTTCACTAACGAAGGAGTGACAGAGGGCGGCGTGCAGATCGTAGCCCTGGAGAATGCGACAGAGGCGGATTTCGAAGGCGCTACGACCATCGAGGCTACTCCGACCCTGACGAAAGGTCTGCGCTACACCGGCAAAGCGCGCTATATCGTCAATGCTTCGGGTATCGGTGCCGGTGAGCGGTATAAATATATCAGCCACAAAGCGTTAGCAGAGAACTTACAGCCGGGAACGGCATACAGCTGGCGTGTGGGATACGAAGGCCACTGGAGCCCGATCGGTCATTTCCGCACGGAGGATGCGAGTCAGGGTGAGTACTCGTTCCTGATCATGAGCGACAGCCATATCATGAATGAGACGTATATCAAGGAAGCCCGTCGTTGTGCTTTAGCAGCCGTGAAGACGGTTCCGGAGGCACGTTTCTGCTGCTTCCCCGGTGATTTCGTAGAGGATGGCGATGCCAACAACAGCGAATGGGAATGGGAGCGCTGGTTCGAAGAGAGTATGGAGCCGGTGATCAAAGCGATGCCGATGGTACCGACGGACGGCAATCATGACGACAGCCCGAATATCAACTATACGTATCACTTCAACACCAATAATGATTTTAACAAGAACTACACCAGTGCGCCTCAGTTTGAAGGTATTGTGTATAGTTTCGTTTACGGCGATGTGCTGTTCTATGTATTCTCGATGCAGGATTTCTGGCGCGAGACGCACAGTTACATCGACTGGACTTCTACCTACCTGACAGATCATATCGGTTCATGGTTCCGCGACCAGACGAAAGCTAACCCGGATACCAAATACCGTGTATCTCTGGCGCATTTCAATCTTTTCTCGGGTTCCGATCACTCGACGGACAAAGAGCCGCCGGTATTCCGCAATTGTATGCTGCCGGTTTTCAAGGATTGCGAGATTGACGTAGCATTGCAGGGACACGATCATACCTACGAGGTAATCGGTCCGGTTAATCCGGATGACTGCACACCGATTTTGAGTGCTATCTCCGACCGCGAAGAGGGACAAGGCGGAACCAATAAGAACATGACCGGTTACAAGGGCGGTACCTACTGCACGGACGACGGCACGTTCTATTTCATCGGAGCCACATGCGGACACAAACGCTATTATCCCCATACCCGCGAACGGATGGAGAGAGATTATACCGATGATAACAAAGTATTACAGGACGACAAGCATCATAATGTGAAGAACTATTTCGATCTCTTCACCGGCATGTTCGGTCAGCCAGAGGCTCCGACATTCACTAAGATTACAGTGAAGGACGATTGTCTGGAGTTCAATTCCTATACTGCGAACGACGACCAAGGCAACGTGTCGCTGCTGAACACGATGCGTATCGTTCGTACAAAACAGCATACGGTACCTTTTAATTAACCTTTAATAATCACAGCTTATGAAAAGAATTCTACTTCTCTTGACAGTCTGCACGGCGGTGCTGTGCGCGTCAGCAGCAAATCATTATGTCAGCCAGGCGACCGGTGATGACGGCAACGATGGCTTAGGCTGGTCCACAGCCAAGGCAACTATCACAGCCGGTTTCGGTGCTTGCAGCGACGGGGACACCTTGTTTATTGCCGCGGGTATGTACAACGAGCGCGTGACGATCACGACAGGTAAGTTCGTCTCTATCATGGGCGGTTACGCGCAGGATGGTTCTACGCGTGACCCGGAACTGTTTGAGACCATTATGGACGGTTCGGACTTAGGGAAATGTCTTATCAAAGCAGAAGCGGAGCCTACTATTCCGTTGATCTTTGACGGTCTGATACTTCAAAATTCAGAGTATGCTTCATCCGGTAGTGCATCGTATATGCGTGGTAATATGACCCTCAACAATTGTATTATCCGCAACTGTCACTCGCAGTCGGCTGCTGCTATCTATGCGAAGCAGGATAACAGTGCTCTGCCTCTTGTCATCAGCAACTGTCTTATAGAGTTGTGTACTGCAGCGAGTTCGGCAAGTGCTATCCATAGTGAAAGTGCAACCATAGAGAATTGTATCATTCGCGGTTGCGAAGGTGGTTATGGTGCGGTCGCAATGCGTGGAGGTACGATTACCAACTGCGTGTTCTATAATAACACCGGTGGAGACAGTTGGCCTAATTCAGGTGGCGTGTATAATCCATCCGGTATTGTAACCAACTGTACATTCACCAATAACTACGGACTCAAATATGCCGGTATTCACTCGGATAATCCTGTATATAACTCGGTTATGTGGGGCAATAGAGGTGAGGAAGGTTTTACAGATCCGGCGAACTTTATCTCCGGCAGTCCGTCGAGCCATAATATTGCAGACGAGGGATTCAATTCATCACCGTTTATCAGTCTGCATCTCAATGCCGACAACAGCGCCGATGACGGTCCTCATTTCGTAGCGCCTACCAGTTTCATAGGAGTACCGAAGAATGCTGCCCAGGTAGCGGAAATGCAGGCTGCGGACTGGTCTCTCGAGGCTGGTTCGTTCCTGATTGACAAAGGTTTGGATGCCCAAGCTCCGGCATATGATCTAACCGGCATGGCTCGTCCGAAAGGCGCCGGAACTGATGTCGGTGCGTATGAGTTCGACCCCGATGCACCGTTTGTGCCGCTGGAGGGAATAGACATCTTCCAGGATTCGCTTTTCATCTATGCTGAGAGTTCGGCTGCTGCTACGGTGATTTTCACTCCGCGTAAGGCGAGCAACAAGCAACTGAACTGGACGAGTGACAATCCTGCTGTAGCTACGGTGGACAACCATGGTGTAGTGACCGGTGTAGCAGAAGGAAAGACCGCTATCCGTGCGACCAGTGTGGACGGCGGACATACTGATTTCGTGATTGCCGTAATCGCTCCGAAACCTCCGGTACTTTTCCCGCACGAGGTATTGGAAGCCGATGAGCTGTACAAGATTGAGGACTACACTATTCCTTCTTTCGTTCCGTTCTGGGTAGCGAAAGAGACTGCCCGCGTGGATAGTTTCTGGGCAACAGAGGAAGAGATTGCCGCTATCGCAGACAAGATTGCAGCGATGAACGAAGCAGCTACTCATCTGGTACCGAAAGAGGAGCCGTACTGTATGGTAGCCAATATCAACGGCAACCCAAGAACGAACATGGCATTCACATGGTTTACCAACAACGGTATCATGGAAGGCAAAGTACAGATCGTAGCGAAGGCTCATGCCGTAGCTGCTGATTTCGAAGGAGAGGGTGTATTAACCATAGAGGCTGAGCCGACCGTTACGAAAGACCTGCGTTATGCTGTTTCCACTTCTGGTCTGATCAAGGCAACGAAGATGGACAGCAAAACGGCATTCAAGTATGTAAGTCATAAGGCGAAAGCAACGAACCTCACACCGGGAACCGCCTACAGCTGGCGTGTAGGATACGAGGGACACTGGAGCCCGATCGCTCATTTCCGTACGCAGAATGCGGCACAAGGCGAGTATTCGTTCCTCTATATGACCGACAGCCATATTCAAGATGCCGAGTATGTAGAGAATGCCAAATGGTGTGCTACAGCCGCTGCGGCTACTGCTCCGGACGCACGTTTCTGCCTCTTCCCGGGTGACTTCGTTGAAACCGGAACAAACGCTAACAGCGAATGGGAGTGGGAGCGTTGGTTCGAGGAGTCGATCAAGCCGGTAATCATGCAGATGCCGATCGTACCGACAGACGGAAACCATGACGACAGCGAAAACTTGAACTATGATTTCCACTTCAATACGCCTACGGATTTTGCGATGTCTGTTCCTGTAAGTTATCGTCCGCAGTTCCACGGAATCACCTATAGTTTCGTTTATGGCGATGTGCTGTTCTTGGTTTATTCGCTGCAAGACTGGTGGCGTTCGTCGGAGGGAGAGGCATCGATGAAATCGACGTATTTGTCGAACGATGTACGCAACTGGTTCAGAAGCGAGATAGAGAAACATCCGAACACCAAATACCGTGTGACGCTGTCGCATAAGAATATCTTCTCGGGTTCGGGTCACTCAGTAGATGAAGAGACTCCGCTGTTCCGCGAGATCATGCTTCCTATTCTGAAGGAATGTGAGATTGACCTGGCTATCCAAGGTCACGACCACTGCTACGAAGTAATCGGCCCGGTTAATCCGGATACACGTACCGTAGTGGAAGGTTCTATCGCAGACACGACACATGTGTCGATTGATACCAATAAGAACATGACGGGTATTGAAGGCGGTACTTATACGACCGACGACGGAACACTCTATTTCATCGGCGCAACCTGCGGACGTAAACGTTACTATCCGTATGACCGCGCCAAAATGGATGCGGCCTACGACAAGCATAAAGTGACCAACTATTTCGACCTGATGACCGGTATGTTCGGCCAGCCGGGTGCTCCGAGTTTCACGAAGTTCACGGTAAAGGAAGATTGCATCGAGTTGAACTCTTATACCGCCAGCTCCAGTGGTCAGGCGACGCTGCTGAATACGATGCGTGTACGTCGTACAAAACCGCATACCGTGCCGTTCCTCGGAATTGAGAATGTAGAGATGCCGATGGTAGAGGGTGAGAAATTCATCCGCAACGGACAACTGTTTATCCTCAAGAACGGCAGAGTATTCAACGTAATCGGTCAGGAAGTACAATAAATCATTTACCAAACTGCTAAAAATCCAAGTATTATGAAAAAGATATTTTCTATATTTGCTGCGATGCTGGTAGCGTTAGTGGCAAATGCAGCGGTAATCAATATCAACTCCGGCACAGCAGATGCTCTCCGTATCGCGCTGAACGGTGCAGCCAGCGGTGATGTGATCGTCATGGCCGCCGGTACGTATGTTGAGTCCAACAGCGATTATATTGCTTTTACGGGCAAGAACGTGACCGTTATGGCGGAAGAAGGTGCAGAAGTTATCATTGTGCCGAAAGTGCCAGTACGTTTAAAATCGGGCGCACGCGCCGAGTTTATCAATGTCAAGTTCGACTGCAGCCATCTGAGCGATCTCTCCGGCTACAGCGAAATCATCGTTCCGGCGGACGGTACAACAGGCAAGAAGGTAATTCTGGAAGGCTGCGAGTTCTACGGATGGAAACAGAAGAGCAATGCTATTATTCACACCCGTACGGACCGTCAATTGGACTCTCTGGTAATCAACAACTGCTATTTCCATGACAACTTGTACAACTGTATCTGGCTCAGATATGCAAGTGTAGAGGCAAGAATTACGAACTGTACGTTTGCCAGTATCACTACCGATTCCAGTGCTCCTTCAATAGGCGTTATTCAGGTAGATGCCACGAGCGGAAATGTGCTGATCGACCATTGTACATTCTATAACTGCGCGGTAAAGAATATGGACTACGGAGCAATCAAGATTCCGAACGCTATTGCACCGGTGGTTTCCAACTGTATCTTCGCGATGCCGGAGGCGTATGAAGGCGGTCGTGCCGTTTACAATACGGACGGAGTGGTCAATAACTGTCTGACGTATAACTATGTCAAAGACGAGAATACCGGTATTCACAGCGGTCCGACTATTACGGCTTGTATCCAAGGCGATCCGTTATTCCGCGACGCGGCAAACGGCAATTATCTGTTAGAGGCTGGTTCTCCTGCTTTCGGAGCCGGAACGGATGGTTCTGATTTAGGTGATCCGCGCTGGGTACCGCAGTTGGATTATTACCTTGTGGGCAATATGAGCAGCTGGGGACCGAACGCCAAATATAAATTAGCGAAGAATCCGGCCAACGAGGGCGAGTATATGATTGACTTGTTCATGGAGGCAGGCAACGAATTCAAGATCGCGATGTCCGACGGTCAACTGATAGACGACGCCAACTGGTATCCGACCGGAATGGGTAATAACTACCAGATTACGGCATCGGGCGACTATACCGTTTATTTCCGTCCTGACGGACAAGGAGGTGACGGCTGGCATGAAGGTTATATTTTCGCAGAGAAGCAGGTTATGGATTTAGGTCCGTGGGAGACTTGGTTCGGCGACGCTAGCGGGCAGCCGGAAATGGCTTCGTATCTGCTGTATGACGCAGCGGCTCAGAAGGCAGAGGTACATATTCTGCAGAACAAAAACGGTCAATGGAAAGCTCAAGTGAAATATCATGGTCCTTCCGGCGAGGACGGCAAATGCTACCGCGTAGCGCTGAAGATGAAAGCCAACAACGACATCTCCGGTGTAACCCTCAAATGGCAGGACGACAACAACACCCCGAATGTCATCTATGAGAACCAGAGTATCAACTTGGGTGCCAATGAAGAGTATATCTTCGACGAAGTAGTGAAAGCTGTATTAGGTGAGCAGGGCGGTAACGGTATTCTCATTCTGGATTTCGGATGGGCACAAGCCGGCGATATCATCGAGATTTACGGTGTGACGATCGAAGAGACCGAATGTCCGGAGCCGGAGAAATACTACCTCGTAGGTACATTCAACGAGTGGGCTGCAACGCCGGATTATCTGATGGCGGAGAATGCAGCAGCTGCGGGCGAGTATATGCTGGATACCAAACTGACGGCAGGCGATGAGCTCAAAGTAGTAGGAATCTCCGGCGAGGATGAGAACTATTATCCTGCAGGCTTGGGCAATAACTACGTAGTAGATGCAGCACATGCAGGCTGGGTAACGGTTTATTTCCGTCCGGAAGGCAATGCCGAATGGGCAGAGTTCGGAGGGTATTTCTATATCAATGTACGTCAAGGCATCGAGAATGTACAAGGGGACAAGGTAGAATGTACAAAGGTTGTAGAGAACGGCCATCTGATGATTCTCAAAAACGGTATGAAATACAATGCCCAGGGAGCGCTTGTAAAATAGCGCTTCCAAAGGCAAAATGTATATAATACTACGTATTATATAGTAAAAGAGCGAAATTGCACATTTCGCTCTTTTATCTTATGGGTATCTTATGGTTATCTTATGGGTATCATATGGTGCGATCAGGATTTTAACCCTATTTTATCCATCGATGGAGTTTATACGATTCTCACTTCGATACCAAAGGTTCTGAGTTTGGAGATCATGCCGGTAGGAATAGCCTGGTCGGTAATGATGCAATCGAGTTCGTTGGCATTAGCGATGTGTACGTAGCTCCGTTTGTTGAATTTGGATGAATCGAAGACCGCAATCACTTTCTCCGCCTGCTGTATCATCATCTGGTTGAGAAGCGCTTCCTCAAGGTTCGGGGTAGAGACGCCGTTTTCGATGGAGAAAGAATCGACACCGAGGAAGAGTTTGTAGCGGCTGAAATTGCGGAGGACGGAGAGCGCGAGCGGTCCTACCATCGAATGGCTGTTGAGGCGTACGTTTCCTCCGAGCAGGATGATTTCAAAGCGCTTGTAATTGAGGAGCTCGGTAGCGATACTCATGGAGTTGGTGAGAATGCGCAGGTGCTGGAACTTATCGAGGTGCTTCGCTATTTCCAGCGTGGTGGTACCGGAATCGAGCATGATAAAATCTCCTTCTTTGATCATCCTGACGGCCTCTTCTCCGATTCGCTCTTTCTCCCGGAAATTAAACATCCTCTTTTTGGAGATAGCGGTGTCCTCGTTAGGGTTTTCCACAGGCTTTCGCATAGCGCCTCCGCGGGTTCGGAGGAGCAGATGTCGGGCTTGCAGAATCGTAAGGTCCTTTCGAATCGTAACTTCCGAAATACCGGTAACTTTGCTGATCTCTATGACAGAGACCTCTTCTTTTTGCTCCAACATGCGTAAAATCAGCGCTCTACGCTCTTTAGCAGATGATGAATTCATAGGTATATGATTTAAGCTGTTTTTCCGTCAAATTGAATTCGACCGCAAAATTAATACTTTTTTTCGAGATATGCAAATACAAATCCTTTCGCTCTCTTTTTCGAAACATTCCGAAATATGTAATTGTATTATTACGAAAAATATAATCTATTGAAAATCAGTACAGTTTTGCATTTCGTTTCGAAAATATGTTTTAGAGCATATTGTATAATATAATATAATTTAAGAAAAAATTGTAATTTTGCGTCGCAAAATTGAAAGCGTTATGAAAAAAACTTGGTATCTTTTAGCATTCGTTTTCGCCGCATTTGCAATGTCGGCATGTAATGGACAGAAAGCAGAAGAAGGTGCAGGTCCTGCGGACAAGATTCTGCTGAAGGATTTCGCTCCGGTGGTAGTGAATAATCTGCCGGTGACCTATGTGGAGCGCGCTAAATTCGATATTATCGATATGCACGCTCATGATTATGCTGCTACAGAGGAAGAGATTGCACAATGGTGCAAGACGATGGACGAGGTAGGCGTGCTGAACACGGCTGTGATGCATTGTTCCTGGATCGGTCGTCCGTTTGAGGAGTATGTAGCGGCTTATGCAGCTCACAAGGATCGTTTCCGTTTCTGGTGCTGCTTCGATTATACCGACATGAGTGAGGAAGGTATTCAGAAGGCTTGCGAGACGCTGGAACGCTATCATGAGATGGGTGCGATCGGTGTAGGTGAGTTGGGCGACAAGGGCGAAGGCGATACGTACGCTCGTCCGGGCGATGGCACGGGTATTCATATTGACGACCCGCGTATCAAACCGCTGATTGCTAAAGCAGGCGAGTTGAAGATGCCGATCAGCATCCATATTGCTGAGCCGTATTGGATGTACCTGCCGATGGACGAGACGAACGACGGACTGCTCAATGCCGTCACATGGCATGTGGACACCACCAACTGCCTGGGTTACAACCAGTTGGTACAGACCTTCGAGAACGCTGTTCGCGAGAACCCGAACACGATTTTCATCGCTTGCCACTATCTGAATATGAGTCATGATTGGCCGCGTCTGGGTGCGCTGCTGGACAAATATCCGAATATGTACGTAGATATCGCAGCCCGTGTAGCGGAGTCCGCGCACACGCCGCGCGCTACGCGTGAGTTCCTTATTAAGTATCAGGACCGCGTTCTTTTCGGAACCGACAACGGTATGAGTCCTGAGATGTACCGCACGATCTTCCGCGTACTGGAGACCAATGACGAGCATTTCTATTGCCCGGAGCTGGGTTACCACTGGGCGCTGAGCGGCTTCAATTTGCCGGATGAGGTGCTGAAGAAGATCTATCACGACAACGCGGCTCGTATTCTGGAGGAATACAAGTAATTACGAATTACAAATTACGAATTATGCAGCATAAATTATTATATATCCTTGCAGCGGCGGCATTGATCGGATGCTCGAAGCCGGATACAGAGCGCTTGATCTGCGCGGAAGCGGACATGCAGTCGTTCCCGTACAGCGAGAACGGTTTGAAAGTAAGCAAGCATCAGACGATCACGCCGGTAGAAGGAGTAGAGGGTCTGGAGGTTGTAGAGACTTTCTTTGTCAACGAAGGCAAGCCTGTTACCGTGAAGGGATATGAACTTCTCCGCACGGAGATGGAGGCGAAAGACAGCGTCGTTTGGTCGCTCCAGCCGAGCAGCACGAGTGCCCGCATGGACTGGGTACTGCCGGTAACCGAAGGATTCCAGAAAGACAACTACCTGGGAATGAACAACTCCGACTACGGAGGCGGTATTCCGGTGGTCGATCTCTGGCAGCGCGACGGCGGTATGGCGATCGGACTCTTCGAGCCGGTGCTTCGCATGATCTCGATGCCGGTAGAATGGAAGCGATACGACAACAAAGTGACGATGGCTCTCCGCTATGATCTGCCGGATGCGATCGAGTTGGCTACAGGCGATACGCTGCATTGCTTCAAAGCCTTCCGGCTGAGCCACAAGGGCGATTATTTCAACGCCCTCCGTATCTTCTCGGATTATATGCAAGCTAACGAAGGCGTGGAGATGAAGCCGAGCGAGCCGGAGGCATTCGAGCCGGTTTGGTGCGCATGGGGTTACGGCCGTCCGTTTAAGATGGATATGGTGCTGGGAACGCTGGACAAAGTAGCGGAACTCGGATTCACATGGGTGGATATCGACGACGGCTATCAGATAGCTGAAGGCGACTGGAATACCAACGAGTATTTCCCCGGCGGCGACAAAGACATGCGTCATATCACGGACGAGGTACACAAACGCGGCATGAAAGCCAAATTATGGTGGGCACCGCTGGCAGCGGATCCGGATACGAAACTCGTGAAAGAGCACCCGGAGATGTTGCTGAAGACCGCAGAATGGGCACACGAATACATCACATGGTGGGACAGTTGGTATCTCTCTCCGGTTAATCCGGCCGTAGATGCCTATACGACCGACCTGCTGAAGATGTTCCTCGAGCGTTGGAATTTCGACGGACTGAAGATTGACGGCCAGCACCTGAACTGCTGTCTGCCGGATTATAACGAGACCTCCGGTCTGGAGAGCGCTTATGACGCACCGGAGCAGATGCCGAGTTATTTCGGCAAGATCTACGAGCAAGCCCGTGCGATGAAGCCGGATGCAGTAATCCAGGTTTGTCCTTGCGGCTGCGCGGTGAACTATTTCCTGGTTCCGGAGATCAACCAGGCAGTGGCATCCGACCCGATGAGTTCGCGTCAGGTACGTATGAAACGTAAAGCTTATGCCGCTATGGCTCCGCAGCTCGCCTATTACGGCGACCATATCGAACTGACCGACGGCGGCAACGATTTCGCTTCGCAGATCGGTACGGGTTCGGTTATCGGCACGAAGTTCACCTGGCCGAAGGATAATCCTGACTGGAAAGAAGGTCCGTTCCTTCTTACTCCAGAGAAAGAAGCGTTGCTCCGCAAATGGATGAAGATATATAAGGAGAACAATCTGGCTCGCGGCGAGTATCTAAATCTCTATACATGGGGATTTGACTACCCGGAAGCACATGTGATCCGCCAGAACGGGGCGATGTATTATGCTTTCTATGTTGATCCGATCGCTCCTGAAGGCGCGATGGATCCCGCACATGTAGATGCAGCGAGCGTTCCTGTTCCTTCCTATAACGGTACATTAGAGCTGCGCGGACTGGATCCCGCGAAGACCTATACGGCTGTCGAATATACAGCGGACGAACCGCGTGAATTTGAGGTCAAAGGAAGCGATCCGAAGATCGAAGTCGCTTTTGAACGCAACTACCTTTTAAAATTAACCCCAAATAATTAATCTCTATGAAAAGACTACAAACAATCTTTTTCTGCCTGTTAGTTGGTGTATCGGCGTTTGCAGACATCAACGTGAAAGGTAAGGTTATCGATGCTGACACATCGGAACCGATGATTGGCGTGAGTGTATTGGTGATGGGTACCTCTACAGGTACGGTTACCGATTTTGACGGAAACTTCTCACTCACAGTACCGGACAAAGCGACACTCCAACTGTCCTACATCGGCTACAAAACCATTGAGTTGCGCGCAGTACCCGACATGCGAATTATCCTGGAGAGCGATGCGCAACAGTTGCAAGAGGTAGTCTCGCTGGGTTATTCCGCAGTGAAGAAAGCCGAACTTTCCTCAGCGGTAGTAACTGTTTCTGCAGACCAGTTGACCGATGTCACCACTTCCGATATCGGAAACATGCTGCAAGGTAAAGTGGCAGGTCTGACGGTTTCCAACGCAGGCGGCCAGCCTGGTGATGCGGCGCAGATCCGTATCCGCGGTACAGGTTCTATCAATGCCGGCTCGGCGCCTATCTATGTCGTGGATGGTGTGATGGGTGGTGCCTTCAACCCTAATGACGTAGAGACAATCTCCGTCCTCAAAGACGCAGGTTCTACCGGTATCTACGGTGCACAGGGTGCCGGCGGTGTAATCGTTGTTACTACCAAATCCGGTAAGAAAAACGACAAAGTGCATGTGGACATCAAGGCTACGGCCGGTGCGAAACAAGCCCTCTTCGGTAACTTCCGCATGATGAAATCGCAGGAGTTGTATAATTTCCATAGCCAGCTCTTCTCGCCTACTGTGTTCAAACTGACCTATCCGGAGGCTTTGCTGGACCAGGACTGGAATTGGCAGAACGAGTTCTTCAAAACCGGTGTCATCCAGAACTACAACGTAGCGGTTCACGGCGGTTCCGAGCACGTCGGATACTATGTATCCCTCGACTACTTCGGAGAGCAGGGAACGCTGAAAACTACCGGTATGCAGAAAGTGGCGGGTCACGCTTCCCTCAAAGCCGACATCGCTAAATGGCTGGATATGAACGTGAAACTGGACTTCTCCAAATCATCTGTTGATTATCCGTCTTCCTGGACGATGCTGGGCGACGCTTTCTTCAAAATGCCGTGGGATTGTCCCTACGTTTACGATGAGAATGGCAATCTGACCAACCAGTATGTGAAGATTGAGAATGGCAAACGCCCGGATAACGGTGCTAAATGGTGGAGCCAGGAGACCTGGAACTCACTCCATGGCACGCAGTACAACTATGCCAAGTCGGACAATTTTGACTTCGCAGGCGTGCTTCAACTCAATGTGCATTTCACTGACTGGCTGCATTTTACCACCACCAACACCTTTGGTGCCGGTCATTGGCTCTCTTCGGAATATATTGACCCGCGTACATACAGTACGACCTATGCTAACGGCTATCTGAGCAAGAGCACCGGTCTGAGCAAGTCTTTCGGTACCACCAATATCCTCAAGGGCGGTTACCAGTGGGACAAGCACTCCTTCAACGCCATGATCGGACAGGAGTACAGCTTCTGGCAGTCGGAATATACCACCGCTTCCGGCGTGGGTATGCCGAACGGAGTGGACGCACTCAACTCCTCTTCGCCTCTTGCCAACAGCGGATATATCATGCCGGGTAAGAGCTGGTCAGTCTTCGTACAGGCTTCATACGACTGGAACAAGCGCTATTTCATTACCGCTACCTATCGTGCGGAAGGTAGTTCCAACTTCGGTTCGCAGAACCGTGTAGGACACTTCCCCTCGGTGGCTGCAAGCTGGCTTATTTCCAACGAGGACTTCATGAAGGGACAAGACATCGTTTCTTTCTTCAAACTCCGTGCTTCCTATGGTGTGACGGGTAATAGCGACATCCCTGCATACCAGTACCTCTCCACCTATTCGCTCAGTGCCCTCTACCAGAATAAGGTTGCCGGTAGCCCGAGCCGTATGGCGAACCCCGGATTGCATTGGGAAACGGCTAACATGGCGGCTATCGGTATCGACCTTGCCTTCATCAAACGCGTGGATATGTCTATTGATATCTACCAGACGGACAACACGGGACTTCTGCTCTATAAACCGATTGCTCCCCAGACCGGTTTCTATCAGGTCATGAAAAACGAAGGTGCTGTACGCAACCGCGGTATCGAATTCCGCATTGATGCCAATATTATCAATATGAATAAATGGCGCTGGGATGTTGGTTTCAATATCGGTTTGAATAAAAACCGCGTAATGAACCTGCCTGACCACAAGCCGTTCCTGCAGACTGCTTCCTCCGTTAACCAGATTATCACTGAGGGGGAGGATATCTACTCTTGGTATCTCAAAGAGTGGGCTGGTGTAAATCCTGATAATGGTGATCCGCTCTGGTACGTGGTGGACGGAGATGGCAACTATGTGTTGGACGCTGCCGGAAACAAGACTACTACCAATGACTACAACGCTACCCAGGCGCGTATCGTCGGCAAAGCGACTCCGCTTTTCACGGGTGGTCTTAATACGCAACTTAGCTGGAACGGTATATTCCTCCATATCAACTCCAACTTCATGTACGGAAACAAGATTTATAACTATACACGTCATTCCTCGGATGCCGACGGTGCATACTTGGGTTATAACCAGCTCTCTGTGGAGAACTCCAAACTCGGCTGGAGCCGCTGGCAGAACCCCGGTGATAATGCTACTCACCCGAAGGCATCCCTCAACGGTAACAAGTCCGCTAACCAGATTTCTTCCCGTTATCTGGAGGACGGTTCCTACTTCCGTATCAAGAACCTGACCGTAGGGTATGACTTCCCGATCGCGCTCATCAAAAAAGCGCACATGACCAAGTGCCGTATCTATTTCAGTGCGGATAACCTCTTTACGGCTACCAAGTTCTCGGGTATGGACCCGGAAATCACATTGGAGAAATCCACCTATAGCCTCGCCGGCTTCTATTCCGAGAACTATCCTGTGGGACGTACCTTCCAAGGTGGTGTAGAGATTTCATTTTAATGAATAATTAATAATGAATAATTAATATTTTTGTTATGAAAACAAAAGCTTTATATTTAACTGTAGCACTCGGAATGATGCTCGGTTTCAGCAGTTGCAATCTCGACACCTTCCCCTCGGATGAGCTGAATAGCGATTTGCTGCTCCAGGACGCTAAGGGCGCTGAGTACATCATGGACGGCTGTTATGCGGTCCTCAAGGACGAAGTGGACTTCCTCGGATATGCTTCCGGTAACTGCTATGTGCGTCACTACTTCCAAATGGCTGAGTTCCCGGCGGATAATATCTGTCTGTCTTCCCATACCACAGACCCGCTCTATGAAGCTACTGCCTATAAGATGACCGATGGTCTGAAGAACGTTGGTACCCTATGGATGGTGGCATACAAAGCTATCTATATGACCAATACCGTTATCTCTACGCTGGATGAGAGCAAACCCGAGAACCACCAGCTGCTCGGTGAGGCGTATTTCATGCGCGGGCTGCTCCACCTCCATCTGGTCACGCTGTTTGCTAAACCTTATTCGCTGGGACGGGACAACATGGGAGTACCTCTCCGTCTTGCTCCTACGCCGGATGTACAGCAGCGTGCTTCGGTTGGAGAAGTGTATGACCAGATCGTAAAAGATCTCCGCAAGGCGGCTGATCTGATGAAAGGTTCGCGTGGTAACGCCGGATACCCGAGCAAGGATGCTGCACTCGGTGTACTCAGCCGCGTGTACCTCTATATGGAGGATTATGACAAATGTATCGCTGCCGTCGATGAAGCGCTCAACGGGGCTGATCCTGCTTCCAAACTGGAGCCTTCCGCTACCTTTGCTAACTATTTCGCGAATGCCAAGACCTCCAAGGAGACTCTCTTCTGCATAGCGCACGAGACATCTGACGACCGCGGACAGTCCTCTATCGGTTCGATGTTCCTCAAAGACGGTATCGGTTGGGGAGAGATCTATCCCTCTGACCCGCTGATGTACCTCTATGAGCGCTTCCCCTCGGATATTCGCTATACCGGTTTCATTATGCCGCAGTTCTCCGGCAAGACGGGTAAGAAAGTGTATGTCACGATTCCTGCTGCGGAAGGAGACCCGAAAGCTCCGCATATCAAGTATGTTACCAACCTCATTGACGACGGCGCAGGCAACTACTCCTTCAAGGGTGCTGACAATGCTACCTATGCTATCGAGAAACGTATGGTGAACGGTGAGGGCGAGAAGGACGCTTCCGGTCCGTACTTCGAATACCATGCCAACTATCTGGGCGAGGACTGTCTGGTGCGTATCAACAATGACGTTACCCTCCGTACCGGTTATACCATCCCGATGATCTTTGTCAACAAGTTCAGCTATCAGGACGGCAACCCGATGCTCTCCTCTCCGGTAATGTGCCGTTGGGGTGAGGTCATCCTTAACCGTGCCGAGGCATACGCTCGCAGCGGTAATGAGGCAAAGGCGATTGAGGACGTGAATACCATCCGTACCCGTGCCGGTATCCCCTCAGAAGGTATGTTCGCGCCGGGTAATCTACTCGGCTACAACAACGTGATCGACGTGGTCATGGACGAGCGGCGTATGGAGCTCGCCTTCGAGGGACACCGTATGTTTGATGTCTATCGCAACAAACAGGATATGGACCGCCGTTATGCCGGCGCACAACCTTTCGAAGTGGTTCCTTATACCGAACCCCATATCCAGTATCCTATCCCTAATAACGAGTGGACCGTCAGCGGAATCCCTCAAAATCCGGGATACTAATAGAAAAACTCCAATCAACATTATTTATTAACCCTAAAAAACACAAAAATTATGAAAGCAAATTGGAAAATTGCATTGATGTGCTTTGCAATGGTTGCATTCGTTGCATGTAAGGAAAAAAACACACCCCAAGGCGGTGGAGGTGGTAATCAAGGCGGTAACGGCGGTACCGAGACCAAGGTTCCTGAAATCAAAGTTGACGATAACTCTATCGCTGACTGGGATGCTCTGCCCGCTGAGTACGTTGTTTCGGCTACATGCCCGAACGATGCAGCTATGTTAGGTCTTAAGAGTGTTAAGGTGTACGCTACTGACATGTACATCAGCATCCTCGCTGAGCCGAACTTCGAGGATATTACCGATTTCGAATGGGTTCCGTTCCACGTGTATATCGATGCGGATAACAGCGATGCTACCGGTGGTTATGGCGACGAGTTTACGGATGCCAACACGGACCTTCTTTGCGAGTCCGGTATCTTCGCTTGGACTTATGCTGATGATGACCCGAACCATACAGCTAAGGTTGATCCTGCACAAGCAGTTAACGCTTACAATCCTGCCGTATTCAAATGGTGGGGTGAAGTAGGTGGCTCCGGCTGGGAATGGACTGACCCGAGTACAACCCACGATGCTTCTGACTTCTATGGTGCAATCATCGGTGAAGGTCAACTTCCTGTCGGCAACAGCCAGTTCGTAAACGGCAAGGTTGAAATCCAGCTCCTCCGTGAGTTGCTCAGCTCTGTTGTTAAGATGAGCGACACCGAGTTCGGTATCGGCTTCGACATCCAGCAAAACTGGAGCTCTGTAGGTATCCTGCCTTGCGTTTCAGCTACCGACGAGAACCCTGCAGGTCACGCAGCTAAACTGAAAGTTAAGATTAACAAATAAGTTTCCGGAACTTAGTCAGTCTTGACAAAACAACACAATTAAGCTTAATCAATGTTGATTGAAGGTGCCGGTGTGGAGGCACACCGCCCCACACCGGTACCGTTTTTTATTTAATAGCCCCATCGCTATGAAAAGAATATTCTTAGCCTTCCATAGGCACGATTTATTCATTATTCATTATTCGTTATTCATTATTGCTGTAGCATTTTGCATGGCAATGACTGCCTGCACCCCCAATGCACCGGAACCCAAAGGTACAACGGTTACTTTTGAAGAGTCGGATGAGATATTTCCGAACCCGGAGCGAGGTCTCTTTGCGCAAATCTATTACACCTCTGCCGATCTTGAGGCACATGCCAATGCAAACACACTCAAGAATAACAGGGAGACACCTGCCAAACTGACCCTCTACCTCCACTCCTATTATCTGACCGATTATATGGAGTCCGACATCCCCCAAGCCTTTCTCGACCGCTTGGAAACAAACATGAATGCCCTGCGCGAAGGCGGCGCCAAAGCCGTACTCCGCTTCTCCTATAAATCCAGTATGGGCACAAGTGCCCAGCCATGGAATGCTACTCCCGAATGGATCCACCGCCACATAGACCAAGTAGCCCCGTACCTGAAGAAACACGCCGATGTCATCCTCTGCGTGCAATGCGGTTGGCTCGGCTCGTGGGGGGAATGGTATTATGTGGACAACGGTTTCAAATTCAACCCTTCCAGAGATGCGGACTTTGAACCACGTTGGGAGGTGCTGGAGCATATGCTCCGCGCGGTGCCCGAAGACAGGCAGGTCGCGCTCCGTATCCCTGCCTATAAGATGCGTTACCTCAAGATGCACGGCGACACAGCCATGACACCGCTCTCTGCAGAAGAAGCATATCAGAACACTCCCAAGGCGCGTATCTGCGGACATAACGACTGTTTCGTCTCCTCGAACACCGATGTCGGCACCTACAACGGCGGTAACAAAGAGCGTAACTTCTGGGCTGCCGATACCAAATATACGTTCATGGGTGGCGAGACGTGTGAAAAGAAAATGCCCTATTCCGGTGGAGAGTATGCCATCAAAGAGATGGAGAAATACCACTGGACCTACCTCAACCGTGATTACCGTGAGGAAGTAACCGGCATGTGGCGTGCGGACGGTACCATGGACACTATTCTGCATCGTCTCGGCTACCGCTTTGTGCTTGATAAAGCTATCCTCACGCCCGCACCCAAGGCAGGCAATTCCTTTGAGGCATATTTCCAGTTGCGTAATGTGGGCTTTGCCGCACCGAATAACAAACGTGCCGTGGAGCTGGTCTTCGTCAATGCCGCTTCCGGTAGGAAACATGTCTTCCCGCAGACCGCTGCCGACCCGCGCTTCTGGCTACCGGGCGAACTGCATAAGTTCACACTCGCCTGCACACTCAGCGACATGGAGCCGGGGCAGTATAAACTCTATCTCAACCTCCCGGACCCGTACCCCTCCATCCACGACAACCCCTACTTCTCCATCCGCTTGGCGAATAAGAATATGTGGGAAGCAGAGACCGGATATAACTATATCGCAACGATTAATGTAGAATAGACCGCTATGAAAAGAATAATTGTACTATTAAGCATAGTGTCGCTCCCGTGGATGCTTTCCGCGCAGGCCTGGTGGGGCGCTTCGGTAGGTCTCGGCCACGAGCAGCCTTACACCAACATGCCCGCGTTTGATCTCAATACGCAGGATGCAAACAACCAATTGGTACCGCTTTTCCTCTCCTCGGAGGGCGAATATATGTGGAGCGACAATGCCTTTGCTTTCTCTGCCGTCAATGGCGAAATCAAGCCATCCGTAGCGATGGAGAAGGTAAAGGCAGGTAAGACTTTGCGCGAAGCATATATGGCCGCGCAGGCGAAGTATTTCCCTGCTAACGGCCAGTTGCCCGATACGCTTTTCTTCACCATGCCGCAGTACAACACCTGGATTGAGCTGATGTACAACCAGAACCAGGAGGATATTCTCAAATATGCGCACGCTATCATCGACAACGGTTTTCCGGCTGGTGTGCTGATGATTGACGACAACTGGCAGCGGTATTACGGCAATTTTGATTTTAAAGCAGAGCGTTTTCCTGATCCCAAAGGGATGATAGACGAACTCCACTCGCTGGGATTCAAGGTGATGGTGTGGATATGCCCGTTTGTGAGCCCCGACTCGCCCGAGTTCCGCTATCTGGAATCCAAAGGTTTTCTGCTTCATGACGACAAGGGAGGTACCGCTGTCTTAAACTGGTGGAACGGCTATAGCGCATGCTATGACCTCACCAATCCAGATGCTGCGGAGTATTTCGTCGAAGTGCTGCGCGATGCGCAAGAGCGATACGGTATTGACGGTTTCAAGTTCGATGCCGGCGACAACAACTGCTATGCTTCTGCGCCCTACAAATCGTACGACGCTTCCGCTACGAACGTAGATCATACTACCTCGTGGGCGAAGATAGGTCTTTCCTTCCCCTTCAACGAGTACCGCGCATGCTGGAAGATGGGCGGTCAGCCGCTTGTTCAGCGTCTGGGTGATAAGGATTACAGTTGGGATGCAGTACGTCAATTGATCCCGCAGATGTGCGTAGCAGGTCTGTTAGGATATGCTTATTCCTGCCCCGACATGGTAGGCGGCGGACAATGGGCGGCATTCCTGGATGTCCGCGAAGATGCGTTCGACCAAGCGCTTATCGTACGTTCGGCGCAGGTACACGCTCTGATGCCGATGATGCAGTTCTCCGTTGCGCCATGGCGAATCCTTTCCAAAGAGAATCTGGCTATCGTGCAGCGTATGGCGAAACTGCATGCTCAGTTCGGACCGTATATCATGCGCTATGCGCACCAGGCAGCCAAGACAGGCGAACCTATCGTGCGGCTGATGGAGTATCAGTTCCCGCACCAGGGTTTTGAAGCATGCAAGGACCAGTTCATGCTCGGCGACAAATACCTCGTAGCGCCGGTAGTAGATACGCGTCTGGAGCGCGAGGTGCGTCTGCCGAAAGGAACATGGCGCGACGACCAAGGCAAACGCTACCGCGGCGGCAAAACCTATACGGTCAAAGTGCCTCTGGAGAGACTACCGTATTTTGAGAAAATCAAATAAATCATAGATTATGAAAGACAAACTCTGGTTATTATTCATCCTCATCACCATCGTAACATGGGGTATTTGGGGTGCGTTCTCGGATCTGCAGATGGATCGCGACGGCATTCCTGAGACAGTAGTGTACATCCTCTGGGCAGCGTCAATGATTCCTTGTGCTATCGTGGCGCTGGTCATCAACAAGGGTAAGTTTATGTTCGACTGGAAATCGGCTCTCTTGGGCTGCACGGTCGGTTTGTTAGGTGCAGGCGGTCAGCTGGTGCTCTTCAAAGCCCTTGCTATCGGTCCGGCATACATCATCTTCCCCTTCATCTCCATGTCTCCGGTGATCGTGATCACGCTGGCTGCTATTTTCCTCAAGGAGAAAGCGAACCGCTGGCAGATAGCCGGTATCATCGTGGCGCTTGCCGCTATCCTCTTGCTCTCGCTCCAATCAGGCGGAGAAGGCGGACCGGTCAGCGGCTGGTTGTGGATCGTACTGGCAGTACTCGTGCTCTTCGCATGGGGTATCCAGGGTTTCTTCATGAAGTTTGCCAATAACTCAATGGACGCGGAGTCGATCTTCATCTGGATGGCTATCTCGGCGATTGTACTTGCGCCGGTGGCTTATTATATGAGCGGCGATGCGGCATCGTTCTTCGCCGGCGCAGATGTGACCGCCAAGAGCCTCAAGTGCTTCGGCATCCAGAGCCTTAACTCAATCGGCGCACTCACACTTGTCTATGCATACCGTTATGGTAAGGCGGTGATCGTTTCTCCGATGGAGGGACTCTCGCCGATGGTGACCGTGCTTCTGTCGCTGATTATTCTCTCAGTCATTCCTACTCCGATGCAGATAGCCGGTATATGCTGTGCTGCATTCGCGATGTATGCATTGTCGAAATAAAAAAGGAGAAATATAGGATGAAAAAGGTATTAGGAATGATTTTATTGCTGGCATGCTTTGTTTCGTGCCATGCTGCTCCGGCATTAGTGTATAACGGCGATACACTGGAGTGGAACACCGAGTGGACCAAGAGACAATGCGGCACGCTGGACATAAAGAAAAACATCATTGAGGTGTCCGGTATCGCGTGTTCACGTGTTACGCCCGGATATATCTGGATGCAGAGTGACGAAACGGTTAAGTATATCATCGCCACTACCGAGAAAGGCGATGAGCGTGCCTGCAAAGTAAAATTCACCAAAAGCATCCGATGGGATTGGGAAGATATGTCCGGCGGAGTCTATCAGGGCACTAATTACCTCTTCATCGGCGCTTTTGGCGACAATGATGAAACGGATGGCAACTACTCGGTTGTGTGGTTCGAAGAGCCCGCTATCGATCCGGTGAACACACCCGAAGTGACCGTCACTCCGAACCAGATCAAGTATGTCTATCCGGACGGTAAGAACCATAACAACGAGGCACTGATGTACGATAACCGCACCGCGGAGATCTATATCATCACCAAGGTCTATTATGACGTGTGTCAGGTTTTCCGTCTGCCTTTCCGTACCGATTACGGCGATGAAGTGCAGACCCTGGAGTATATCTGCGATCTCGGAGTGCGCTCCGATTTAGGTGAAGGATCCAAACCCTACAAAGGATTCCACCTGGTAACCGGTGCAGACATTTCGCCGGACGGCAAGTATATCTTGATCAAAAACCACAATAATATTGTAGCTACCTACTGCTGGGTGCTCTATTGGGTTCGTCAGGACGGCGAGAGCGTAGCGGAGGCTATCCAACGTCAGCCGCAGCCTATCAGGGCGTATAATACCTATGAATGGCAAGGCGAAGCGATCTGCTGGCTGGACGATGACACATTCTATACCACCTCCGATGCGGACGACGGGAATCCGCCGATTTACAAGTTTACCCGCAAATGGGGCGAAGGTATAGAGGAAGCACAGACGGATGGCGTTGCGGCTAATAAACTCGTCATGATCGACAACACTCTTTATGTCCGTTCTGCCGATCATCTCTATTCTCTGGACGGCAGAAAAGTGCAATAAAGTGTCAATATTGCCGTTTTTTATTGAAAAATCGGCGGAAGCTTGCTTATATCCGATAAAAGAAGTAATTTTGCGGTGCTATTTCCATTATTAGGGGTAGCACCGCAAAATTATCGGATATGAGAAAAGTATTATTACTAGTGGCGGCATGCCTGCTATCAGGGTTAGCACATGCTGATTTATCAGAGGATTTTAATTCGTTAACTTCCGGCTCGTGGTCTACAGAAACGAGTGTGGATTTACCTTCCGGCATTTGGACTTTCGGCGGCGGCGCGCAGTATAATAAGTCCAGTAATGTCATAGCCATCAAGTTCAATACCGCAGGCGCATATATGATCACACCTGCGATAGATAGTCTCGCATCGATTGAGTTCAAATATCGTTCCGGTGGCAGCAACAAGAAAGTGGAGATTGCCTACCAAATCGGTTCGGGGGCATGGCAAGTGCTGGACACCCTTTCCATCCCGTCTTCTTCCTCATCATTCTCTACCTATTCGCATACCGTTCCGGCAGACTCCTCTTTATCGGTGCGTGTACGCATAAAAGGATTTGCAAGCAGCGTATTTATTGATGATGTCCTTTTGAAAAATCCCATACAGGGTCAGGGAGGCGGAGGAACGGTTGTACCCGGTGAGCCCGATCCGGATTTCACCCGGCCGGTTTATACCGCTACGCATGCTACCTATTATATTTCCCCGGAGGGAAATGACTCCACGGGCGACGGTTCGTTTGCCAATCCCTGGTATAACATCGCCAAGGCGGTCTCCGTAGCGCAGGCAGGTGATGTGATCTTCTGTCGCGGCGGGCGGTATCATATCTCGAGATACGGCACGGACGGTAAACTGACAGTTCGTCTCTCGCAATCCGGTACGGCAACAGCGCCTATTGTGATCTCTGCGTACGAGAACGAAGCACCGATCTTCGATTTTGAGCAGCAGTTGCTGGATTGCAACCGCAATAAAGGTAATGTGGGTGACCGCGGCATGCTCATCACCGGTGATTACTGGATTCTCTTTGGACTCCATATCATGCACGCGGCGGATAATGCCATCAAACTGGAAGGCTCGCATAATCGTATCGAGCGCTGCGAGTTCTCCTATAATCTGGATACGGGTATTCAGCTGGGTTTCGGGCATAAGTTCTCCGACACGTTCCCGGGTATCAGTAAGAATGACGGCTCCTATTGCGCCTATAACGATATCGTAGATTGCGACTCCCATCATAACTGCGATTTTGATGCCAACTACGGCTCTGACGCCGATGGTTTTGCCTGTAAGATGCACAATGGGAAAGGCAATCGTTTTATCCGGTGCCGCGCTTGGCGCAACTCGGATGATGCATGGGATTTATTTGAAACCGATTTCGATGTCATTCTGGCGGAGTGCTGGGCATGGGAATCCGGCAATGCCGGCGACCATCTCTGGGTCAAAGAGTATTTCGACGGTTCCGCCTCTTTCTCCGGCAATGGTAATGGTATCAAGCTGGGCGGTAACGGCACCGGCGGCAGCAGCCAGGGTATTCACTATGCGTACCGCTGCGTAGCTTTCGGATGTGATATCACTTCGTCTGTAAAGGGCTTTGATTGCAACAGCCACAAAGGCGGACATGTGCTTATTAATTGTCTCGCGTTTGATAACTCGTATGATTTCATGTTTGAATCCGGCGGTTCGGATGCCAATACCTATTATTACAACAATGTCTGCTTTGGCAAACAGGAGGCTTGTGTCGGAACGGATGATTATAATGCCTTAGGCGTCTCGCTCTCCAAGGATGCCTGGACCAACCATCTGGTGACTTCTTTCTCCCGTTCGGATTATGTTTCTTTGACGGAGGCTGATGCTATAGCTCCCCGTCGGGGCGACGGATCCATGCCTTCGCGTTTTGCACGCCTGGTACCGGGTTCTAACTTGGTTGATGCAGGTTGTGATGTGCCCTCGTCCGTGACGCCTAATCTCGTTCAGATGCTTGCAGATTTTCCCTTCCTTGTATCGCCGGTCTATGGCACTGCCCGCGATCTGGGACCGTATGAATTAAAGCAGGAAGATTCTATCCCTTCCGCGGTGCAGCAGATAGTAGTTCCGGAGAGCAAAGGCGCAATAGTAGTGTTGCCGGGGAATAGTTCGTCAGAACGCATTGTACGTTTCTCTGTACCTGCCGATAAACGTACTGCACAACTGGCGATATATGATCTGTCCGGGCGAGTGGTTCAGCTCTTCTGTTTAGAAGGACTTTCGTCAGGCGTGGATTATTATCAACCGGTAACGGTATCGGGGAATAGAGGTATTTATATCGTTCGCCTTTCGGCAGAAGGAGTATCTCTCTCAGCCAAACTATTATAGGAAGCGTGCCCCGATAACCGGGGACAACCTAGCGTCCCGAACGATACGTTCGTGCCGTTAGGCGACGGACGTTCTACTTAAAGCAAACGAGAGGACCATCAAATGATGATTCTCTCGTTTGGTCGAGAAGAGGCGACTCGAACGCCCGACCCCTACGTCCCGAACGTAGTGCGCTACCAACTGCGCTACTTCTCGATTTTTCGGGAAACCGAAAAATCTCGGAGTCCCTTGATAGTTCGTTATTTTCATGGTCGTAAAGCAGGGAACCCCGCCCTCCTTTACTCCCGAAAATAATCTCCTATCTTCGTGAGTTCTCGCTCTTTTTCACAAAAGCGGTTTTTACCGATTTTTTCTCGGCACATGTGCCTTCGATTAAAAAGCGGGTGCAAAAGTACTGCTTTTTTTTGAAATACGCAAATTTTTTGCGATTTATTTTGCACTTTTTCGTCTAAAAGTGCGTTTTCCGGGTTGTGCAGGCTCCGATTTGGCGATAATTGCGCGTACGTCGGCTTCTGTCAAACCCTTAGCATCCGTGTTCTTTGGGATCTGGTAATTCCCCTCCGGCGTATGGATATATGCTCCGTACCGGCCGTTCAGCACCTGGATATCTCCCCATTGATGAACAGGGGTGGAGGAAACTTGTTTTTCCTCGATTAATGCGATGGCTTCTTCCATCGTAACGCTCAGCGGATCTTTACCCTTCGGGATAGAGATGAATAATTTGTCGTAGTGTACGTAGGGTCCGTATTTGCCTTCTCCTACTATCACCTCTTTACCTTCATATTCTCCGAGCGTGAGCGGCAGTGCGGTTCTGAATAGATCCAGAGCCTCAGCCAGCGTAATCGAATAGATAGACTGGTTCTTTTTCAGGCTGGCGAACCGCGGTTTGGCGTCCGCAGCATCACCCATCTGTACGCACGGTCCGATCTTGCTGATCTTGGCGGTGATAGGTAGTCCTGTCTCAGGGTCGTCTCCTAAATACCGGCCTTCCACCTTGCCGGACGGCACAGCGGCTATCAGCGGCTGGAAGGTTTTGTAGAAATGATCTACGGTCTTAACCCAGTCGGCTCTGCCGGCAGCGATCCGGTCGAACTGCTCTTCCTCATGCGCCGTGAAATCATAATTGAGAATCTCCGGGAAATTGGCTACCAGAAAATCATTTGTCATCCGTCCGAGATCGGTAGGCAGGAACCGCTGGCTGTCCGCTCCGTAGATCTCGCTTTTCTGCTTCTCCAATACCATGCCGTTCTTGAGCGTCAGGATAGTGATATCGCGTTTTACTCCGGGTACAGAACCTTTCTCTACATATTTCACATGCTGGATGGTATCAATGATAGTAGCGTAGGTGGACGGGCGACCGATGCCTAATTCCTCCATGCGCTTCACGAGCGTAGCGTCATTATATCGGAATGGCGGTTTGACGTAGGTCTGTACCGCTTCTGCTCCGTGCAGTTTCAGTCGCTCGCGCGGCGACATGGCCGGTAATATACGGCGTTCTTCCTCCGCCTCGTCTGTCGATTGTACATAGACGCGGGTGAAACCGTCGAAAGTGATCACTTCACCGGTAGCGACAAACGCATATTTGGAGCCATGTACCGAAACTTCGATCGTTGTTTTCTCGCTCTGCGCCTCTGCCATCTGGCTGGCGATAGTACGCTTCCAGATCAGTTCGTATAGCCGCTGCTCATCTTTGGTTGCCCCTGCGCTTAATCTGCTCATGTAGGCCGGACGAATGGCTTCGTGCGCTTCTTGCGCGCCTTTCGATTTTGTGCGGTATTGACGGGTGTGTATGTATTTCTCGCCGTATTGCTGCGCAATCACCTCTTTGCAGGTAGCGAGAGCCAATGCGGATAAATTGACGGAGTCGGTACGCATATAGGTGATATGTCCGTTCTCGTAGAGCGATTGCGCCAGCCTCATGGTCTTGGAGACCGAGAATTTGAGTTTGCGCGCCGCTTCCTGTTGCAGGGTGGAAGTGGTGAACGGAGGAGCCGGCATATGCGTTGCCGGTTTGCGCTGTACATCGCGTACGATAAACTGGGCGGTATTCAGACTCTCCAGAAATTCAATAGCATCTTTCTTATGCGAAAAACGATGGTTCAGTTCGCATTTCAGAACTGATGCATCGCCCGGATTTATCCCGATGAAATCGGCAAAAGTTCGATATGCGGATGATGCACGGAAGGACTCTATCTCACGCTCTTTCTCGACGATGAGACGAACCGCAACAGACTGTACGCGACCGGCGGAGAGACCCGTCGTCACCTTCTTCCATAGGATAGGCGAGAGTTCAAATCCTACGATTCGATCCAGCACCCGTCGTGCTTGCTGAGCGTTCACCAGATTATAGTCAATATCCCGCGGATGGGCGATACCGTCCAACACATCGCTCTTCGTGATTGACGAGAAAACGATACGATGGGTTTCTTTGTTTTGCAGACCTAATACCTGATAGAGATGCCAGGAAATAGCTTCTCCCTCGCGGTCTTCATCGGATGCTAACCATACCACATCCGATTTGGCTACCTCGCGGCGGAGTTCTTCTACCAGTCTCTCTTTGTTGGCATCGATTACATAATTCGGGGTGTAACCATTCTCTATATCTATACCCAGCGAGTTTTTGCCGATAGGCTCGATATCGCGGATATGACCCTGACTGCTCATTACCTTAAAATCATCTCCTAAAAACGATTTGATCGTCTTAACCTTACCCGGAGACTCCACTATTACCAGATTTTTGCTCATATGCACTATATAAATAAGGTGTGTCCTCAAAAAAACGCCGCAAAAGTAGTATAATTTATTTATTTGTGCAAATTTTTTTTATTCGCTTGCGTATATCAAAGATATTTTGTATCTTTGCAGCCGATTTTGAAAAAAATAATTTTAATTTTTTATCGAAAGGACTTGCATGAATATTTTTTTAGTCGTATTATTAGTGCTCGCGGGCGTTGCGTTATTATTAATGGAGATGTTCCTTCTCCCGGGCTTCGGTATCGCGGGTATCAGCGGTTTCGGCTGCCTGATAGCGGCGGTAGTATTAGCTTGGCTGCTGATTAGCCGTATGGCCGGTTATATCACGCTTGCTGCCTGCCTTCTCCTTTCGGCGCTCGCTATCTGGGGATTTCTGCGCAGCAAGGCGCTGGATAAGATGGCCTTGGACTCCAAGATAGACAGCCATGTAGAGATGGCGCATAATAAACTCAAAGATAGAAAGGACAATAAAAATGAGTGAGGCATTAATGATTATCGTCATATCGTTAGCGACGATATTGCTTTGTATTTTCTTTTATTATGTACCCTTCATGCTATGGATCAATGCTGTAGTGAGCGGAGTACATATCAGTTTGGTGCAGCTCTTCCTGATGCGAATCCGTAAGGTGCCGCCTGCAAAGATTGTCAATTGTATGATCGAGGCGCATAAAGCGGGTCTGATGGATGTCAAGCGCGACGGACTGGAGGCTCACTACCTCGCCGGCGGACATATTGAGCGCGTGGTTCATGCGCTGGTGAGCGCCAGTAAGGCGGGTATCGACCTGTCTTTCCAGATGGCTACGGCCATTGACCTGGCAGGCCGCGATGTATTCGAGGCAGTGCAGATGAGCGTTAACCCCAAAGTGATTGATACGCCGCCGGTAGCAGCGGTAGCCAAGGACGGTATCCAGCTTATCGCCAAAGCGCGTGTCACGGTGCGTGCGAACATACGTCAACTGGTGGGCGGCGCAGGCGAAGACACTATTCTTGCCCGCGTAGGCGAAGGTATCGTCAGCTCCATCGGTAGCGCCGAGAGCCACAAGCAAGTGCTCGAGAATCCGGATTCGATTAGTAAATTGGTGCTCTCCAAAGGTCTGGACGACGGTACGGCCTTTGAGATCCTGTCTATTGATATCGCGGATATCGATGTAGGTAAGAATATCGGTGCGCAGCTCCAGATGGACCAGGCGGAGGCGGATAAGAATATCGCGCAAGCCAAGGCTGAGGAGCGTCGTGCTATGGCTATCGCGCAGGAGCAGGAGATGAAAGCGAAAGCCCAGGAGGCGCGTGCCAAAGTGATAGAGGCGGAGGCACTCGTGCCGCAGGCTATGGCGGAGGCTTTCCGCAGCGGCAACCTCGGTATCATGGACTACTATCGCATGCAGAATATCCAGGCGGATACGACGATGCGCGAGCAGATAGCCGGAGGAGCACCTTCTACTAAGAAGAAGTGATTGACAACAGGTGATTGATAATTGACGATTTGAGAATAGCTCTTCTTCAATATCCGATTGTATGGGCCAATCCGCAGGCGAATATAGGTTTGCTCGACGAGCGTTTGCGCGCTATCGCCGGGCAGGCGGACGTAGCGGTGGTGCCGGAGATGTTCTCCACCGGATTTTGTACTGATCGTCCCGGTCTGGCGGAGGAATGGATCACCGGACCTACCTGCCGGGCTCTGCAGCACATGGCCGATACCTATGATATGGCGATTGTAGGTTCGCTGATGGCTACGGATAAGGGAATTCTTTGTAATCGCGGGTTTATCTTTCGTTCGGGCGATACGCCGCAGTATTACGACAAGCATCATTTGTATCGAAGCGGCGGCGAAGCGGAGTTCTTCACGCCGGGGGATAAGCGCACGATTTTCGAATACAGGGGAGTAAAAATACGGTTGGCGGTTTGCTATGACCTGCGATTCCCTGTTTGGCTGCGTCAGGACAAGGAGAATATGTACGATATACTGATCTGCGTAGCCTGCTGGCCGACGGTGCGGATCCAATACTGGGATGTGTTATTGCCGGCCCGCGCGGCGGAGAACCATTGCTATGGAATAGGTGTAAACATGGTCGGCACGGACGGTATGCAGATGGATTATAACGGTCATTCGGCTGCATACGATACATGGCTGCATGATGTAGCGGGATTTGAGGATTATGAAGAAGGAACGCGTATAGTGGACCTCTCCATAGAGAAACTGCGGCATTTCAGAGAAGTGTTGCCGCAATGGCAAGAAGCAGATGGATATAAACTGGAATATTAGGCAACTATCCCCGGAGGAACTCGCTGCGGCTGAGCAGCTGAGCACAGACTTGGATATCTCTCCCTTAGCGGGACGAATCCTTGCCGGTCGCGGACTGAGGACCGCAGCGCAAGCGCGAGCCTATATCCGTCCGTCGCTGGATAGCCTGCATGATCCCTTTCTGATGCAGGATATGGGAAAGGCGGTGGACCGGCTTTGCGACGCCGTCGATGCCAATGAGCGAATCATGATTTATGGTGATTATGACGTGGATGGTACGACGGCGGTGGCGCTGATGTATTCCTTCTTGCGAAATCTGACGAATAATCTGGTCTATTATATCCCCGACCGATATACGGAAGGATACGGTATTTCTATCAAAGGTATAGATACGGCGAAAGAGAAGGGGTGCACCCTTGTTATCGCCCTTGACTGCGGCATCAAAGCTGTAGATAAGATTGAATATGCCAAAGAGAAGGGAATAGATTTTATTATCTGCGACCATCATACGCCGGGCGATGAGATACCGAAAGCCGTAGCGGTACTGAATATGAAACGCAAGGATTGCCCGTATCCGTTCAAAGAACTCAGCGGTTGCGGCGTGGGTTTCAAACTGGCGCAGGCCTATGCCCAGCGTCGCTTGTTGGATATGCGAGAGGTCTATCGCCTGCTGCCGCTTCTGGCGATGTCTATTGCCAGCGATGTGGTTCCTGTGACGGGAGAGAACCGTATTCTGGCTTATTACGGTCTCAAAGCGCTGAATGCACAGCCGTCTGTCGGCATGCAGGCTATCATGCGGATTGCCGGAATAGAAGGGAAGACGATCACCATCAGCGACCTGGTGTTTAAGTTCGGTCCGAGACTCAATGCAGCCGGACGGATCAAGAGCGGCGCAGAGGCCGTGCGGTTGCTTATCACGGATGATGCAGAGGCGGCCATGCGCTTTGCGCAGGATATAGATTCCTATAACCAGGACCGGCGCGATTATGACAGCAGGACGACCGATGAGGCATTGGAGCAACTGGAAAAAGATCCGATGAATTCGGCAAAACATACGACTGTTGTCTTCTCTCCCGATTGGCATAAAGGCGTGGTGGGAATAGCCGCTTCCCGTCTGACAGAGACCTATTACCGGCCGACGATCGTCCTCACTGCCGGCGAGGATGATATTATCAGCGGCAGTGCCCGTTCGGTCAGCGATTTCGATATTTATACGGCCATCGACTCCTGTCGCGATCTGTTGACCAACTTCGGCGGGCATAAGTTTGCTGCAGGATTGAGCATGCATAAATCCGATCTGCCGGAGTTCAAACGCCGGTTCGAGGAATACGTTGCCGCCCATATCACGCCGGAGCAACAGGTACCTACGCTGGACGTGGAGGCAGAAGTGGAGTTGAGCGATATGAACTGGAAGATGTACAAGATTCTCCAGTGTCTGGAGCCTTTCGGCCCCGGAAACGAACGTCCGCTGTTCCTTTGCCGCAATCTGATTAACAATCATGGCACACGCGCCGTGAGCGACGGACGCCATCTCCATCTCGATCTCACCGACCGCGTGGTAGCAATGACCGGCATCGCTTTCGGCGAAGGGGATAAAGCCATCCATCTGCAGAACGGCAAATCCGTCGATGTATGTTTCTATCTGGATGAGAATACCTATCGGGGTCATACTACGCTCCAGATGAATGCCCAGGATATCAAATTAAACGAATAAACTATACCATGTTTTCTGAACGAGACACCAAAGGACCGGTATTGAGAAAAGGTTCCATAGAAGTAGTATGCGGCTCTATGTTCTCCGGCAAGACGGAAGAACTGATCCGCCGTATGAAACGCGCCAAGTTTGCCAAACTGCGCGTGGAGATCTACAAACCCGCTATCGACGTGCGCTATAGCGAGGAGGATGTGGTCAGCCATGACCGCAATGTGATCCAGTCCACACCGGTGGATAGCAGCCAGAATATTCTGCTGATGGTGGATGATATTGATGTGGTGGGGATTGATGAGGCGCAGTTCTTCGACATGGGTATCGTCGATGTATGCCAGCAGTTGGCGAACCGCGGTATACGCGTCATTGTGGCGGGTCTGGATATGGACTACAAAGGGGTACCGTTCGGGCCTATTCCGGCATTGATGGCAATCGCGGACGATGTGTATAAAACCCATGCTATCTGCGTACAATGCGGCGATCTGGCCTATGTATCCCATCGTCTGGTGGCTTCCGAGAAACGTGTGCTGCTCGGCGAGACTGACAGTTACGAACCTCTATGCCGCGCCTGCTACAACAAAGCTTTGGCTTTGGAAGAAAATAATCAAATTTAAAATCAAGAGCAGTTATTATCAACTATGTTGATATCATATTACCTTTAGCCATCCGGGACTGTTATACCTATAGCGTTCCGGACGGTTTTTCTATACCGCATCCCGGTACCCGTGTGATTGTGCCGCTGATGGCGAAGCAGGTGCGTGGCGTGGTACTGCGCACCCATACGGAAGCGATAGATGAGGTTTTTGCCGCGAAGATACGGCCTATCAAGGAGATCTCCGAAACGGCGCCGGCAGTAAGCGCGGAGCAGTTGGCGCTATGGCAATGGATGAGCGGGTACTATATGTGTACCCTTGGGGAGGTGATGAGTGCCGCTTTGCCAAGCGGTGTAGATAGACGCCTGACGGATCCTCCCAAACGCCGCAGATCCGCTATCGCACCCTATATGAGGACTATAGAACCTATTCATTCGCTATCGCCGGCACAGACGAAAAGTATCGATGAAATCAAGGGTTTTTGGTCTTCCGGAAAAGATATTGTGCTCCTTCACGGGGTTACTTCATCCGGCAAGACGGATATGTATATCCATCTGATTCAGTCGCAGTTGGATGCAGGTAAGAATGTGCTCTATCTTGTACCGGAGATTGCCTTGACGACCCAGCTGACGGACCGTTTGCAACGCGTGTTCGGCGATCAGATGATCGTTTATCACAGCCGTCTGACCGATGCCGAGCGCGAGGCAAGATACAGAGAACTCAGCCTTCAGCCTTCAGCCGTCAGCCATCCGTATGTAGTCATAGGGGCGCGGAGTGCGATCTTTTTACCTATACCGAATATAGGTCTGGTGATCGTCGACGAAGAGCATGAACCGAGTTACAAACAGGAAGAACCGGCGCCGCGCTATCATGCCCGCTCGGCGGCCATTATGCTGGCTAAAACGCACGGAGCGCGTGTGTTGCTGGGTACAGCCACCCCCTCTCTTGAGTCCTATTATCTGGCGAAGAAAGGCGTGTATGGGTTAGTCTCGCTTACGGAGCGCTACGGCGGTGTAGAACTGCCGGATATCCATCTCATTGATCTCTCCCGCCAGTACGAGCGGAAAGAGATGTACGGTCATTTCAGCGATCCGCTGGTAGCGCGTATACGCGAGGTGTTGGAGGAACATAAACAGGTCATCCTCTTCCAGAACAGACGCGGTTATGCTCCCCAGATCCAGTGTACCTCTTGCGGCCAGCCTCCGCGATGCGTGCAATGCGATGTGCCGATGACGTTGCATTTGCGCGATAAGGAACTGCGCTGTCATTATTGCGGCTATCATTCTCCTCTGCCATCCGTTTGCCCTCATTGCGGCGGAGAATATAAGGCGATCGGTTTTGGTACGGAGCGGATAGAGGATGAGATCCAGACGCTTTTCCCCGAAGCGAGCGTGCTGCGCATGGATCTGGATACCACGCGCAACAAATCGGCTTACCAGGATATTATCGATGCTTTTGCAAACCATGAATGCGATATCCTGGTAGGCACCCAGATGGTGACGAAAGGGTTGCATTTCGACGATGTGCGGCTGGTGGCGGTACTGAATGCCGATCCCCTGTTCAACCAGCCGGATTTCCGGGCCTATGAGCGGGCATACCAGATGCTGGAGCAGGTGGCAGGGCGTGCAGGACGGAAAGGGAGGAAAGGCGAAGTATGGATTCAGACCTTTGACCCGAAGAACTCCGTGCTGCAGATGGTACGGGAGCATGACTATGAAGCGCTCTATCGCCATCAGCTGAAAGAGCGGGAGATATTCAGATATCCTCCATTTCATCGCTTAATTCGGCTTCAGTTGCGGCATGCCAAACAGATGCAGGTTCATACTGCCGCCACGATGCTGCAATCGCATCTCGCCCGCATCTTCGGTAGCCGTGTATCCGCCGTTATAATCCCTTCCGTAGAGCGCGTGCAGGCGTATTATATCCGCGAACTGACGCTGCGGATCGAGCAGGGCGCCAATATAGCGGAAGCCAAGCGGAGATTGAAGGAGGCGATGGATTATATTTCTTCGATTCCATCGGGTAAAAACGTCAAAATCATTGCGGATGTGGATCCGCTGTAAGGTATATAAATATAAGGTTTATGATCAGTGATGAAAAACGCCGTGTGGCGTATATTAACGAGATGATAGAGAGCGGTCATGCCGCAGAGTTGGTAAAAGACGGTGAGGCTTATCATGACAGTCAGCTTGAGCATATAGCGGACGAGGTATGTTCTCGGCCGGAGGTGAGGGCGGTACTGATAGCGGGTCCGTCCTCCAGTGGCAAGACCAGTACGTCGTATAAACTATGTCTTCATCTCCTCGACCATGGCAAGCAACCTGTAGCGCTCTCGCTGGATAACTGGTATATGGGAGGAGATCGACTTCCGCTCAAGCCGGATGGTACCAAAGATTATGAATCCGTCTATGCCATAGACCTGGCGCAGTTGGATTCCGATCTCAATGCCCTGATAGCAGGTGAGGAGATTGCGCTGCCGACCTTCAATTTCGCGGAGGAAAAGAGTGAGTACAACGGTGAGACCCTTCGCCTGGAGCCGGATACCATTATGGTCATTGAGGGTATTCATGCCCTTAACCCCATTCTGACGGAGCATATATCACCGGCGCATAAATACAAGGTCTATGCTTCGCCTATGAGTGCGGTCTCGCTGGACGGAGAGCGGTATATACCGACGTATGTTCACCGCCTGTTGCGACGCATGAGCAGAGATCTGCGTACGCGCGGGAAATCGCCGCAAATGACGATAGCGAATTGGCCTTCTGTCATAGAGGGTGAGGCGCAGTGGATAGAGCCATTCCGAAAGGAAGCCGATGCGGAATTCGATACTACGATGCTGTATGAACTTCCGGCGCTCCGTCTTACGGTAGAGACCGCTCTTCAGACCGTTCCTGCTGCCGCAGAGGAATACCAGATAGCCAAACTGCTGCTGTACTATCTGTCTTTCTTTGAGTCGATGGCTTCTGCTTTTGTACCGCGTACTTCAATTCTGCGCGAATTCATCGGAGGAAGCCAATTCAATGTGGGCTGATAGCACTTTTTTCGGCTAAAAATGCAAAAAAATGCAAATTTATTTGCGTATGTCAGAAAAAAGCAGTACTTTTGCAGCCGCTTTCGTGAAAAGCGAATGCGAGAAGGCGGGATAGCTCAGCTGGTTAGAGCGCATGATTCATAATCATGAGGTCCCCAGTTCAATCCTGGGTCCCGCTACAAAAAACCACCGCAGAGGTGGTTTTTTTTGATTATGAATCATGAGGTCCCAAGTTCTTAGCCGCAAGGGCACGATTGTTACAATCCTGGGTCCCGCTACAAAAAACCACCGCAGAGGTGGTTTTTTTGATTATGAATCACGAGGTCCCAAGTTCTTAGCCACAAGGGCGGCATCTATCGAAAAAAAGGATGACACAGTTGGCACAGTTGGCATAGTTGGCACACTCTCAGGCCGCGTCAAACCTAGAAGTGTGCCAAGTGTGTCAACTATGCCAACCAAAAAACAAAGAATAGAGGAAACGTACGGAAAAGATACGGCAAGACCACTGAGAAAGTCTAGGATTCACAGCATAAAGAAAGGACAAGACCAGTACGGCAATAGCAAAAAAAAGTTCAAAAACTTGCATATATGCAATAAATGTAGTAATTTTGCGGCGTAAAAAAATACCGGTATGGCAAATAAATATTTAGACACGGAATTGCTGGACCGCGCAATCATCTTTGCGGTACAAGCACATCATAACACGGAACGCCGAGGGAAAGGTTTTCCTTATATCGTTCATCCGATGGAGGCGGTAGAGATCGTATCTACTATCACGAGCGACCAGGAGCTTTTAGCTGCAGCGGCGCTGCATGATACGATCGAAGACACGGATGTTACCTACGAGCAGTTGCGTGCCGAATTCGGCGAACGCATAGCGGATCTGGTTCATTCGGAGAGCGATCAGTTTACGGAAGGTGTGAGCGAAGAAGACAGTTGGCAAGACCGCAAGCAGGCGGCTATAGACCGTCTTGCTGCGGCTTCTCACGATGCAAAGATAGTAGCGATGGGGGACAAACTGAGCAATATGCGCGCCATTTGGCGCGATTATCAGGTCAAAGGCGACGAGTTATGGCAGATCTTCCATGCGAAAGACAAAGCGATGCACGAATGGCACTATCGCGGTCTGGCCGCCTCATTGGCTGAATTGAAAGATACATTCGCCTATCGGGAGTTTGTGCTCCTGATAGACGATGTATTCTCAAGCCGTCCGGTGGCGTCATAGAGACGTCCGCCGAAGGATATATATACCTTTCCGTCCCGAATGATTTTCTCTGCTGCGGACAGTTGTTCGTCCGTCAGCTGCATCACTCCTGTCGTAGGTGTGTCGGTGTTCGGTTCGATAGCGAACGACATCATAACGACCGTGGTAGGCAGGTAGTTGTTATTGCCAGGATGGTATGCCACTACCGTCACTTCCCCTTCGTTTTCCGGATAGATGACTCCTTGCTCGATAGCGAGGAGACAGGAGGTGTAGGCATAGGTGATCTCCAGCCCTGAAGAGAGCGTAGCGGTGGAGATAGCAGGTGTACCTACATACAGGATCGTGTCCTGATTCTCCCATACAATCGTCTGCACGGCTTTGTTGACATGCAGCGCCACCGGCATGGAGCGGAGATTATAGATACCTGTATCCGCAGGAGTAAAGAGGAGCGAGAGGACGTAGTCGCCGGCATCGAGAAGGGTGTCCGTAGCGATATTCTCCCAAGCCAGTTGACCCGGAACAAGGCCCATATGCTCATGCAGAACAGCTTCGCTGAGCGGCTGACCGTACGCTATATCCTCGGCAGAGACGCTGATAGCGGGGTTTGCTTTGCGGATGACCAGAGTCTTGGACTCCGAGTTGGAAGGGTTGAACTTATAGTTACCGGCTTGCTCCGCCGTGAGAGTGACCGTACCGGAGCGGTATATATGCAGCACATTGCCTTCCGCCACAGCGACCGTGCTGTCGGAGGAGCGGTACTGTACCTCCAGCCCCGAAGAGGCAAAGGCATTGAAACTGAGTTCATCCGTAGCGATACACTCGGTGAGGGTCTGGCTCCATGTCAGCGTCTGGTCGTATTTGCTGGTAGTGCCGGAGACGGCGATACGCGCCTCCCGTCCTTCGCCGGCAAGGATGATCTCCCCTGAGTGCGTGCCCGCTTCCGCGTGCGAATAATACAGGGTGATGGTGGTTTTCTGGTCCACGAGGTTCTTCTGTCCCACCGTTTCTACCGACGCGTAAAAATGCGGGTCGGTGGAGGTGACGGAAGCCACAATATTGGTCCAAGAGACGGTCACATTCTTGGTAGCCGCAGGATCATCCACCATAGCGGCAGCCGGCGCCCATTCGTCCAGCCCTACCGATAGACTTTTCAGTTCCGAGACCCTGATGCCGGATATAGCGGCAGCCGTGCGTCCCGTGGCGGCAAATTTGATATACCGTGTCGTGGAGGCCAGCGATGCCGAATCGGCTTTGTTACGCGCAATCGTATTGCCCTCCGTACTGAAAATCAGCGACCAGGTGTTATGATCCTGGGACTGGAAGATGCTGATAGAGCCGTTCGATGCGCCCTGCCATGAGAAATAGAGTTTGTCCGGGATACCGATCTCCGGCAGAGCCATCACACACTCGTCTTCAAAGGGCGTGAGAATAGTGATCTTACCGATCTCCAGATGCGCTCCCGCACCGAAAAGGCCGTTGTTCCAGCTTACATTCTCCGTCTTGCTGATAATAGTCTGGGCATTGTTAAAATCCGCCTGTTTGAACTCCGTGTCCCATGCCAACTGGGCAGTGAGAGAGAGGCTGAGCGCCAGAAGAGTACAAAGGGTATAAATCTTTTTCATAATGTTATCCTACTTTGGAGCCGTTTTTGACGGGTGCGGAGACGGTGGTGACGACGAGTTTGCCGTCAGCATCTACCGCCGAGAGAATCATGCCTTGTGACTCGATTCCCATCATCTTACGCGGCGGGAAATTAGCGATATAGAGGACTTGTTTTCCTACGAGCACCGAGGGGTCTGGATAGCTCTGCGCGATGCCGGAGAGGATCGTCCGTCCGCCCATACCGTCGTCCAGGCGGAACTGGAGGAGGCGGTCCGATTTCTTGACCGGTCCGCATTCCAGCACGGTAGCGACACGGATGTCGGCTTTGTCGAACTCATCGATGGTGGTAGGTTCTTTGACGGGTTCCGGTCTCCAGTTCTGAAGCGCTTCGGCTTTAGCCGCCTCTTCGTTCTCCTTCTTGATTCGCTCGAGGCGGTCGAGCTGCGCCTGAATAGCGGCGTCTTCGATCTTCTCAAAGAGAAGGGTTACTTCGCCGAGTTGCTCACCGGCTTTCAGCATATCTATGCGGCCGAGATCGTCCCAGCCGAAGGCAGCATCGAGCTGCAGCATCTCCTTCAGTTTCTCGGAAGAGAACGGCAGGAAGGGTTCGAACGCGAGGGCGAGGTTCGCCGCAATCTGGAGCGCCAGATGCAGCACTGTAGCCGTACGATCCATATCGGTCTTGGCGAGTTTCCAGGGTTCGGTATCCGCCAGATATTTATTACCGATGCGGGCGAGGTTCATCGCCTCTTTCTGTGCGTCACGGAATCGGAAGGATTCGAGCAGTTGCTCCAGCGTAGCCTTCACATTCTTGAACTCCTCAATGGTTGCTTTGTCGTACTCGGTCAGTTCTCCGCATGCGGGTACGCGTCCTTCGAAATATTTGCCCGTGAGCACGAGTGCGCGGTTGATGAAATTGCCGTAAATAGCGACGAGTTCGTTGTTGTTGCGCGCCTGGAAATCCGCCCAGGTGAAGTCGTTATCCTTGGTCTCCGGTGCGTTGGCGGTGAGCACATAGCGCAGTACGTCCTGTTTGCCGGGGAAATCGTCCAGATACTCGTTGAGCCAAACCGCCCAGTTGCGGGAAGTGGATATCTTGTCTCCCTCAAGGTTGAGGAACTCATTGGAAGGTACGTTATCCGGCAGGTTGTAGCCCTGCGCCTTGAGCATAGCGGGGAAGACGATGCAGTGGAAGACGATATTGTCTTTTCCGATGAAATGGATCATGCGGGTGTCTTCCTGTTTCCACCATTTCTGCCAGTCGCCGTATTTCCCGGGCTGCGCCTGACAGAGCTCAATCGTATTGGAGATGTATCCGATAGGAGCGTCAAACCATACGTAGAGCACTTTTCCTTCTGCTCCTTCTACAGGCACGGGTATGCCCCAGTCCAGGTCACGGGTGACGGCGCGAGGTTTGAGTCCTCCGTCGAGCCATGATTTGCACTGGCCATAGACGTTCGGCCGCCATTCTTTATGACGGTTGAGGATCCAGTCCTCGAGCCAGGCTTGGTATTGGTCGAGCGGCAGGTACCAGTGTTTGGTAGCTTTTTTCGCCAGCGGGTTTCCGGTCTCGGCGTTGTAGGGATTGATGAGTTCGTCCGGAGAGAGGGTAGCGCCGCATTTCTCGCACTGGTCGCCATAAGCGCCGAGGGAGTGGCATCGCGGACATTCGCCGCGTATATTGCGGTCGGTGAGGAAATGTCCTGTCTCGGGATCATAGAACTGCTCCGAAGTCTCCTCCGTAAACTGGCCGGCATCGTACATCCGGCGGAAATAATCCGCAGCGAAGCGATGATGGGTGTCAGAGGTGGTACGGGAATAGATATCGAAACTCATTCCGAAATCGGCGAAAGAGCGTTTGATAAGGGAATGATAGCGGTCAACCACCTGCTGGGTGGTGATGCCTTCTTTTCGTGCGCGGATAGTAACGGGCACTCCATGTTCGTCGGAACCGCAAACGAAGAGTACTTCCTGCCCCTTCAGCCGCAGATAGCGGGCATAGATGTCCGCGGGGATATAGACTCCGGCGAGGTGGCCGATATGCACAGGACCGTTCGCGTACGGCAGTGCAGCAGTGATTAATGTGCGATTAAATGCCATATTTTGTGTAAATTTTGTACTAAATATAAAAAAAAGTATCAAAAATTTTGCGTATGTCAAAAAAAAGCAGTACTTTTGCGTCGCAAAATCGGGTGCAAAGTTACAACAAAAAATCCGAATGTGCAAGAAAATCGTGAAAAAACATCGTTTATATTGGGTTTTGCTATTCGCATTTCTGTTCGGAAGTGCGGCGAAAGCGGATGTAAATAACTACGTAGGAGCATACGGATTTTTAGGCGAATGGAGCCTGATGCCCTCTCAGAGTAAATACCAGACGAGTTTTGGCGTAGCGGGCGGCGCGGGCTTCCTATACGAGCTGCAAGCCGGAGATACCTACAAGCCGACGCGCTTCCTGCTGGACATCGGAGTAGGCGCATGGGGCGGTATGAGTTCGTTCGGCCAGAGTTCGAACCAGACGGTAGAGTTGCTCAACCAGCGAGATTTGCAGGGCGATCCTTTTGACTATGTCTATGAGATCAAGGACCGGCGTGACCAATACAACGACTTGGCTGTACAAGTACCGATTCTGATCGGTGTGCATCACCGCAAATTCTACATGCTGGCCGGCGCGAAGATCAATGCCCATGTGCTGACCAAGGCGCATACAACAGCCAATATCACTACTTTCGGCAGATACGAGGCTATTCCCGATTTGCGGAATATGCCGGACTACCAGTTCTTCAACGACCAGCCTCTGAAGGGTTCGACGAATGCGAAGTTGAATCTGGATGTGGCATTGAGTCTGGAGATAGGCGGCCGTCTGGGCGTGATCAACGAAGCGGTGGGCTATGATGTGCCGAAGCGCAAGACAGAGTATCGTCTGGCGGGATTTGTGGACTACGGTCTATTGGATATCCATACAAGCGGTACGAACGCCGGATTCACTGCGCCGAAGATATACGACACCAATCCTTCGTCGCCGAACTATGTGTACCAGACCCGTTCGATGATAGACGGCAATCTGCAGGTGAACGATATCATGTCCACTGCGTCCGCGGATGCGTCCGGTAATGTAGTGCCTTTTGCTAAATCGGTTAACAGCCTGATGATCGGCTTGAAATTCACAATTCTGTTCCAACTGCCGAAGCCGGGAACGTGTGTGATCTGCCGCGATGCCTATCGCTCAACTTTCCGTCCGCGCAGTGGCCGACTGAAGTACGAGGAATAAGTCGTCTTCTTTTACCTCCCGTATATGTCCGTCGGCAGCGACGGAGATATGTCCTGATTCTTCCGACACCACAATACAAGTGGCGTCGGATTTTTCTACCAATCCCAGTGCCGCTCTATGGCGCAGGCCGTAATACTGAGGGATAGTCTGGTCCTTGCTGACAGGCAGGATACATGCCGCAGCGAGCATCTTACCGTCGCGGATAATGAGCGCGCCGTCGTGCAGCGGCGTATTCTTGAAGAAGATATTCTCTATCAGCCGCGCAGAGACCTGTGCATCCAGCCGCTCTCCGGTATCCACTATCTCCTTGAGGTTCCCCGCTCCGGCCAGGACGATGAGCGCCCCTGTTTTGGTAGAAGCCATATGCCGGCAAGCCTGGGTGATCTCCAGGATCTGCTGGCGTGCGCGGGGGTCTTGCTCGGTCGTTTTAGGCCGGAAGATTTTGAAAGACGAGAACCGTGAACCGATGCGGTAGAAGAACATACGTATTTCCTCCTGAAAGATAATAATCAGCGCGATAGCACCGACGGAGATGATGCGGTCGAAGAGCGCACCGGTGAGGTCGAGTTGGAAAACAAAACTGACCAGAAACCAAACGAGGATGAACGCCAGAATACCCCAGAAGAGGTTAGCCGCACCCGTCCGGCGGAGGAGACGGTAGGTATAATAGAGGATGCCCGCCACCAGGAGGATATCGATGGCATCTTTGAATCCGAAAGAAAAAGCTAAGAGTTGCATAATTCAAATAATTTTATGGTTTGTGCCGTTTCGGCTACGTCATGTGTTCGTAAGATAGTGGCGCCATGCTCGAGCGCGTACATCTGCAGCGCCTGTGTGGCAGCGAGGCTGGTATCCGGCGTGAGTCCGAGAGGTCTCCAGACGATCGATTTGCGGCTGAGGCCCACCAGTACAGGCCGGTCGTATACCTTCAGTTCGTCCATCCTGCGCATGCACTCATAGTCCGCTTCGGTAGAGCCGATAAATCCGAATCCGGGATCCAGGATCCATCGGTCGGTATTGCCGCAGTCCAGAACAGAGAGTTTGCTATAGTCGCCGCAGAAGGTGAAGACATACGGCACGTCGTAGTGCTGCACCAGTTCGTACATCTGTTCGGATCCGCCGGATATATCATTGATGATCATCGGTCCGAACCGCTCCAGCGCCTGTCGGGCTATGGCGGGACGGAAGGTATCCAGCGAGAGCGGCACGGAGGGCATTTCTTTTTTGAGGATTTCCAACGCCGGCGCCACGCGAGTCCATTCGTCCTCCTCGGATGCGGGTGTGCTGCCCGGCCGCGTAGAGCAACCGCCTATATCCAGAATGTCTGCGCCCGCCGCCAGCGCCTCTCTCGCCCAGGTCAGCACCTGCGCAACATCGGATAGCCGGGATGCAGCATAAAAACTATCCGGAGTGACATTTCCTATCGCCATTATTTGCGTTTTCACGCTGCAAAAGTACAAAAAATAATGCAAATATGCAAAAAAAATCGCAATTTTCTTGCGTATGTGCGAAAAAAGCAGTACATTTGCAGGCTGAATTGCGTACGCGCATAAAAATAGCATATATATAATAACCAAAATAAGTTATGAAAAAGGTATTTAAGTATCTCTTGATCATTTCGGTGGCGATGGCAGCAGTAGCATGCCAGCAACGTGAGTTGAACACCCGTGTTAGTAACACCACCGGTTGGAATTATTTCGACGAAAGAACCACGAATTTCCAGGCCAATGAAGGTGTGGGTAATGTCAATCCTGTAGGTATGGTGCCTATTCAGGGCGGTTCGTTTACGGTAGGTGAGAAAGATGAGTTCATCACCGCTCCGCGCAACAATGAGACCCGTACGCTGACAGTAAGTTCGTTCTATATGGATAAATATGAGGTTACCAACCTCAACTGGAACGAGTATCTGCACTGGCTGGAGTATGTATTCGGCGCAGTAGCTCCGGAGCTGGTAGATCAGGCTCGTCCGGATCATAAGGTATGGCGCGAGGATTTGGCATACAATGATCCGTATGAGGATAACTATTTCGAGCATCCGGCTTTCTCGTTCTATCCTATCGTAGGTGTGACCTGGGAGCAGGCGATGGCATACTGCCAATGGCGTACCGACCGTGTGAACGAGATGGCTCTGATCAATGCCGGCGCAATCGTTGTTCCTCCGTTCGCTGACCTGCAGCCGACGGACGACGAGGCATACAAGGACGAATGGGAGCAGGAGACGGGATACGAGATGTATTCCTATGAGGAGGTAAGCCCGGAGGATCCGGAGCAGACGGTGACGATGTATCGTCCGAGCTACGAGTGGATTCGCGACAAGTTTGTATTCAATACCGAGAAATATCTGATGGACGATACGTATGTACCTGAGTACGGCCGTCGTCCGAAATTCGACAGCTACGGCAATGAGCGCAAGGTCAACATCGCCGACGGTATCTTTGTGACAGGTTACCGTCTGCCGACAGAGGCAGAGTGGGAGTTCGCAGCTTATGCTCCTGTAGCCGGCGAGGACGGACTGACGATCGAGGGTAAGGTATATCCGTGGAGCGGTTATCACCCCCGCGATATGTCGAAAAAGAACCTCGGTCAGATGCAGGCTAACTTCGTTCGCGGCCGCGGCGACATGATGGGTGTGAGCGGTGCGCTGAATGACCGCCGTGTGATCACCAACCCGGTAGATGAGTTCGCTCCGAATGATTTCGGTCTGTACAACATGGCCGGCAACGTAAACGAATGGGTAATGGATGTATATCGCGAGACGACCTATCAGGAGACCAGCGAGTATAACTCCTACCGCGGTAATATCTACAGTCATCCGGTATTGGACGACAACGGCAAATACCAGATTGACTCTGTAGGATGCGTGATGATCACCTATGGCAAAGAGGATGACAAGCGCGACGTGCTGGACGGCGATTTTGCCAGCCTGATAGAGACCGACTATCCGTTGGATACAGTAGGTGTGGCCGATCTGTCGGAGGTAAAAAGCGACCCGACGGACGTGCTGGCTCCGCGCGTAACGAAGAAGACCCGCGTGTATAAAGGAGGTTCTTGGGCTGATCGTATCTACTGGCTCAATCCTTCCACCCGTCGTTATCTCGACCAGGATAAGGCTTCGTCGAAAGTGGGCTTCCGCTGCGCAATGAGTACGCTGGGCGATCAGATTCCCGGTACACCGGTGAATTAAAGTTTAGAGTTGAAAGTTTAGAGTTTAAAGTTTAAAGTTTAGAGTTTAGAGATATGAATTTTCCTGAGAATATCAAATATACCAGCGAGCATGAGTGGATTCGCGTGGAGGGCAATGAGGCGTATGTAGGTATTACTGACTATGCGCAGTCTGAGTTAGGCGAGATCGTCTTTATCGATGTGCCTACGGTAGGCGAAACGGTCGGCCAGGGCGAGGTGTTCGGTTCGGTAGAAGCGGTGAAGACCGTGAGCGATCTGAATATGCCTGTGACGGGCGAGGTATTGGAGTTGAACGAAGAATTGGATGCCGCGCCGGAGTTGGTAAACAACGACCCGTACGGCAAGGGATGGATCATCAAGATCAGCGTCAAGGATGCTGCCGAACTGGAGAAGCTGATGGACGCAGCGGCATACCAAGCATCGCTCTAAACGCGCGTACGCGTGTAATAAATAAGGAGAAGCGACCTTTTCAGGCCGCTTCTTTTTTATGCGAATAGGTGTAAAATAGAGTTAGCAAAATGTATAAAAATCACAAAAAATTTGACATTTTGTTGCAAATTCAAAAAAAAATATGTAATTTTGCGCCCTAGATTTGGTTTATTTTAGGCAAAATAATTTCTATATAAAAATATATATGAAGAAGAATCTACTCTTTTTGATAGCCGTGACGGCTATGTCAATGAGTCTCAATGCCCGTGTCGTTCTTATTGACGAAGGTTTTGAGAACGGAATCCAAGAAGACGTTTGGACCCAGGAGTTTGTGGCAGGCAATATGCCTTGGGCGGTAGAGGATGTGGCAGACGGTCTGTCTCATCCATCGACGGTAGTACAGGGTACCAAGCGTGCTTATTTGCGTAATACGACAGGTGAGACCGAAGGGTACGCGACAAGGTTGATCAGTAAGGTGATGGACCTGCGCCCCACAAAGGTGTACATGCCTGAGCTGATCTTCTATTATGCGAATCCGAAATGGGGTGCGGATCGCGACACGTTGCGTGTGTTGTACCGTACCGATGAGCGTTTGTCATGGAAGACTCTGGCGGAGTATAGCACGGCCAGTTCGAATTGGCAACGTGTGAAGATTTCCTTGCCCGAAGCGGGAAAAACTTATCAGATTGCCTTTGAGGGAAAAGACAACCTTGGTCGTGGTATAGTCTTGGATAGTATCAAGGTTCAGTCTGCTCCGGAGTGTACTGTTCCCTATAACCTTATGGCGACCAATAAAGGTGCCGGGAAAGTTAATATAGCTTGGATGGCCAGTTTCGATGCGGACTATTACGAAGTGGTAGTCACCCAGGATACGATTGACCCGGATATGATTGATGAGATTGAGGCGACTACACCGGAGAAAATCGTTTTTCATGGTCAGATTATGGATGAGACGAACAAGGATTTAATCCTGGAGGCAGGTGAGTTATATCTTCTTTATGTCCGTTCTATCTGCGGTGATGAGATTAGTTCCTGGAGTAGTGAACTGACGGAGGGAATGCCCTTTGGTTTCAAAGTGCGTACTATCAAGAATGTGCCATTTACAGAGAACTTCAACTATCCGTCAGGTACTATCCGTGATGTAGACTGGGTGTGGAGTGGTAACACCCAGAATACCAACCCGTTTGTCAACTCGAGAGCGTCGGCTACGGCATGGGCATATTATTCTCCGGATGTTACTTCAGCGGTTATTTTCTCAGGAGGAGAAACATCCAAACCGGAACAGGCTATACCGGCTGACCGCTATGTATATCTGGCTACGCCGGCTTTGGCGGATACGCTGAACGACGGTTTCCAGGTGAACCAATGCCAGGTGCATTTCTGGAGCACGGTGTACACTTACACCGGTCGTCAGTATGGCCGTAGTATCATCGTTGGTGTCATGGATGACCCGGATGATATTACTACCTTTACGCCGGTGGATACGGTGGAAGTATGGGGTAATAAGACGTTTCAGGAGAACATAGTAGACCTTAGTTCGTACGATGGTACGGGTGCCTATGTGGCATTTGTCAGTCGTTTCGATCGTCAAAACCTATTCTATCTTGATAACCTGACGATAGAGTATCATAGGAATGTCAACAAAGTAACGAAGATTACGGTCAACCCGCGCGATACTTATGCCGATATCTCATGGGAAGGGAATGCTTCTTCGTATACTGTGCTGGTTACCAATACCGAGGTGGATCCTGCTAATCCTGCCTCTTCTGCGATTGTTGACCAGGCTACGGTAACGACCAATAGTTATCGTTGTACCCAATTGGAGGCTGATCATAGTTGGAACAGACCTTACTACGTCTATGTACTGGCTGCCGGTACCGAGTGGTCGTACCGCTATCCGTTCGTAACGCTTGCGCCACAGCGCGCTATCCCGTATAATTTCGATTTTGAGACATCTACGACTACTAAATATACCATCCCCGGTATGTCCGGTAGTTTTGTTACCGGTTTAGGCGTATTTGGTAATAACGGAACGACCTATCCGGCTGTTCTCACCGACTCGAAATACTCCTACGGAGGCTTGGGTAGTTTGTTTATGAGCAAGCGTGGAGGTGCCGATACTTGGATTACTCTCCCGCTGGTGGAAGACTTGTCCAATGTACAGGTGAAATTTTACCTGAGCGGAAGTAGTACTTTCAATCAGGCACATGCCACAATCGGTATCATGTCCAACCCGATGGATATCAATACCTTCGTGCCTGTTTCGCATTTTACTCTCAATACGGAGGGTTACACCCGTTGCTATGCGAACTTCACGAACTATACCGGCCCGGACGGGGTGATAGCTATTGTATGGGATGATGTGATGAAAATGAGTCAGAACACCATCAACTATATCGATGAGATTATCGTTGAAGAGCTTTCCAACTGTGTACCTCCGACTAATATTGAGTTGCAGATTGAACCGGATTCCATTACCATGCTTTGGGAGGAGTCCTCTTGGGATCTCTGGGAGGTATTCCTGTCTCGTACGGCTTTGAAAGAAACGGATCGTTTGCATAAGACATTCGAGGAGATTCAAGCTATGCGCGGGGTTGTGTTCGCTGATTCGTTGCAGTGGAATAATTCGACTGCAAAACCTCAGTTCGGCTTCGGAGACCTCACGCCGCATGCCACCTATTATCTCTATATACGTGCTACTTGCGATCCCGATTGGTGGACGGAGATGAGTTTTGCTACCCCCTGTAGGGAGGAAATATTCCCCTTTAAAGATTCTTTCGAGGATTATAATATCGAGAGTACATTAGCCGGTTGTTGGCAATTAGCCGACTATATGGGTGTGGGTTATCCGCGTATTGCAAATGCCGGTACGGCCGGATATCCGGAGAAAGTGCTGGATCTCTATTCTTCCGGTACCATTCACCGCTCGGTGGCTATCCTGCCGGCGGTAGAGGGAAACCTGTCCGATATGCTCCTTGCGTTCGATATACGTACGGAGGAAGGTGATGCATCATCTACCGCCGTGGTATACGTGGGCTCGATGGAGGATATAGAGGATCAGAACAGCTTTGTGCCGTTTGATACCGTCTATGTAAGCGGAGGAGCAGCGTTTAAGAAAGTACGTTTCATTCTCTCCAACTATGAGTTGGCATATGATAATATCGCCATCACTACCGGTTTGGGTGGTAGTTTGGAGATGAGTAGTCATGTCTTCATTGATAATGTTGAGTTGAAGGATCCGTCGTGTATCGAGGCCTATGATTTCAAGCAGTCGAATTTTGCACCGCACTCTATCGACATCACCTGGCAAGGCCTCTCGGATCTTGACCAATGGGAATTGAAAGTGCTTTCTTCGAATGTTAGTCTCAATGCAGTGAATAATAACTCGTATAACTCCTCTTTGGATGTCGTGCGTGATACCATCGTTACGGGTAAGAGTTTCTATCTGTCAGGCCTGCAAGCGTTACATACCTATTATGTCTATGTCCGCAGCCTTTGTGGGGATAGTGCCTGGGTGGTTGCAGCGGCGGAGACGTCCTGCGAACTGTTAGACCCGACGAAATCGAATAAGGAGACGTTTGAATCCTACTCCGGTACAGTGCCTACCTGCTGGTATAGTGCGAATAGCGATCCGGATGCTACATCTACGTATATCCCATACGTCTATAATTCGACCACTTATTCTAACTCCGGTTCGCAATCCTTCCGTATGTATAGTAGCTCGTCCTATTACGGAGTAGCCTATGTGGCATCTCCGGAGATTAACTGCGATAGCTTGAGTCATATTGCGGTGACGTTCTATATGTATGCATCCACGTCGTATAAATGGATATTAGGAGTGATGACCGATCCGACGGACTTGAGTACGTTTGTTGTGATTGACTCGGTACAAGGGGTGGGCAATAGTATTCAATATTCCTATGATCTTAGCGAATACACAAGCGTTATTCCGGCTTCGGCAAAGTATATCGCATGGCGTACGCCGTATAATACAACGTCTTACGCATATCTGGACGATGTATCGTTCGTATCGGTGGCATGTCCGCTTACTAAGCCGAGTATCTCGGAATTGACCACTACCGGTGTACGTGTCAGCAGCGGACTCCGTACGAATGACCCGTGGATATTGATGATTACGAATACGGAGATCTCGGATGCGAACTTGGCGAGAGAGAACTATGTAGTACCGGCTAGCCAACTCGTTTATTTGGATACAATCAGCCGTCGTTCGCAATCGGTGGACGTGCTGGATGCGCAGACAAAGTACTACGTCTATACAGCGGCTCTCTGCGACACGGCTACGATGTCCCAATGGAATACACTGTCGTTCACTACGCCTTGTGCTTCCGTGACTCCGGAAGAAATAGGTACCATTACCTTTAGCGAAAAAGAAGGATTTACCACCGGTTCTTCCGGTGAGAGACCTTGTTGGACGGTAGGTAGCAAGACCCAGAACGCTTCTTCGTCATACATCCCGTATGTCAATAGTTCCTCCACCTATAAGCATAATGATAATAACTACCTCTATTTCTATGATTATGTTTCCTCATCGTCCAGTACGGTAGGTGCTTATGCGATTATGCCGGAATTGGAGGTAGACTCGATTAAGAAGTACCAGGTTACTTTCTGGGGACGTGGTTATAGTACTTCCTCCTATAACAGTCAGATTATCGTAGGTGTCGTAACCGATCCGAGTGACTTGAATACCTTCGTGGCAATCGATACGCTCAATCTCAGTCATACTGCGTGGGATCCGTATAGCGTCGGCTTTGAGAATTACGAAGGTGACTATATGGGTGATCTGGGACGAAACATTATGTTCCTCTCTGATTTCGGTAAAACCAACTATGCGTATATCTCGGAGATATCGGTTGAACCGATACCGCGTTGCCGTCCGATCCAGTCCTTCACGGTGGATAGCGTAGGTGAGGATAGGGCTATTATCAGCTGGAAAGGCTATCAGGATACCTATCGTATGCTATTGTCTGATAAGCTCTTGACGGAGGATCAAAAACCGAAATATAACTATCTGCTCGATACGATTGTTGACCATTCGGATGAGATTCTCCTTACTGGCCTCAATCCGACTACGCAATACTATGTCTATGCGCAAGGTATCTGTGAGGGCGGTGACAGTACGGCTATTTCCATGACTTATGCGTCGTTTAAGACTCCTTGTCCGACTTCCGGTGGTGTGCCGTTGCCTTTATTTGAGGACTTCGAGAGCTATAGTACCGGTACGCGTGATATAGGTTGTTGGATTATGCGCGGTAGTACCACGTATCCGCAAGTGGTAGCCGCTCAAAGCAATGGATCGAAGGCTGTTGACTTGTATAGTCCTTCCTATGCTTCATGGCTTGTATTGCCGGCTGTTGATGCGGATTTATACGATACCAAACTTTCGTTTGACATCTGTCCGTACGGTAGTTCCAGTACCGGACGGTTGTATGTTGGTACGATAGCCGATCCGGAAGATTTATCAACCTTTGTGCCTATTGATACTTTCAATACAACCCAATTTGCGTTCGTGCACCATGAGATGATTCTGGCAAACTACGAGTTGATGTATGATCGTATTGCTTTCACTTCCGGTGTATACCAAGGCACGACGATTGATATTGATATTGACAATATCGGTCTGGAGTATGTATCGAATTGTAATGCACCGAAACTTAAGTTTATCGGTTCTTCGCTTGAATCGGCAGAGTTGCGTCTGACTCCTTATAAGCAGGATGATGCGCAGTGGCAAGTGGTAGTCCTTACGGAATCCCAGTATAACAATGCCGGTGATATCACTCGCTATTTGAATGCGGCGCAGAAGATGACGGTTGATTCGACTCATATCGTGCTCACCGGGCTTACTCCGGCGTCCTCCTATTATGTCTTTGCACGGACCATGTGCGGCGAGGGAGCGGTAAGTTCCTGGATGCGTACTCCGGTTAAGTTCAGTACCAAGTTCTACTTCGCTGACAGCTATTCCTTCGGCTTTGAAAAGTCCGAATTGTGGCAGCGTAGCCCGAACTCCGAGAGTGATAACTATTACCTCCATCCGGCGTTGGTAGCCGGACGCGATACCATCGGCGCGGAAACGCAGTCGTATATGTATTATCCTCATAGCCGCACCAATGATACCACGTATCATTATTCGCTTCAAGGTGTGGGTGCGACGAATGGTGCGCTGATGATGCATGCGCGTGGGGAATATTTCGGCGAATACATCATCTTCCCCGCTATCGATAATGCACAAGCGCGTTCTTTTGAGTTCAAGGTACGCCCGGATTATCTGGATTTCAGTACCAAACTGCCGATAGCCCAGACGAATGCGATACTCGAGGTAGGTACGATAGAGAAGGATAAGGACTTCGATACCTATCAGCATTTGGCTACGGTTCGTCTCGATGCACTCGATGCAACAGTTATTGGTGGCTATACATCCAAGAAGAAGTATGGATATAGTTACTTTACTCTTGACCTCGATGAGACTACAGTGGCTACCAGACAGGTGGTACTGCATATGCCGAAGCAGCCGTCGGATAGCACGTATATCTGTGTGGACTCCGTTGCTCTCGGTGCTCTGAAAGGCGTGAGTCTCGTGTCGCTTAAGAAGGTAACGGCAGATGGAACCAGCGCACTCGTAGAGTGGGATAATATCGGTGGGCCGTGGAATCTCGTTATTACCAATGCTGCTACCGGTATTGCTGTGGTTTCCTTCCCGAATCTGAGCGGTGTAACGCAGCAACTCGTGGAGAATCTGGATCCGCAAACCGATTATATAGCTACCTTGTCCGGTGCCGCATGGCCTTCGGCTGCGAAGAACTTTGCCAATGCAAGTGCAAACGCCACCAAACTGGCCTTCCGTACGCTTTGTATGCCGATGGAGCCTAATATGAACGGAACGGACTTCGTCTGGAACTTTGATAATAGCTCCGACTGGGAGAGCAATGATATCCTTGGCGGTGATGCGAGTGACTCGCTGTACTACAAGCCGGGTTGCTTCCATGTCGGTCTGACCTATGGTGCACCGCTGAATGGTTACCAGTGGCTCATCCAGCGTAAGGGATACGAAACATCCGGACCGCTTTCAACTTATAATGCGTCCAGACACCTCGAGGTGGGACGTAATGACAGCCATGCCCTGCGTATCCATACTACCGAGACTAACTTCAATTCGTATATTGTCCTGCCGGAACTGAACTGCAGTTTCGATACGATGATGCTGGAGTTCTACGGTCGTTGTTTCGCTAACTATGACCAGACTCATAATCTCTCCGCTAATCGCAATAAGATAGCGGATGCTACCTATCTGAATGATGCGTATAGCCACTCCATCGTAGTTGGTACGTTGACCGATCCGGGTGACTTCAGTACGCTGCAGATTTTGGATACGCTCACTTATATGCAGACCGATCTCAAGGCGGGCGACAACGTAGCCAATGATCCGGCCGGTCTTCGTTATTGGGAACTCAAGCAGATGCCGTTGGAGTTCGCGCAGGGTAAGTATATCGTGCTCTTCCAACCGGCTCCGGGTCTGTTCTATATTGATGATCTGGCTGTCAAACCGGTGGGTAGCACCCTCTTCCCGCCGACGAACACGCGTACTACAGGTGTCACTTCTACTACGGCTACGCTGGCTTGGAATACCCATCACCCGGAGTACACCACAATTATTGTACTGTTGGATGCAACAGGCAAAGAGGTAAATCGCATACAAGTCACAGGCACTTCGTACCAGTTGACCGGTTTGAATCCTGCGATGAACTACCAGTGGTATGTATTCCAGACCAATGGTACAAGTACATCGGCATCGACGAAACCTGTGCAGTTCAATACCGACTGTGTGGTACTTACGCCGGATTATACCTGCGGTTTCGAGCCTGCTGAAGGTTGGATGAATATCGAGGGTCAGAAATCCTACACCCAGACACTCTGCTGGACCTACGGTGATGCCGCACAAGATGGTGCTTGGGTGAACGCAAACTACGATCCGTATAATCAGGAGAATAACAGGAATTATTCCTATAGTTATAACGGCTCTACTGCTCTCATGATGCATGCTACCACCAGCTCGCGTCTCACCTACCAGCCGTATGTGGCTATGCCCGCAATGGATGTAACGGCATACGATACGCTGCAAGTGATGTTCTGGATGCGTCCGGCATATGTATCGGCTGCGAACGACTCTGTCGCAATGTCATACACCGGCTCGACCTACTCGAAGTCCGTTATTGTCGGTACGATGACTGATCCGGCTAATCCGGCTACCTTCGTGCCGATTGATACCGTTACGTATGACGGTACGCTCTCTGTGACAGACCATGCTATTCCCGAGAACGACTATCTCTTCCAGCAGATGAAGGTCGAACTCACAGGTGCTACCGGTCCGTATATCGCGTTTATGACCTCGTTCTTTGAGAAGGGCAGCAAGACGCAGAAGACGGGCGATTATATCTGGATTGACGATATCTCCTTCGCGCATCGTCAGGAGTGTAAAGACCCGACTGACTTGAAGGAACTCCAGATTGGTACGGAGCATGCTGTACTCACTTGGAATCCTATTGATTCGGCCGGTACCTATCGCGTTCAGGTATCTACCGATCCGTTCTTCGCGAAAGAAGATGCATTCATCTTCAACGATGTGGTAGAATCTAATACTTGTACCGTGAAGGGTCTCCAGCCGCTCTCTACCTATGTATGGCGTGTACAGTCTCTCTGCGGCGAGAGATGGGGAGAGAGCAGCTTCTCGCAGAAAGCTACTTTTAAGACCAACCGTAGTCCGTACTTCCTCGAGGAGTTCACCACTACCGTCAGCGCTAACGAGTGGACCTTCAGTAAGGCGCACGCCGATAATGTACTCGATTCTACCGGTGTTGTTGCGCGTGGTGTGGATAACTGGAGCTTCTCGCGTAAGAGCGATAACAATGGTCTCCAGGGACCGCACTATGCCGCTATCGGTTATAATGCGGACTACCACTGGATGATCACGCCTACTTTCTATTTGCCGGAGGATGATAGCGTCCATCTCTCGATGGATCTGGCGCTCACGGCTTGTAACACGGCCCACCTCGCTACGAGCAATGCCATCACCGATAATGATGTCAAGAATGATTATTATGTCATGATCATCGTTTCCGAGGATGGTGGTGAGACCTGGAAGAGCAGGAATATCCTCGCTAAGTGGCAGAATACCAACGAACCGGGTATGCAACTTCGCGACATCTCCTCTACGGGTATGCGTGTTCGGTATAGCCTGGCTGCGTATGCGGGCAAGAATATCCGTGTAGGTCTCTATCGTGAGGCGCGTACCACTTCCAATACCGGTATGGTTGTACATGTTGATAATGTCCGACTCGGATATTTCGATAAGACGATTGAACCGGCTTCGGCTTGCCAGTACGAGGATGTTACTATTGGCGGTATTACGCTTGACGGAGAAGTGACAAAACCGGGTATCCATTCGTATCCTACCTGTTTCTATGCTACCGATGCGGAGGCAAGAGCCGGCAAGCGAGACAGCGTACAGCAACTTGAGATAGAGGTCTTCCCGGCTCAAGAGACCTTCTTCACGGATACTATCTGCGAGGGAGAGCAGTTCACCGGATATGACTTCCTGCCGAAGACAGCTACCGGTATTTACCATCGTAAGCTTCTCTCTCACGAGCACGGATGCGATAGTGTCGTAACGCTCGACCTCTATGTCAAGCCGAGGAAATATGCACTGGACGAAGAAGTATCTATCTGCGCGGGTGAGAACTATATATGGAATGATAAGGTCTACAACCGTGCCGGTATCTTCCGTGATACGCTCCTTTCCTCGATAGGTTGCGATAGTGTCATGACGCTCATCGTTTCTTATCTGGCGGACGAGAAGGATACGCTGTATGCGGAGAGCATGGTGGATCTGGAGGAACTGCCGTTTACCTATAGCGACCCGCTCCATCCGTATCTTGCTGGCCAAACGATCACCTATCCTGCCGGTACGCCGCAAGGGATTTACATGGATACCGTGCGTGTCGAAGGAGAAGCTTGTACTACGATTCTCATCCATACCTTGACGGTTTACGATAAGCATCAGGCTATCGATAATATCTTCGATGGTAAGAAGGGGGCTCGCAAGCTTATCTACCGCGACAATCTCTATATCATTCTCAATGATGAGTGGTATAATGCCGCGGGACAGAAAGTCGCCGATCCGCACCGTTAATCAACCAGTCTACAGTCTTATAGTCTGCTAGTCTGCAAACCCAAAAAGCTCTTTTCGGAGGGCTTTTTGGGTTTTTCTCTTCCGTTGTCCCGTTCTCCCCTCTTTATCCCTGCCCTATGGCATTTATACCATTTTGTTAACTAAGAATGACAAAAATTGACAAAAAGACGAATTTTTTAAAAATAATTTGCACATTTCGAATTTTTTTTGTACTTTTGCCGCCAAATTGTCGTTTTGTATCCGGACGAAAATAAATACTTGTCTATTTATAGATAACTTAATTGTTTAACTAATTCACAAAGTGTATGAAAAAAATCTTACTTTTGTTGACGCTTTTCTGTGCTATGTTTATTGGTACTGTTAAGGCGACAGATGTGGAGATCGGTGTGGATGATGCTACGGTAGCAACAGCAACTACCATGCCGATTAACGCACTCTGGAAGTACGGTTGGTCTCAGCAGATTTACACACCTGATGAGATCGGCACGGCAGGAACCATCAACTCTATCACTTTCTGGATGTATCATACCGGAAGTAATCCTCCGGCATATAACATTAGCGTCTATATGGCGGAAGTGGGTGAGGATGAGTTTGCCTCAACTACTAGTTGGGTAGCGCTTTCAGCAAGTGACCTCGTTTTCTCTGGCACAGCATTTGCGAATCTGCCTACAACGGCAGCCGGTATTGACGAGGTGACCATTGTGTTTGACACTCCGTTTGCTTATAGCGGAACAAGCAACTTGCTGATTGCCTTCGCAAACAACACAGGTTCGTATGTGTCAGGTATGAATGCCAGGGTTTTTGGCGCTTCGACAGATCCGAAACGGACGCTGTACAAGTACCAAGACACCGGGGCTATCGGCCCGGATGTGCCAAGCGTAGCTGGTACGCTGACCCATTTGCGTAATGTCATCAAACTGGACGTTACCCCGAGTGGCGGTCCTATCATCGTTTGTGACAAACCGGAGACGGCTGACATTACAGACATCACATCTAACAGCGCGACACTCAACATCTCCGGTGGTAGCCAGACCTACAACATCGAGATCAAGGGCGGTGCGTATGACGACTGGACGTTCTTGACTAAGAACACCACGAACACGTCTGTTTCTTTGACGGGTCTTACTCCCTACACCTCGTATCAAGTTCGTGTTCAGAGTACCTGCGAAGGCGGTAACACTAGTGGTTACAAGACCGCTTCGTTCATAACCCTCATCGGTATTCCGTTTGCAGATGGTCTGGGCACACAAGGCGAATGGACCAAGAAACAAGGTCTGCTCAGCGATATTATGAGCGGAATGGCCTTCGGTACTGCAACCGGAACATGGAACTTCGGTGCAAGAAATGGAGTCTTGGGGGGTAACCATGCTTACATGAACCTCTACGGCACTTCCTGTAAGAACTGGATTATTAGTCCGATGATTCCGCTTCCGGAGGGTGGCAATTATGTGCTTACTTACCAAGTGGCTTTGACGGACTATAACAATGAAGATCCTATTGAAGATCCGACTTTGCAGCAAGATGACAAGCTGGTAGTACTCGTTTCTGCGGATAGCTGCCATACGTGGTCTATTCTTCAGCAATGGGATAACCAAGGTTCGCCTTATGTCTACAACGCAATCCCGACTACGGGAGAAGAGGTGGAGATTGACCTCAGTGCATATGCCGGTCAGGAAATCCAAATCGCTTTCTATGGCGAGTCAACCGTTTCGGGTGGCGATAACGATATCCACGTAGGTCACGTCCTCATCGATTACGCTCCGTCTTGTATGACGCCGGATGGACTCGTGGCTGCTAATGCCACCAAGACTTCCCTTCAACTCGACTGGAATGCAAAGAGTGGCGAGACCGCTTGGATTCTTCAATACAAGAAGCCGAGTGCGGAGGAATATACTTCCCTTGATATCACTCAAAAGCCGTACACTCTGCAAGGCTTGGAGGAGTTCACTGAGTATCAAGTGCGCGTAGCCGGTAAGTGCTCTGACGCTGAGGATGGTACCAGCAAGTTCTGCAAACCGGTTACCTTCAAGACGGCTTCGGGTGTACCTTTCGTACAATCCTTCGATACGGCTAATTTGGTAAGCGAGTGGGTGCGCTATGAGGCATTGCTCAGCGATGTACTCAATGAAGGCGCAACGCTGGAATCCACCAAGAAAGGATGGGAGGTAGCAGCGGCTAACGGCATCTTCCCATCTGCTGACTATCACCTCGTGCTCAATCTCAAAGATTCTACTTCCAGATATTGGATTGTAGGTCCTACGATTGAGATGGAGGCTAACCAACAGCTCACTTTCGACTTGGCTTTCACCAAGGCTGCTGGTAACAAACAAGCGGTTGAAACCGGTAAACAGAACTCCCAGAAGTTCTATGTCTTCGTTACTACTAACAATGGTGCTACTTGGACCGATATTGCTAAGTGGACCAACTCCGGTGACGGATTCTCGCTCGATGGTATCAATACAGAAGGTCAGACAGCTAAGATTGACCTTACCGCATATGCTACCAATAGTATCAAACTCGCTTTCTACGGTGAATCGACTAATCCGACCGATGCAAGCAATAACCTCCATATCGCAAATGTAAAAGTTGCGGAGATTCCGGCTTGCTCGAAACCGACCAGCTTGAATATCACCGGTGTCCAAGGCACCACAGCTACGGCTGTTTGGGAGAGCGATGAAGATGGTTTATGGGAATATGGTTATGTAGTGAAGCCGACTGGCGATTTCGTTCCTGCTGATTCGCTCTTTATGGGTACGACATCCGCAACGATCTTCGACATGACAGGCCTCGCAGAAACCACTCATTATCTGTTCTTCGTTCGTCGCATCTGTGACAACGATACCAGCGAGGCGCTCGTCAAAGAGTTCGCTACTATCCAAACTCCGACGGATCTGCCGTATGAGCAGGACTTCGAGACAGCTAACGGATGGAAACTCATCAACGGAGAACTGGAGAACCACTGGGTATGGGGTGAGTCTGCAAGAGCAAACAACACGCCGAGCGGTTCGAAAGCACTTTATATCTCCAATGATAACTTAGGTACATATGCCTATACGAGAGGTACGGGTAAAGCCGCTATGGTTTATGCGGTTAAAACCTTCTACTTCGATCAGGCTGGTATGTATTCCTTCCAGTATGATTGGAAATGCTGGGGTTACAGCACCAATGATTACTTGCGTGTAGCGTTGATACCTGCAGATGTAGAACTCGAGGCTGGAACTACTGTTCTATCCGGATTCTCTACAACAGCTCTGCCGGAAGGTTGGACTGCCCTTGATGGTGGTAGCAAACTCAATCTGGATAGCGCATGGAATCATCAGCTCACTGAGTTGACGATTGACAAGGCGGGTTATTATCAGATGGTATTCGCTTGGAGGAACTACACCTATACTTCCGGTAAGAATCCTCCTGCTGCTGTAGATAATATCAAGATCGCTCGTATCACTTGTACCAAACCGAGCCACTTGACATATGCTGACCTGACAGCTACGAGTGTAACCTTCAACTGGGATGCTGTAGATGGTGCTTCCTTCGATTATGCGTTGGTTACTGCGGATGAGGATAGTGCTTTCTTAGCTGATCCTGTCTTCATCGAGGTTCCGGGTGGTGCGAATACGATTCAGTTCGATACGCTTACCGAGAAGACTTCGTATAAGTTCTACTTGCGCAAGGCTTGTGGAGGTGAAGATGGTAATAGCGATGTTATAAGCATTGAGTTTAGGACCTTACCGTTCCCGCTCGCTCTGCCTTGGAGTGAAAACTTCAATCAACTCGCAAGTGGTATCCCTGAGTTCTGGGATAATTCCGAAGGAACGACTACTTCTGCTACCTCTAAGTGGAATCGTTATGTTTCGAATGGCGATACATGTCTCCGCTTCAACTCGTACTCGAATAGCAATGGTAACACCAATATTCTGGCTACGCCGCGTATCAACCTGTCCGAGAATGCTATTCTCTCCTTCCGCTGGAAGAATCCTACCGGTGGTCAAGGTGAGGTGCTGATTTCTGAGGATGGTGGTGCGAATAAGGTTTCGCTGAAGAATGATTTGACAGGTATCTCTGCTTGGACCTCCTATGATATTAACCTCTCTGATTATACCGGCCAGATAGTAACCATCTATTTCAAGGGAACCAGTAACTATGGTAACGGAGATGCGTATCTGTACTTGGATGATGTAGAGGTGAAAGAAATCCCGTCTTGTATGAAGCCGACTGATTTGGCTGTTATTGATAGTCTCACAACTAACTCTTCGGCTACAATTACTTGGACACCGGGTCTCAATGAAACCAACTGGTTCGTTCAGTATAAGAAGAGTGCAGACTCTGTTTGGACTCTCATTCCGGATTCTGTTCTGGCAGATACATTGGTTCTTGCTGGTTTGGAGGCTGCTAACACCTACGACGTTCGCGTAGCTGCTTGGTGTAATACCGCAGACTCGACTGCTATCAGCGAGTATACCGCTCCGATCACCATCGCTACCCTTTGCGAGCCGTACTCTATTGCTACGAAGGGTGACTTTGTGGAAGACTTCGAGGCGTATGAGGGCGTTGCATACAATGTAGCCGGTATTACTCCGGTATGTTGGGAAACAGGTGGTACTTCTACCTATGCAGACCCGCATGTTGTAAAATCGGGCACGTATGCTTATGTTCACGAAGGTCAGAATGCTCTGAACTTCTGTGCTTCTGCGAATAGTTATGCATATGCTATATTGCCGGAATTTGCTGATTCGCTCAAATTCTTGCAAATCGGCTTCTGGGCGCAGATGGAAAATGCTACGAACGGTGTCTTGTATATGGGTTATGTAGATGACTCGCTTTCATTCTATCCATTGGCTTCGTATGCTAACCATACCACTACGATGGCATATTATGAATCGAAACTGGATACGATTCCGGAGGCCGCGCGTCGTCTCGCTTTCGTTTGGCAGCATACAAGTACTTCTTATTATTCTTGCTGTATCGATGATATTAAGATCTCCTACATCCCGGATTGTCAGAAACCGGAGAACGTAGAGGCTGTTGACAGCCTTGCTACAGCTTCCTCTGTACTTCTGAAATGGGATGCACAAGGTTCCGAAACGGCTTGGGTAGTACAGTATAAAGAGGCTACAGACTCGATCTGGACGACTATCGCAGCAGATAATGACTCTGCCTTCGTTATTGACGGTCTCAAAGCCGCTACCTACTACGATGTACAAGTCGCAGCGCTCTGTGGTGCTACGGATACTTCCGAGTATTCAATCCCGATTACAATCCATACCGGTTGTGCACTTGTTTCGGAATTCCCGTACAGCGAGAACTTCGATATCATGGAGGGTAAGACCTCCGGTAAGAACCTGCCGCTCTGCTGGAGCCAGATTAATACCGGTACGAATACCACCTATAACTCCTATCCGATGGTATACAAGGGTGCTACGTATGCTAACTCCGGCCTGAACAGCTTGAAGTTCTATGCATATTATAGTAGTACTGCAGGAGCTGTTACGGATCAGTACGCTGTTCTTCCGGAAATGGAGGGTATCAGCGCATTGCGTATGCGTTTCAACGCGCGTAAATACTCTGCTTCGTATAATGCTACGTTTACGGTAGGTGTCATGACCGATCCGGCTGACGCTTCTACTTATGTGGCTTTGGATACTATTACTCCTTCGGCTGCAACTTATGAGCCGTTCAGAGTATTATTCAATGCATACGAAGGCGGAGCGAAGTATATCGCTATCAAGATGGATGCACCTACTTCTTCCTACAAGGGTGTTCATATTGACGACATCGTGATTGACTCGATTCCGAACTGCCTCGAGCCGGATAGCTTGCGAGCTGTTCTGACGAAGGGTAATGGGGCTATCGCTACCCTCAAATGGGCAGCCGGTTCGGCTTCTGCATGGGAGGTACAGTATGGTATGAATCATAAGTTTGCAGACGCTATCACAGCGAATGTGAACGAGCCGACTCTCAACCTCACAGGCCTCATTTCTGATTCTACCTATTACGCTCGCGTAAAAGCAATCTGTAGTGAGACGGAAGAGAGTGAGTGGTCTAATGTGATCTCCTTCACACCGATGAACGCTATTATCATCAACGATGGTACAACTACCGGTAGCTATGTTCCGTTCTACGGATACTACGCAGATATGGGAACTAATAGCCAGTTCATCATTCCGGAGAAAGAGATTGCTACTATCCAGTGGGATTCTATCACCAAACTGACATTCTTCTCCAGCACGACTACGGCAACTTGGGAAGGTGCTCAATTTGATGTATACGTAGCTGAAACGAATGACACGGTTCTTTCTGCAATGGTTGCTTGGACAGACATGCAGAAAGTAGTGAACTCGAAGCATCTCGAACTTGCAAACAAGCAGATGGAAGTTACCCTGGATAAACCGTTCCAGTACCAAGGCGGTAACCTCTTGATTGGCTTCAAGCAAGCTGTAACAGGTACGGATGGATCTTGCTCTTGGTATGGTAAGTCGGGTGTATCCGGTAACTCTATGTATCAGTATAGTTCCAATTCTGCTGTGAAGAGTAACTTCAACCCGAAGGTGAAGATTGACCATGTTTATGGTGAAATGCCTACCTGCTTCGTAGTGAAGGACATCACTGTTTCGGATATCACTCCTTCTTCCGCCGTTCTCAACTGGACTCCGGGTGAGGAAGGTCAGAATGCATGGCAGATCGTTTACTCGGCTGATCCGGCATTTGATCTCGCAAGCATTGCTGCTGAGGATATCCATGATGTAGCGTCACTCCCGTATGCACTCGCAGAACTCGCAACAGATACCTTATATAAAGTATATGTGCGCGCGAACTGTAGCGAAGAAGGCAATGAAGACTATAGCTTGTGGAGCGAACTCTTTACGTTCCATACCGCTTCGTCTTGCCAGACTCCGGATAATGTAAAAGCAGATAGTATCTCTACTACTTCCGCGTTGATTAACTGGAATACCTATGGCCAGACACTCTTCAACCTGCTCTATACTGATGGTACCGCTATGGATACCCTCTATAGCGTAGAGTGCCCGTATCTGCTCGAAGGTCTGACACCGAACACGGCTTATGGTGTGAAGGTTCAAGCTGCTTGCGCAGGTGAATCCGGCTCATGGTCGTCGATGGCTACCTTCAAGACCGCTTACGGTGTTCCGTTCAGCGAGAAGTTCAATGAAACTACCATCCCGGCTGACTGGACTGTTTACAGTGGTCTGATGAATAAGGTATTGGCAGATAGTATACAGCTGACTTCTACATCCGGTATTTGGATGTATGGTACCAACAATGGTGTATTTGATAGCCACGCGCGTATCAATATCTATGGTACTAGTCGTTACCACTGGTTGACTACTCCGAATATTAATCTGACGGGTGATGTACAGCTGACCTTCGACTTGGCATTAACCGCTTTCTCCGGCACAGGAGCAGCTGCGGCTACTACTGGCACGGATGATAAGTTTGCAGTTCTTGTTTCTACCAACGGTGGTGAGGATTGGACCATTCTTCGTGAGTGGAACAATGCGGGATCTGCATATGTTTACAATAACATTGCTACGAATGGTGAAGAAGTGGCGCTTGACCTCAGTGCTTATACCGGTCAATCTGTTATAGTAGCATTCTATGGCGAGTCCACAGTATCCAATGCTGACAACAACCTCCATATCGATAATGTCCTCATCGACCGCGTTCCGACTTGCTTGAAGCCGACCGGCTTAAGCATCTCTGAAATCAGAGCTCACAAGGCTACAATCGCTTGGACGGCTGCTGAGGGTCAATCGGCATGGCAGATTGCTTATGACACCAAGGCTACGGAGAAACCGGATACATTGGCGAATATCCTCGATGTAACGGTTAACCCGTATGTATTGGAGAACCTCGATCCTGCTACTACCTACTACGTTTATGTTCGCGCTAACTGCGGTGCTGACGACGGTGTAAGCCGCTGGACGGATGGTAAGTCCTTCAAGACGACTGTCGCTTGTCCGGCTCCGACGAACCTCCAGGCTATTCTTACTCCGGGTAACGGTACGATCGCTACCTTGAAGTGGACTGCAGGCGGTGATGAGCAATCGTGGAGAGTTGAGTATAGTACGAATGCTAATATGTCTGACTCGGTTGCTGTAGTAGTAGATGATACAATCTACAACCTTACCGGTCTGACCGCTGAGACAACCTACTACGCTCGCGTTCTCGCTGACTGTGGTGAGCTCGATAGCCTCAGTGTTTATTCAACGAAGATTGAATTCACACCGACATCGGCTTATCGCCTGACCTTGAATGATGGTACGACGACCAATAACTATGTACCTATCTATGGTACATACGTTGACGAAGGTACACGTAGCCAATTCATCATTCCGGAAGCTGACCTCGAGGAACTCGAATGGGATTCCATCAAGGGCTTGACCTTCTATGCAAGCCAATCCAGTGTAGATTGGGGTGCTGCTCAGTTCGAGATCTACTTGGCTGAGGCTCCGGAGACCACTCTCTCCGAAGAGGCTGATTGGACTGCTATGACGCTCGTTAAGAACGCTGGTGCACTGTCTATCGTAGATAATAAGATGGTTGTTACCTTCGATTCCGCTTATCAATACCAAGGTGGTAACCTTATGATTGGCTTCTACCAAACAGTGAACGGTACATATAAGGCTGCTTCCTGGTATGGTGTGAAAGCTAACGGTGCTTCCTTCGGTGGTTACGGTCAAGGTAGCAACTATGCACAGCGTAATTTCTTACCGAAGATGATGATTGACTACGTTCCGGGTGTGGCTCCGGCTTGTCCGAATCCGAAAAACCTGAAGGTGGTTAGCGTTGCTGCTGACAGCGCAGTCTTCAGTTGGAAGGCTGTTGAAGGCGCAAGTTGGGAGTATGCAGTTGCTCTGGCTTCTGCTGTTGAACCTACTGAGTTCAACGCTGTTCCGTCTGGTGCGAACGAGATTGTTGTTAACGGCCTCAGCGAACTGACATCGTATGTATTCTACCTGCGTAGAGCTTGCGGTGCGGATGGTAACAGCGAAATCGTTTCTGTTCCGTTCGAAACCCTCGAGATAGCAGAGGAGATTTCCTCCGACTATAGCGATGACTTCGAGGCCGCTACCGGTTGGAAACTAATCAATGGTACAGAGACCAATGCTTGGGTAATCGGTAATGCCGTATCCAACGGCAGCGAGAAAGCGCTCTATATCTCCAACGACGGTTCTTCGTACGATTACGATGACGAAGCTGCTTCAGTAACGTATGCTACTAAGTTGTTCCACTTCGTAAGTACAGGTACATTTACCGTATCGTACGATTACAAGTGTATCGGTGAGTACAACGACGAGGATGGCGCACTTGATTATCTGCGTGTTGCTCTCCTTCCGGCTGATGTAGCTCTCACGGCTGGTGTACAACTGGATAACTTGGTTCAACCGCTTGATCATGACTCGGCTCTTGTAGCTCAGAGCGCATGGACGCGTATGAGCGCGGTAGCTTCGATCCCGGCTATCGGAATGTATCGTCTGGTATTCATCTGGAGCAACGATGATGTTGACTCCGATGGTGCTCCGGCGGCTATCGATAATCTGTTGATTATCCATAAGGATTGGGCAACCGATATACAGTCCGGCGCAGGTATTGAGAGCAATGCTGTCAAGTTCATCCACAACGACCAGGTTTACATCATGATCAATGGCGCTGTTTACAACGTCACCGGTCAGAAAGTAGAGCTGAAATAAGGACATAACCAGTACTTAACCAGTACTTAACCCCAATAAAGTTAGTACTGGGGAAAATAACAAGAAAGGCTGCTTCGGCGGCCTTTTTTGTTATAGACATATGACAAAAAGCATAAAAAAAGCGAAAAAGATGACAAAAATTTGCATATTTGAACTTTTTTTAGTAATTTTGCCGCCTGAATGCGTTTATTTATAGCAAAAGTGCTAAGAAAGATAGTATGTATAGTATGCGTATCGCTCTCGTGCTTATGTGCGAGCGCGTTCACTCCGCTCTCGCCGGAGACCCTCCATTTCATATCGCTTCATGGCGATTTGGGTTATTCGGCATTGCTGCATACGATAGCCGGTCAGCCGCCTGCTGCCGGAATGAATGCCAATATAGGCGTGGATTATCGTTTGTTCCATAATAACTTCCTTTTCTCTGTCGGTGTGGAGGGTATGTATGATTTGAATGCAAACCGTCTGGACGAGCATGACGAGGTGCTGCTGATGCGGGATACCGAAGGCGATATATTCAATATGCATGTGCATGTAGATAAATCGCGGGATCTGGCGCATATGGTGAATCTCAATATTCCGCTGCTGGTAGGCGGAGAATGGGGCAGATTCTATTTCCTCGTCGGTCCGAAGGTGTCGCTGAACCTTTACGGTTCCACTTCTTCTGCAGCCCAGATCACGACGTATGGCGAATATGACCGCTATTACGACGATTTCTATGATATGCCGAATCACCAGTTCGTGACGGGTCAGCATATGGGAAGCGCCACGATGCCGATGAAATGGAATTTCAATATCATGGCTCATGCGGAGATAGGCGGCCGCATCAACCATATGTACAAGCATAAACAATTCCGTCTTCATCCGGACAAAGTACGTATGTATCTGGCGGTATATGCCGATTTCGGCATCCTGAATCTGCATGCGAATAGCGGCGGCGCACCGCTCTTCGACTACCGCGAGACGGATCAGGGCGTGCAATTCTATATCCAGCCGCTGATGATGAGCAACATTGCGGATAACGCTACATTCCGCAATCTCAATGTAGGCATCAAATATACGGTAGCGTTTGAGCTGCCGCAGAAGGGCAAGTATCATGTCTATGATTATAATAAAGTGGGCCGCAACTATCGTAAACGCGGTGGTACGCAATCTATAAAATACTAAACGTATGAAACGAATCATCTACATACTGCTGATGGCAATGGGAATGGCTACTGTCGCCCCGATGGTATCCATGGTAGATAACAATGTATCCACGGTCTATGCCGCGGATGCGAAAGCCAAAGCGAAGGCGCAACGCGAGAAAGAGAAAGCGAAGCGCCAGAAAGAGCGTGAGAAAGCGAAAGCCAAGGCCGCCAAAGAGCGCGAGAAAGCAGCAGCCCAGAAGAAGAAAGAGCAGGCGAAAGCGGTAGCCCAAAAGCAAAAAGACCAGGCGAAACGCAAAGCGCAGGCTGCCAAAGCTTCTTCCAGAAAACAAGGCGCTATGGCAAAAGCCGGCAAGCCGGCACCCAAGCAGGCTCCGGAGTTGAGCGCAGCGGAGGAGAAAGCGCAATATATGGAGCAGATAGCTGCCATCGAGAAGAAGAACAAACGCGTAGAAGCATACCTCAACCGCGATATATCGCACCGCTTGGGATTCTGGGGACAGGTAGGATACAGCAATCTCTTCACCTCCGGTATCCATTATGCCGCTCCGGCAGCAGAAGGATTGAACCCGGACGGATACCTGAATAAAGACAAAGGATTTGTAGGCGGCGGTCTGGGTCTGGGATACCAGTTGCGATACAAGCAATTCCTGATGACCGTAGGCGCAGAGTTCAATTTCTACAACTCCGTCATGGGAATCACGAATCAGGAGAACGGCGCATATGCGCTCCAATACGGAATGGCGCCGTATGCCGACAAGATGATCTATCATTATGATTTCTCGGAGTTGAACGACAAGTTGATCGGCGGATTTGTACAAGTGCCTTTGCTTTTCGGTATGGAGCTGAAGAACCTGCCGCTTTTCTGGCAGGCGGGTCTTAAGGTAGGAATGGGTGTGATGGGACAATCTACCGTCAGCGGCACGTACTCTACTACCATCGAGGATAAAGAGCTGATCTCCGGTCTGACCGATATGTATAATCATACTCTGGTAACGGACCAAAAGATAGCGGCACCGAGCACGAACGTGAAGTTCGGTCTGAATATGGCAGCTTCCGCCGAGGTAGGTGTCAATCTTGACCAATGGGTAAATGCCATGCCGAAGTTACGCGTATCGCTCTTTGCCGATTACGGTTTCCTCAATTCACTCAGTTACAAGCCGGTAGATAACGCTCAGGATATTCCTACGCGAATGTTAGAAGATGCTAACCCGCTGAATTTCCCGGTCAACTCCGCTCTGGCTACAACTTCTGTAGCGAACGCGAAAGTCAATCCGTTCCTGGTAGGCGTGAAGTTCGCCGTATGGTTCGAGTTGCCGCGCAAGCATCTGGTAACGAGCCCGATGCCGGCTAAGCCGCTGCCGCGTATGGGCGTTTATGCATATGACGAAGAGACGGCTCTGGCGCTTGGCGGCGCTTCGGTGGAGATCACCGAAATCAGCGCGGACAAGACGAAGCAGAAGAACTCCAACAAGCAAGGTGTAGTGAAAGTAGGTCGTGTACCGGAAGGCGAATACCGCGTATCCGCTACGAAGAACGGTTATTTCCCGTCCGACACGGTGCTTCATATGGTAGAAGAATTCACGTATGATACGATCAAACTGCCGCTGAAGCGTATTCCGGCGCCGATCATCTATACGCTCTGTATGAATATCTACGATGTAGAGACCCGCGAGCCGATCGAGGCAACAGCCCGGATCACCGGACTCACGGATACCATTGCGCTCTACACCGCTCAGTCGTCGGACGACGGATTTATCGAGACGCCTCTGCGTGAAGGCGATTATATCGCTCATCTGACGGCTCAGGGCTATATGCCGAAGGACGACACGCTCCATTTCGTACGGGATACGTTCGATCTCTACATGCAGCATATCAAAGAGGGTATCAAGGTGAAGATCGAGAACCTCTTCTTCGCTACCAACAAGACCGTCATCCTGCCGCAGTCGGAGCAGGCAATGTCCGATCTGGCGAACTTCCTGCTGGAGAACCAGACAGTGACTATCCACATCACGGGTCACACCGATGCCGTAGGTACGGATGAGGCGAACCAGATTCTGTCCGAGGGCCGTGCCAATGCGGTACGGAATGACCTGATCAAACGCGGTGTGGCTGCAGAGCGTATGACCGCCGAAGGTAAGGGTGAGAAAGAGCCTGTGGCGGACAACGATACCGAAGAAGGCCGTCAGCTCAACCGTCGTGTAGAATTTGTCATCACCGATGTAGGTAATGAAGATATCCAGCAGATTTATTAATTATAAATTTGAAATTTGAAATGAGGAAAATTATCCTCTTACATATAATTTTACTCTTCAGCGTTCTGGCTTGGTCGCAAAACCCTGCGACCGCTTACCCGTATGAATGTAGTTTTGAGGAGGGAGATACCACCCTCGGCGCTTGGGTGCTGAATCCGCGTACATCCTCCGCGGTGGACCAATGGATAATCGGTACAGCGGTGCATAGCGAGGGGCGTCGTGCGCTCTATATCTCTTCCGACGGGCAGAACGATGTAATGGGTAAAACCGCCAATGTAACGGTGGCTTACCTCCGCTATAAATTCCCGGAAGTAGGAAAATATGACGTCAGTTTCGATTGGAAGGGTATCGGTGATTCGACTAGTTCGAGACTCCATGTAATATGCTGCCTGGAATCGGATTTTCTCAATAACACAAGCAACACGAACTACTGCGATATCAATAAAATCGTTTCAAGTACTTCCGGTGTCTTGTCGCAGAATGTGATTGATAAAGCCTGCCAGTATCTGGGAGAATCGGGTGAGAAATTCGTATGTGGTAGTGCGGCATGGCAGAATGTATCCTTTGCGCAGCAGGTAAGCGTCGGCGCTCGTAATGTTGACAAGGTCTTTGTATTCGTCTTTATCTGGATGAATACCAATAGTTCGGATACACCTAAGTCGTCCATCGCAATCGATAACTTCCAGGTCAATTCGGCAGGTATTTCGAAGCCGACCGACCTCATCGTTTATCCGCATTGTGAAGACTCGTCGCTGATCGTAACATGGAAGGCCGAAAGTGCATATCAATATGATATTCACTATCGTAAGGTGGGTGAGTCCAATTGGCGCGAGCAGAATGGTATCTCCGAAGGTCCATCGGGATATACCCGTAATTTGGACGGCTCCTATACCTATTCGCTTAAGAAGATTCTGGAGGGAAGTTACGATGTCCGTATTCGTGGTAGATACTACGACCCCGAAGAGCAAAAGGAATTAAGGACGAACTTTGTTTACCAAACGAATATTCTCGTCTATTGCCCCGAGAACCACTGTATCAACTATGTTGATCTGTATGGTCCGAATGTGGTATGTACGTATGGTATGCACGAGAAACATACCGGACAGACACCTTATGACAATATCGGTGTAGTTGATTACGGTCCGGACTCGCAAGACAGTCGCCATACCTTGCATGTCGATCCTACGGAGATGGATCCGCGAACCGACAGCATGCTTCATACGGTGCCGCCCGGAGCGATGGCTTCCGTTCGTCTCGGTAACTGGAATGCATCCGGTAAGGCGCAGTCTATCACTTACAACATGACCGTCGATACCGCTACCCAAGGTATTTTGATCATGAAATATGCGGTGGTTTTGGATAATAGTGGACACGATCGAGATGAAGAACCCTACTTCCGTATCGAGATTCTGGACTCAATTGGGCAAAGTATTGATGCACGTTGTGGCGCAGCGGACTTTGCTTATTCCGATGCTGTCAAGGCCGGAGATACTAAGGGATGGCATCTGACTACATATCAAGGGGGTGAGTTGGCATGGAAAGAGTGGACTTCGGTTGGTGTGCCTCTCATGGACTATGACGGCCAGAATATCCAGGTACGTATTACTTCTGCCGACTGCGGTCAGACTGTGCATTTCGGCTATGGCTATTTCACATTGGATTGTGCTAACGCGCATATTGAGACCGAAAACTGCGGTGCCGATGCGTCTTTGACCTGTGTCGCTCCGGATGGTTTCGCTTACGAGTGGAGAGATGAGAATGACTCTATCTGGAGTAATAATCGTATATTCGAGGTAGACGCCGGTCTTCATACATATACCTGTAAGGTAAGTTTTGTAGAGGAACCCGAGTGCTACTTCGAGATCAGTACGGTTTCCGCACCGCGTTTCCCGGTTCCGGAATATACCTACGAGAATGTCTTGGCTAATTGTATGAGTACGCTTGAGTTCACGAATACTTCGCATGTTATGAATAAGTTCGAGGGCTATGAGAACCATACTACCGAGCTGTGTAATGAAGGACGCTGGGTGTTCAGGAGTCTTACTACGAATCAACCCCCGGCGGTTTCTACTTACTGGAATCCGACCTATATATGCCGTGACGAAGGAGATACTATTGAGATTACCTATACTACCTATATCGGCGCGAATAACGCGTGCGATAGTACGCGTGTGGATACCGTGATAGTACCTTCTATTTATTCAGAGCCTACGGAGTTCCATTATACGACCTGCTCGGAGAGCCCGATTAAGTTCGATGACAAATGGTTCAACACCGATACTGTTTATCAGGCGAAGTTTAAAAATAGAGCCGGTTGCGATTCTGTCTCTACGCTCTTCCTCAAGGTTTATCCGCAGCCGAAAGATGTGATCATCCACGACTCCATCTGCTCCGACCAGTCTGTGACGGTTGCCGGCGTGAAATATACGCAGCCGCTGGATAACTACCTCATTATGCTTAAGACTAAGAACGGGTGTGATAGTGCTGTTTATCTGACTCTGACGGTCAACGAACGAATCAAGGCAAAGGTAGATACGCTGTCCTTCATCTGCGCGGATGACGAGCAGTTATACCTGACCTTCGATATCGCGAAAGGAGTGTATGACAGTATAGGTATTGTATTCAATACGCCTGCGCTGCGTGATACGATGATTTACACGCCGGGTCTGAGCGAAATAGTGATCCCTTATCCGGATACGATCACGCCTGCCGTTTATCAGGCGGAGATCACTTTCTACCAGTTCTGCTGCGGTCCTTACACGCAGGTGCGCGATATAGAGATTAGGTATCGCAGTTCAATCGTAGAGCAGAAATGGAACGATGTACTGACGCTGCTGAGTCCGCAATACAACGGTGGATATGAATTCATGGGAATCCAGTGGTATAAAGACAATATGCCGATAGAGGGCGAGACCCACTCGTATCTCTACCAGCCGCTGGATGTGAACTCTATCTACTACGTAGAGTTGACGAGACCGGACGGAACGAAGATGAGTACCTGTCCGATCCAGCCTGTTTATCATGAGCAGCAGACGCCTTATCCGACGATTGTACAGGCGGGTCAGCATATGCCGATTTATATGGAGCATGCAGCTACGGTATGGTATTATACCATCTCCGGTAAACTATATAGCACCTTCTCGCTGCCGCAAGGCTATGTTTCCTTGCCTACGCCGGGACAGACGGGTGCGTATGTCATCAAATCTGTAGATTCCGAGGGCGGGACACAAGCCCAAGTAATGATAGTAGAATAAATTCAATCCTATGCATATGAAAAGATTGGTTCAAATAATACTGGTAGCAGCGCTCGCTTTTGCTGCGCCTGTACAAGCAGTTAGAAGATACACCTGTGATTTTGAGTCAGAGGCTTCGCGTGCCCGTTGGACAAAGAACCCTACGGCAAATCAAACGATTGCTAACCAACTCAAGAATAAATGGTATATCGGCGAACCGGGTAATAATGACAAAAACGGTCATTATGGCTTGTTCATTTCGGACGATAATGGTCAGACTGCTCATTATACCAATACCGCCGGTTGTTTTGTCTTTGCGTATGATACGATCCGTTTGGATCATCTGGACTCGGGCGACTATACGCTCTATTTCGACTGGTGCGCTATGGCGAACGTAGCCAGCAATTTTGATGGTCTGTATTTGTTCTGGATTCCGGTAACGAAGGCTAACGGTGATTCCATCAGGATTCGTTCCATCGCTTCTTCCAGTGGAGCAGTTCCTTCCCAGTACGAGGACTATATCATTCCTCTCCAGCCTATGGCCAACATGGACTTTCTGAACGGTACAGCTACTTGGCATCAGTGTGCAGTAACTATTCCGAATAGCGAATGCGATGGTACACCCCACTATCTCGCTTTTGCATGGACTAACGGTTCCAACCAAGCGCAGCAGCCCGCTGCTATGGTGGATAATATCAATATTACCGACAATACACCTTGCGATGCTCCTGATGATCTGAAGGTTACTCCTAACGGAACAACCGTTACTCTGGATTGGCAAGGTACAGGTACGGAATATGAGGTCAGTGCCTATTCCTATGAAACAGGCACTTGGTCCGGACCGAAACTTGTGACGGGTAATCAGACCAGTTTTACCGGACTTCCAATCGGTCAGACGGACTTCATTGTTCGTACGAAATGTGATGTGGATTACTATAGTTTGAAGGCCATTGTCTCCAAACTGATCTACTATCCTGATCAATTATGTGTGGATTATCTGAACCTGGATAATGCTACGTGCTATGTTGCTGCTACTCCCTCGTCGGGTCACCCTAGCACAGAGACCTATAATAATTTTACTATAAGGAAAGAGGACCACGGACCGTCAGATATCAATAGTCTTCATGTAGTCCATTTCGATCGCACGGAATTGGAGCCGCGCACGGGTTATATGGCCAAAACGGTTCCAGACGGTGAATTGGCATCGGTGCGTCTTGGTAACTGGGATGACGCAGAGTTCGCTGAGCGTATCGAGTTCACCTTCAACGTGGATACCATTAAGTATCCGGTGCTGCTGCTGAAATATCTGCCTATTCTGGAAGCGCCTACACATGATGATGATGAGAATCCGCGTTTCATGCTGGATATACTCGTGGGAGGTCAGTCTATTGGACGATGCGGTATGGCGGATTTCAATGCCAATAGTGTTCGCCAAAATGGTAATTTGACATCCGAAGCTATAGCGCAAGGATGGCACGTTACGCCTAAGGAACTGATTGAAGGTTCATATACCGATATATTCTGGAAAGAGTGGACTACTGTAGGAGTCAACCTTAAAAAGAAAGCATATGCCGGCAAACAGCTGACAGTTCGCCTTACCACGTTCGATTGCGTTTTCAATGCTCACTTCGGTTATGCGTATTTCACCCTCGGTTGCTCCGATGGTAAACTGAAAGGCATGAAGTGCGGCGAGATCAACCCGGAGTTCACTGCGCCGGATGGATTTGAGTATCGCTGGGCGTACGCATACAATGAGAAATACCGCCGTGCGGACGGTTCGCTGCCGGAGCAGTATATCCTTGGACGCGGGCAGAATTTCAATGCCGGTTACCAGGACGACAGCCTCTATGTAGTGGATTGTATGTTCGTGCAGGATAGTACTTGTTATTTCTCGCTCTATGCTTCTACCTTGGCTACCAATCCGGTTTCGGTGATGAAAAAGCCGCAGATTCTCCGTCATTGTACCGAGGGAGTGTATAAACTGAAGTTGGATGCTTCGGATTCGTGGGTACAGGAGATAGACCATGTCACCAATGATACGCTGAAAAATAAGAATTATCATATCGAGACGTACGAATGGAATATCGAAGGTCTGCCGTACGGCTGGTCCGATGAGGTAAGTCCTACATTCGACCTCCCGGCAGAAGGCGGTGTCTTCCCTATCTCTCTGCGTACCACCTGCGGTACATGTGAGTCTATCATCTATGATACCCTGCGTCTGGAGCCGCTCGGTCCGACGCACGAGACACAGACGATCACTCTCTGCGACGCTGATCGCAAGGCGGGATATGTATGGGCGGAGAATACGAAGATCAGCAGAGATACCACTTACCGCACCTATGGCGTAGTGGATTCCGTAGTGCTGCTCAATCCGGAGACGACCTGCGACAGTATTATCTATCTGGAGCTGGTAGAGCCGTATCGTATCTTCGAGGATACGATGCTGTTGCCGGAGAGCCTGCCGTTCACCAAGCACGGCCGTACTTACGGCACAGACACCAAGTCGATGATAGATACTATCCCGATGCCGGGTCATTGCGACACGACATGGGTGCTGAATCTGGAGATATACGAGTCGCTGATTGCTTCTATGCCGAACACGGCGTATGTGCTCTGCGAGGGCGATCCGGCGCTGAATATCATCTATGATATCGCGCGCGGCAGGAGTCTGAGATATTCCTATACCTTCACCGATCCGGCTATTCCGTCCAGCGGCATGGTACAGGAGATGCAGAAGAAGGGTCATTACGAGGTAGCAGTACCGCTGAATAATCTCTATCCGAACGTATATGAGGGATCGCTGTTGCTTGTTGATTCGATGCCGGAGTTCAGCGTAACGATACCGTTTACCGTGACGATGCAGTATGCTTCGGCAGTTATCGCGCAGCGATGGAATGATGTGCTGGCGATCAAGAACACCGAGTACAACGGCGGTTATCAGTTTGACTCCGTGCAATGGTATGTATCGGGTCAGCCGATAGCGGAAGCGATAGAGTTCAATTATTACGCAGGCGAAGGCAGCCAGTTGCGTTTCGGCGAGGAGTATCAAGCCTTGCTGACGCGTAATGACGGTGTGAAGTTATTCACCTGTGCGTTTATCCCGTCGCCGGTTTCGGCAGAGGTAACCGATATGCCGTCGCTGGTAAAACCGTCATCCACGCTGCAGGTCAAAGGCAGAGGTACGGCAAGCTGGTACGATATGATGGGTCGCCGGTATTCGTCCGAGCAATACAACGACTCGGAGATCCGCACGCCGGATGCAGAAGGTCTGTTCCTGCTGGTGCTGCAGAGCAATAATGCCCGTGCTACCCAGCATGTGATGGTAAGGTAAAATAGAAAAACAGAATATTAGGAAGCCTAATCTTTCGGGCTCCAGAAAAAGTCGGTGATCCATTTGGGTATCCGGCTTTTTTTCGGTCCATCATTAGGCTGCGAAGCAGCATCATTGGCAAGCTTGCTTGCATCATTCCATAAAGCGCCCGCTGCAACCGGTCTTTTCCCGCGCCGAAACGGACGCCTACCGCCACCTGCACTTTCCAGTTCCAGTTTTTCAGCGTGATATAGTTGTCGTTCTGCGTCCATTTGGACTTAAAGCGGATATGATCTGCCGTTGCCCAGGCATTCAGATGAACCCATTTGTTGATCTCCCAACTCACCGCGGCGCGCATGTTACCCGTCACATGAACCGGGGAAGAAGGCTCCATATTAAACATCGCCTGGCTCGGAAACTCAGTCACGATACTGTCCGGCATATAATAGGAAGCGAGGTTGACGGAATAGGTCACTAACATCGCTGCAGCGGAGGCATGGAGAACGACTTTGCCTTTGTTGGGCGTATAGTTGATGCCGTAACCGATACCGATTGCTATCTGGCGCGTGCGGAGTGCGGTTAAGCCCGACATGAGCGCAGGCAGGAATGGCATGTCTGATTTCCGGAAACTTTCGTCGAATTGCACTTGGCTGGACATATACGCCAAATGGAGCAGTAGCGAACCGGCGGTTTTCTTCTGGATATACGATTGTTTGACGGCTGCCTGGTGGGAGTAATGACGCGCGTTCAGCGCGTACCATATATCGAGGTTGGCATTGGTGATCGTGACGTTGTTTTGGGCTATATTAGGCATAGGTTGGGTGTATGTGCCCGATGTGACAAGACCGGATGTCTGGATATTCGTGCTGGTATGGATGCTGAAATCAAGACCGATAAACTTACTGCCGAGCGAGAAGGAGAGGCGCTGGGCGTAGGCGTTGATGGCGTCCCAACTGTAGCCGAAGCCGAAACCGCGGTAACCCACATTGAATCCTAAATCAACGGAAGGGGTGGTTTGGTTGAATAGCGCGATACTGGGCATGTTGAGATCCGGTCTGTCTATATAAGAGGTGATGGTCGAGTGTACGCCCACCATACCATTGGTGTACGCCACGCGCCAGCTATGTTCCGGCAGACCGATATACGAAGTATCTATCCCTCGCTGCAAGTAGTTATCGACCCAGTTACCTGTGCGATAGAAGAAGAGCAGAGCCTTGTTCGGTTTCTTCTCCGGCTTTTGGGTCGTAGGTTGTGCCGAAGCATCATTCAGCTCCGCCGAAGCATCATTGAGCGGCTTTGCCGCACTATTAGCCGACGCGGTCGTATCATTCTGCCCCGCTGCCGCATTAACAATCGCCCCTGTGCCGGAGATATCAATCTCCTGCGCGAGCACACACGTACTCGCGATAATAAATGATACTACTATGAAATAGAATCGTTTCATTTTTAGATAGGCGGATAGTTTACCAGGCGGAAAGTTTTTTAAATCGAATGCAAAGGTACAACAAAAAATGCACATATGCAACAAAACACCCTATTTTGCTAACTCAATTTGGCAAAAGTGGCGAAAATTCGTCAAATAGTGTTGATTTTTCCACATCTATATTGTGAAAATGTAGTAATTTTGCATCCGATTTTTATATTTTATATAAATAGCTAGTCGGCTAGTCTAAAAAAACACAAATAGAATAACATAAAAACACACAAGAATACCATGGAGAATGTATTTACTACTTTCTTTGATTTGAGTCAAAAGGGCCAAGAGAACAGTGCCAACTGTGTCAACTGTGTCAAACCGTTAAATTATCAAACCCTCCCGTCAAAAAATGAAACAGAAGAGCGGGAAGGGTACTACAAGAGTACGGCAACACCAGTAGGAAAGTCTAGGATTACCAGCACAAGACCAGGACTTAATCAGGACAAAACCCCTATCACAAAAATGCTGCAACGCGTGGCAATGATTTTTGCCGTACTCGTGATGAGTATGGCCAATGTTGGTGTGGTGTGGGGAGCAAGTCCATTGATCGTAGATGCTCCAACTGAATATATATACACGCAGGATGGAGTGACGGTACAGGGTACATATGCTTCTGAAAAAATCAACAATACATCAAGTCAGTCGGTGTTTAAAACCAACTCGTCTTCTTCAATTTTTATATATTCGGAGTCTACAAATATTAATAGCATTTCCTTCAAAGCATGTAAACATAATGATGGTGCAGGAAATTGTTTAGATGTGGCTTACTCAACAGGAGGAGCTTTTACTACTCCTACTTCAGCATCTGGGTTTACTGCTACAAAGGATGGCAGCACATTATCTTCGTTGCAAAATATTAACTTGAATGGACAAAACGGAACCGAAAATACGATAGTCATTACTTTTACTTCTCCTGTAAAAGCAATAATTTTATCCAAAAATTCCAATGATGTTAGGGTGAGAAATATAAGTGTGGCATATGGAGCAACTTCAAGTTATACAACGTATTATGCAGCACACTTAAAGTCAACAAGCCCGTATTACGAAATTGATACAGATCCAGGGTCCGCAAGTTCTTCAGTTACAAAAGCCGATAATGGCGTAACAGTTAATACAAAATCTTATCTAAAACCATCGAGTGATATCCTCATAGACTTAGGTAGTGGTCATACATTTGCAGCAGGTGATCAAATTGTAATAGATGTGGCTGGTAGTGGAACTAATAAAAGTGCTGCTATAGTATTTAAAACATCTTCGGGTACATCTGTTGCAACTGTAGGTGCCGGTAAAGTAACAACAGCTTTCTCTAACCAATTCACATATGTAGTACAAGCATCTGATGGTATACAAGGTCAACAATCTGCAAAAATTAACATTTCGGGTAGTGATACGCGTATATATTCATATTCTGTAGTTCGTGCCTCTGCAGCTGGTTCCGGATGGGGAATTGCTAGTAGTGCTAATAGTTATACGCCAGCATCTGATGAGATGAGTGGTAGCGGAACAGTAACTAAAACGTTATCCCTTTCCGCAGGTACCGATCTGCAATTTAAGATTGTTGATATTAGCGGAAATGTCTGGTATGGAAACGGCGAAATTTGGGGAGGCACAAAAACTCAAAGTGTTAGTAGTACGGGAACGGCGAATAACTGTCATTTGTTAACCACTGAAGCTGGTAATTACACCTTCTCGTTTAATACATCAACAAAGGATTTGACCATCACTTATCCGAATTCATATACGTTCTACTATGCCAATACCGGTAGTTGGAGCAAGGTATATGTATATAAATTCACATCTAATGGTTCGACAGGTAATAATGCCGCTTGGCCGGGAGTAGAAATTGTGTCACCGGCTTATACTTGTGGAGGAACAGATTATTATGAGACTACTAGCGACGGTTACGCAAAACTTATATTTACAAATAATGGAGGAGGTGACAGTAATCAAACCAGCGATATGGTGGTTTCCTCTTCTGATGCTGGCAAATATACATCCGGAAACAAAAGCGGCGGAACAACTACTTGGAATGCATTCCCAACATATACCGTGACCTACAATAAGAATGGTGATGGCGCTGGAGGTGCAGGAAGCGTTACAGGAAGTGTGCCGACGGATAGCAATAGTCCTTATGCTTGCGGAAGTACAGTAACAGTGTTGGGTAATACGGGTTCACTTGCTAAGGATGGCTATAACTTCATCGGCTGGAATACTGCACCTGGAGGTGGCGGTACGAGTTATGTCGCTGATGCGACGTTTACTATTTCGGCAAATACTACCCTTTATGCTCAATGGGAATTGATCCCTACTTATGATGTAATTTACAATACAAATGGCGGAACGGGTGGTTCGACGGCATCGCAGACAGGTAATCTAAGCGGTGCACAAGTAACGACACGTGCAAACGGATTTACCAAGACGGGTTACAAGTTCAAATGGTGGAATACAGCGGCTAATGGTAGTGGTGAAGACTTCTATCCAGGAGAGAAAGTAACTATTGCAAGTGCTGATGTAAATCTCTATGCTCAATGGGAAGAAGTAGCTTCCGGTTGGGCATATTGGGTTGGTGATGTAAATGTATCTAGTACTACTACAGATATAACCGGCAATGGTGTTACAATGCGTTTTACAAATAGTGGTGGCGCATGGAATACTGACGTATCGCAAGATAAAAATAGGGTAAGTAAGTATAATAGCACAACAGACAAACACGCAAAAGTTTTGGCGGTTGATGCGGATGATGAGTACCTGCAAGTACATTTCACTGATGGCAAGCCAATTAACACTTTAAAATTGGGTGTGGTAAATACAGACGAATCGACGGCTAATGCGATGGTTGTTCTTTATTCAACGACTGCGGATTTTAGTAGTGGAGAATATGAAAAAGTAACACATAACTCTCCGGGATACACACAGGCTACGAAATCGATGACGGATTTTTCTCCTTCCACAGAAAATAAATATTACTATGCTCGTATATACCGAAAAATTAGCACAGCAGTATATTCTCAAACAGGTGGTTCTGGAAAAACAATCCGCATTTATGCAGTTAAAGCCCAAAAGGGCGCCACATGTACTGCCCCCTCTACGGTTACAGTGACGCCGACGAATGATAATGGATATAGATATACTCCGGGCGAGACGATTAGCCTAACTTGTACGGCTTCTGGTGGTAGTGGAGGAGACTATTCTTATCAATGGCAGAAGTATTATGACAGTGATTGGCATGATATAGCTGATGCAACATCGGCTGTTTATAGTAAGTCTAATTGTACTACTTCAGATGGCGGTAGCTATCGTTGTATAGTAAGTACCGGTGAAGGCTGTGAAACCATTAGTGATGGAGGAGACGGCTACAAAATCCGTGTCTGGACATTCAATGGCAATTACAGCGGTAGCGGATTTGTTGCTAATAACATTACATGGACGGGAGCTAATACCGGTACAGTTACATTGACGTTAAATGCCAATAGTACGTACGAATTCAAAGTAATGGATAATGATGGTAAGGAGTTTGGCTGCAATTCCGGTATAACTGCGGATGCTTCCAATTGGACGTTCTATACGAATAATGGGAATTGTGCATTAACGACAGGAAAAGTAGCAGGAGAATATACCTTTACTATTGATATTACCAATGTCGGAAGTAACAACATAAGCGTGTCGGTTGCATATCCTAAGATGAGGATATATATGTCCGGAGGTAGTACGACTTGGTGTAATGATGATCCTGTATTCTTTGCTCATACATACGGAGGAGCAGATAATGATGTAATGATGACTGCGCATTCGTGTGAGGCAGGATTGTTCTACGCAGATGTGCCTTCATATAATTCAAAAGTTACTTTTACTCGCCAAAAAACCGGTTCGACAGAAATTGCGTGGTACGGTGATGATAATTACTTGAATAAATCAGAAGACAATATTTCGATAGTGTCCAATAACTTATTCACATGTACCGGCTGGAATACCACTCCTAATCCGGATGAAGGTACATTCTCAGGAAGTACATATTCTGCAGCAACATATACTATCAGTTTTGATGGCGGTTCGGGAAGTACCGGATCAATGAGCAGTATTAGTAGTATTGCGTGTGGAGCGGATCAGGCTATTACAGCAAATAGTTTTGAGAAGACCGGATATAACTTTAGTTGCTGGCATGCCGATGTGGATGTAACCGTCGGAGGTGCGACTGTAACGTCAGGAAGTGCAATTGCTAACTCGGCTACAATCCAAAATATCACAGGCAATATTACCCTTACTGCTCAGTGGACGCCGGATGTAGTCGGCCACACCGTAACCTACAATTACAACGGCGCAACGGGTGGTGCTGGTACGCCAAGTGCAACCGGTGCAAGTGTGACGCTGCCGAACCCGACGAGAACGGGTTATGAGTTAGACGGCTGGTACACTACAGCCGGAGAGAAAGTAGGAGCTGGCGGTGCTACTTATGAACCCGAAGCAGATATCACGCTGTATGCTCGTTGGGAGGAAGAGTGCGATGCTGGAGGCGTGTCAAAGAGCACAGCTGATGTACCTGCAACAGGATATACGACTTATCAGGAAGTCGGTGGATCGAATGTGGTATTTACGTCTACTCCGTCTCTCAAATTTAAATATAAAACAGCAGATGGAACACTAATTAATAATCCATCGTCTACAGCAACTCTAAATAATGCTTATTCATGTCAGATAAAATCGAACAGTAGTAATAAGGGATCAATCAAGACAAATAGCACGTTCAGCAATGTGGACTCTATATCGTTCTATTTTGCCGCAAGTGACAAGAACGGATGTAAAATAGCTGTTTGGTTCTCTACAGATAATTTCAGCACAGACTCTACCTCTTTGCTTTCTGCTACAGCAATTGCAAGTAGCCGTAGTAATGAAGAGTTCATACGAAAAGTAATAGCTATTCCTTCAGGCAAAAAGGCAAATACGTTGACATTCAAGTTCCGCTTCACCGCAGATGGGTCCGGTAAGACGTGTTACATGGACTCGCTGAAGGTGTATAGTTCAACAACCGGCGGCGGTACCTGTTACCATGTCTATTATCACGGCAACGGCGCAGAGAGCGGCTATGTGAATGATACGGTTTCTTACACAGCCGGTTCGAAAGCCACAGTGCTGAATTATAACTACGGTCGCTATCCGTTGGCAAAAGCGGGTAATGACTTCCAAGGTTGGGCAACAAGTGCCGGTGGTGCTGTAGCTTATACGGCAGGTCAGAAGATAGATATTACCAGTGCGGATGTACACCTCTATGCTAAATGGGCAGTTGCGAGCACGGCGTTGGTAACATGGACGATGAATCTGAATACCGGCACCTGGGGAGCTGCAAGTACTTCTACTACAGACGGAACTAATATATCTTCTATAGGAACCGCGCGTACAGGCGGAGGTGACAGTAAAAAAGAAGAAGCAACTGCGAAAGTTACTATGGCTGCGGCTGAGGTATCGGGTACGGCAGCTCCGAGCAACAGCGCAAACTTCACCTTCACCATCGCAGGCGGAAAGCAAGTGGAGATAAATAAGTTCGACTGCAAGGTATTCAATGTGGCTTCCGGAAACCGTACTTACAAGGCACAAATCTCCGATGCTGCAGGCAATGTATATAACAGTACCAATACGGTAGCTGTTTCCGCTGAGGCTACTTTGACCGATGCATCGTTTGTGTTCGGCAGCACTAAGATTCTCCGCGGCGCAGTGACTATCCGTGTTTATGCATGGGGCTCCGGTTCTGAGTTCCGTATGGGTCCGGATGTGAAGTTCTACGGAACAGTGGATGACTACGCATGCGCAACGCCTTCCGAACCGACTATTAGCGGTGTATCGGAGTACGTGCCGGGACAGACGATTACCTTGACTGCTACACATGAAGGCGAGAACTACGACAACTTGACTACCTATACATGGTATAAGGGTGACGCGTGGGGTAGCAAATCTCAAGTACAGGCTGCGGCTACGGGTGCAGCAGGTTATACTTTTACCAAGGATCCTTGTGCGGCAGGTGATGCCGGAAAGTACTGGTGTGAAGTAGCTAATGGTACGTGTAACGCGCATAATAGTGAAGGATATAATGTGATAGTATATCCTACTTATAGTATTACATGGGAATTGAATGGAGGTAGTTGGGGCGAAGTAGAGCATAAGGACTCTTATACCCAGTTTGATGAGGACTACACTTTGCCTACTCCGACGAAAACAGGCTTTGTCTTTGCCGGATGGTATGGGGCGAGTGACTTCTCCGGTTTACCGACTGTAGTATTGGGGGCTGGTTCTGTTGGCAACAAGGAGTACTATGCTAAGTGGGGTGCGGTCGTAACGGTCAGCTGGACTGTCACCAAGGTAGATGACGAACTCTATCGCGGCGGAGGCGGCTACAGCGTCAAGGCTGTTATTAACGAGCCCGATTGGAGCACAGGATTTATGGATGAACTGGAACTAACGGCTACCGAAGGCGTGACGCTGAAGAATATCGAGGTGAGCGAAAATGGTGAGAGCAAAGTGCAAGTGACAGCGGACTTCGACATCACTACCGACTTAGCGGCTGATGCTACATCTATCACCTTCACGCTCAATGTGCCTGCCGACGGAACGTATGGTCCGGCGGAGTTGACGCATGACGAGGATTTGACCAGTTGTGCGGGAAGCAGTACCATATGGGATTTCACGACGAATGACTTCTTGAATGGAGGCACGTGGAGTACTTCTAGTGGTGCAGAAAACAAAGCATATGCAACCGACGGAACAACTATCCTTAAGTATTATGCAGGAGGTTCCGGTGACGAGTGGGATTCATCAAATGAACAATTAAAAACAAAGGGAGCAACGGAATTCACTAGCGGAACGGGAAAGAAACAGATGACTAAGAAATACTTCTTATTCCCTTCGTTATCCGGAAAGGGGACGATAAGTGTAGTATATGGGACTACGAGTAACGACCTGAAAATATATGAAGCAACCTCCAACAATATTTATGGATTAGAGCCAATAATAACGCTTACTTCCACTTCCACAACAAGTGCTTCTTACACCTTTGACGGTGATAAGAAATACTACATGAACATGGAGTCGGACAAGGTATATTTCAAGCGCATTACCTTTACTGCTTCCAGTGGTGGCATTACTCCGACGTTGAGTTGGAGTCCGGCATTAGCGAGCGATGGCGACTGGGATAGCGGTAATAACCGTCTGAACAAAGAAACCGGTGATGTGGACTTTACGTTTGTAGCAAATCAGAACAAGAACAGCTTGGGAACTATCACCTACAGCAGTAGCGATGAGACCGTTGCCACAGTCAATGCAACAACCGGTAAGGTACATATCGCTGGTGCAGAAGGAACTGCTACAATCACTGCTACCTTGGCAGCAAGCGGATGTTTCGATGGCGCTACGGCTACTTATACTATCAACGTAGTGGATAACTGTATTGACGTGCCGGGAACAATTAGCACTACTGATCGTGGTTGCTCCGGTATAGAAATGACCGTTAGTGGGCATACAACTTCTGGCGAGACTGTAAGTTACCAATGGTACAAAGTAGGAACTCCGGATGAGATCGTTGGAACAAACAGCGCAACCTTTACCGCTACAGAAGCCGGTGAATACTACGTGGTTGTTAGGAATACCGGCGCAGACCACTGCGCAATGGCTTCTACCAATACGATTAAGGTGGCAGCTAAGGCGGCTATTTCTGTACCGACAAACATCGTTGACAGCTGGTACGTGAAGAACGGACGCCGTACGCCGGATATTGCTCTATGGAAGACAACAGGCGTTTCTACCTTTACCGTAAAGAACAATGCCAGTGGAGCAACAATAGAAAATATCGGTGGATGTACATTTGAACTGAAAGACGGTATCATTTATTTGAAAGGTACTACTTCTGACGGTGCAGCACCAAGCGGAATGGAAGCCGGCGATTTAGTAATTAAAGTAGAAGTAAAGGATGAATGCGGAAGCAATACAAAGACCTCTTCTACTATCACTATCCATCGCCAAGCAGCGACGGCCTATAAGGAGATCGCGTTTGTAGCTGATGGCGGAAAAGGAATGAAAAAAGATTCCATCACAGTTGGACACGGAGACGGAACTGAACTATACGAATATCTGGATAGTGTTGGTACAGCAGCAGAAAACCGTCTGTTCAAACTATCGGAACGGAATATCTATTGGACAACCGATGAGAAGGCTATCCGCGAAGAGTACTCGCAGTTTGATGCTATCCTCATCACCGATGATCCAAGCACGAATACGGTTGTTAAAAAGGGAGATGACTACAAGACCAAGGGTTACGTGAACGCTTTCGGTACTATGGTAGATGTGCGTCCGATATTTACAATGGAGGCATATGTTAGTGCGCTGAAGAACTGGGGCTCCAAAGGTATAAAAGGAAGCCCTGAATCACCTAATCCGCGTCAGTACGAGATGCGTCTGGAATGTAAAGACCATGAGATATACGGCGCCGGTCTGCCGGTGCCGTCAGACTATACGAACGTATGGGAAGAGACTATCGGCGGCGAGACCTTCCGCCATGTGATCTTAGTCGATTCTACGAAGGGCGTATATAAAGGTGTGAAATATAACAAGGAGACGAAAGGCAACGAGAAACCGGCATTGCAAGGCTTTACGGGTGAAGCAGCCGGCAGTCTGTTAGGTCTCGGTCGTATTCTCGAAGGCACACTGCAAGCGGCAATCGAGCGTCAGGAAGAGCCCGCGGCACGTCTGCTCGTAATGGGTATCAACGCCAAGGCTCTCCAGCCGACATGCGCGTTGACCAACGAAGGTAAGACGGTGATAAAGAATATCCTGATTTATCTGCTGAAGACCAACATGGAAGAGGTGGATGACTGCTCCAACTACTTCACAGGAAAGATCGATAATGATTGGAGCAAGGCAGACAACTGGTCCAAGAGTGCGCTACCGTCTAGCGAGGCGAAAGTACGCATTTTGGCACCGTGCATGATCAGCGGAATCCAACCGCACGTAGCGCAAGTAGCTATCGTAAGTTCCGGCGAGAGCAGTATTCGTGGAACTAATAGAAATGGCGATAAGACCTGTGATGGTAGGTTGACCATCAATGCAGACGGTGCGCTGATTGTGGATGGTAAAGTGCTTGCTGCTCAGGCTCCGCATTTCGCAGCCAACAACCTCAAGCCGACCACTCCGGAAGACCTGATTATCAATACGAATGGTTCCGCCCAAGCTGCCTTGATCTTTGATAACGAGGAAGCGAAAACGAAAGCTACGGTGAACTACTACAGCTTGGGACGTAAGATATCCGGTGATTATCAATACCAGTATTTCGCTGTGCCGATGGAGTACGTAAGTGTAAGTCCTACTTTTGCCAACGAAAACCATGGAGGAACGAAGATTTATACCTACGTATATAATGCAGGAGCAGGTTGGACGCGTCGCGGCTATTATGACGACTTGTATGCATTCGAAGGTTTAGGTATTACCACTAATACCACTGAGGATCATATGAGCTATACTATGACGGGAACTTTAGCTTCCACAGCAACCCAAGAGATTTCCATGTCTGCTGCTGGCGACGGATACAATCTGGTAGGTAACAGTTGGATGGCTCCGATACAGATTGCTGCTCTCTCAGAAGATAACACAGACACTAACATCACCAAGACGGCATATATCTACTGTACGGGTCATGACGGCGGAACGGGAAGTGCAAGTGCTGAAGGAGCAGAAACAGCCGGTCAATGGATACCAATTCCATTTGCTGCATCCGGAACTGACGGATGGAGAAGTGCAGGCAAGTTAAGTGTCATCCCGGCAATGCAGGCCTTCCAGATAAAGACAGCCGCCGATGCTACACTGACTATGGATTATAGCAAGGTCGTTCGCGGAAGCGACAATAGTTTGACCGAGAGAATGCGTGCACCGAAACGCACTGCAAACCATACCGGCAATGAAATGACCATCATTCGTGTATCGGATACCAAGACTTATACCGATGTCTGCCTGTTCGAAGGCGAACAATTCAGCGAAGCATTCGATAACGGCTGGGAGGCAGAGTACATGGAAGGCGACGGACGCTCCGCACAGTTCTACGCTATGAACGGCGAGGATAAGATGGCGGTTATGGCTACCGATGAACTGGAAGGCACTCCTGTATGTTTCGCTCCGGGCAAGGAGAGCAATTACACTATCTCGTTCTTCGGAGGAGACGGTCATTATTACCTCAATGACCTGAAAGAGGAGAAGTCCACGCTGATGGAGCAAGGCAATACCTATTCGTTTAGTTACGAAGAAGGCGATATGCCACACCGATTCCTGATCAGTACTACGCCATTCGGCATACCGAGTGTCACTACCGGTTGTGGAGGTGTAGAGGCGCAGGAGAAAGTGCAGAAAGTGGTTTACAACGACCATGTGTATATCATCCGGGGAGGAAAGATATATGACGTCATGGGCAAAATGATGAAATAATGTTTAGTGTTTAACGTTTAGAGAGAAAGGGAAAGAATCATGAAAGCACAAAACATTATGAGATCATTGGTTATCGCAATCATACTGGCGGCAGGTATCGCACAGGTACAAGCGGTAAACTACCAAACGAAGTACAAAGGGACGAGGTACAATGTACAAAGTACCACATCCTTCGGTGTAGCCGCACCGGCTGCTACATTCCGGTCGACGAGCGCATTCTCTTCGCCGGAATGGGCGGAGCAGCCGATGCTGAATAGCGACGGTACGGTGAATGAAGGAGCCTATATGAGCAGCAGAAATAATGCACCGGGAGGTCCGCGAAAGATAGAATCTATCGGAAACCCGGAGAAAGATGAGGACGATCCTGGAAACGTACCACTCGGCGATGCCCTGATCCCGCTGATGCTTTGTATGTGCGCGTACGCGATATATAAGGTCTCGCGCAGGCGCAAGGAAGCGTAGAGGAGGGTAACTCGCCGGTACATCGGCGAGAGGTAAACGACAGGTGCGAGGAAGCGTAGAGGAGGGTAACTCGTCGGTACATCGGCGGGAGGTAAACGACAGGTGCGAGGAAGCGTAGAGGAGGGTAACTCGCCGGTACATCGGCGAGAGGTAAACGACAGGTGCGAGGAAGCATAGAGGAGGGTAACTCGCCGGTACATCGGCGAGAGGTAAACGACAGGTGCAAGGAAGCGTAGAGGAGGGTAACTCGCCGGTACATCGGCGAGAGGTAAACGACAGGTGCGAGGAAGCGTAGATGAGGGTAACTCGCCGGTACATCGGCGAGAGGTAAACGACAGGTGCGAGGAAGCGTAGATGAGGGTAACTCGCCGGTAAATCGGCGAGAGGTAAACGACAGGTGCGAGGTAATAATGGAAGATAGAAACAAGCCACATATGACACCTGAAGGATGGCGATGTGATGCAACGCATCGCCATCTATTAAGAATCCCATGGGTGAATTATAGAGATCCTGGTATCCATTTATTAACAATGGTAGTAGCGGAAAGAAAACCATTGCTCGGACACCTCAGTGGCGAAGAAATGGTTCTCTCTTCGCTCGGCAAGAAAGTGTCAGAAGAGATAAAAAGGATACCGGAATACGAAGGTGCCTCAGCTATCGAGATATGTAATTATGTGGTTATGCCGGACCATATACACATATTACTGCGCATACATGAGCGGTTGCCACAACATTTAGGGCGATATGTAGGTTGGTTCAAGTTGCAATGTGCAGACCTATATAAAATAGAGAAAGCAGACTCCAGCAGTCAACCTCTTGGTGATGTACCGCCAAGTAAGATTCGTCTCTTTGCACCAGAATATCACGCAAGACCTTTAACGAAGCATGGCCAACTCCAGAGGATGATAGCGTACATCAAGGATAACCCGAAGAGGCTGGCGATGAAACGCGCCAACCCGGACTTATTCCGCATACAAGAAGAGATAGAATACAAAGGAATGCGGATGCGGGTAATGGGAAATCGCTTCTTGTTCGACTATCCCGACAAGGCAGTACTTCAATGCTCGCGCAGCATGACCCAAGAGGAGATAGGGGCACGTAAAGAGGAATGCCTTGCAGCGGCGGAGAACGGGACGGTCTTTGTGAGCGCGGCTATATCAGAAGGTGAGAAACAGATCTGCCGGGCCTTGCGGGAAGGAGGATACCCGATTATTATTCTGTTAGCAGAGGGATTTCCAAAGGAAGGTCATCCGCACTATTCCTATTATAAGCCAAGCGGCGTGTATTTCGAAGCATGCGCAACAGGGCGGCTGTTGCTGATAGAGCCGGATGAAGCAAACTTCGAGAATCCGGAGATAGTAGCGCAGATTACTGCCAAGACAGGCGAGATTCCGCATAGCGCAAAGCGCTGGCGGTTCGTAGCGATGAACGCCATAGCAGAAGAGATAGCAGGAGTTGTCCCAAATATGGGACAAAAGGGAAAGGCGTAAAGGTAAAGGATATAATCTCTAAAATGAAAACATCTCATATTATAGTTTTGGCAGCGGCGGGATTGATTCTCGCTGCTTGCGCCAAACCCCATCCCCACTGCTATAGCCGGGAGATGATTGACGCGCGCATGAGCGCGTGGTATAATAAGGATAACTGTGTCGGCTTCCCGAATGCCAATGCTACGAATGGCATTACGATCCCGGAGCACGCTGCCACATGGGATTATGTGCCGGGAGTAGTAGCCAAGGGGATTCTCGATGTATGGCAGTATTACCAGGACTCCGCCTGGGCGGATGCATGGTATCTGGGACTTGCGCAGTGGGCGGATAGTCTTGATGAAGGAGAACTGAACGAACTGGTAAGAGGAGGTATTCTGGATGATCTCAACTGCGCTAAAGTATTCATGGGATTGTATGAAGGAGCAAAGCCGGGTGGTAAATTCGAGAACCCGGAGAAAGCTGCTTTCTATATGGCGCAGATGAGACGCGCTGCAGCAGGTCTGGCGGAGCATAAGGCCAAATACTCCATCGCGGTGGAGGATAACGAAGCTTCGGTAAACGGAGGATGGATGCATAAGGCTACGGATAATCCCGAGAAGAGTTATTGGGGTCAGATGTGGTGCGATGGCGCCTATATGGGACCTGCACTGCTGGCGCAACTATTGCTTTACGGTGCTTGCGAAGAGACCGATCTGGGATGGAACGATGTCTATACGCAGTTCGAAGCATCATGGCCGTATCTCTGGGACGAGGAGAAACAACTGCTTTATCATGTGCTCTTTACGGATGTAACGACCAATAGGAACGGTCGCGAGATCTATGAGGCAGGGCACCTCTACGAAGTACCAAGTGACCAAGAGTCAAGTACCAAGGTATATCGTTCCGAAGAATCCTGGGGACGGGCAGCAGGATGGTATATCCTTGCGCTGGTGGATGTGATGGAAGCCTATATGAAAGGCTTAGGGCTGAATGTTGAATGTTTAGAGCAATCGCAGCTGCCTTCGGCACAGCATTTTGATGAGATGCGCGATTATCTGACCAAACTGGCGGACGGTCTGGTGGCTCGCCAGGATCCGGAGACAGGATGCTGGTACCAACTCTTAGCCTATGGTCCGGAGAAATGCGCTACGCAAGGAGTGGATGACACCGGTTCTGCCAAATATACCAATGTGGGCGAAGGCGGCACGCAATGCAATTATCTGGAGTCTTCGGCTTCCTGTCTCATTACCGCAGCGCTGCTCAAAGGTACACGTCTCGGGCTCATCAACCATGCCGAAGCCGGCAAAAAAGGGTTTGAAGGAATAGTGAAGCAGTTTGTGCGTCAAGTACCAAGTGACGAAGTACCAAGTACCAAGGAGATACTGACCATCACGGGTTCCTGTCAGTCAGCGGGACTCAGCCATGATAGAAACGGCACCGCAGCCTATTACCTCATCGGCAAGGATGTGCCGATTCAGGATAATACGGAAGGAAAAGTACTCGGCGCCTATCTCATGGCTGCTGTAGAATACGAAAGAGCCTGTCAGCGCTGACAGGCTCTTTTCTAGATATATAATACTAGAGTCCCTAGGCTCCTAGAACCTAAAAGTAACGCCCATGAGGCAGTTGATGCCCTGGGAGCGATAGCCGTAGTAAATATCATTCTTGCGGTGGAGCCAGTTATTGATCTGGACGAAGAGCGTCAGGTTCGGTTTCGGTTCCGGGGAAAGTTTACTTCCATCCTTCGTCCTTTCACCTTTCACCTTTCCTCCTACCCACATGTTATACTCCGCACCGAGGTTGAGAGCGATGGTCGGTTTGAGGATATGCTCGCCGTCGGTAGCCAGCACTACGCGGCTGCCCGCAAAATGGTTATCCGAATAGAGCGACCAATGCTTGTCAATCCGGCCGTCGATACGTACTCCCAGTTCCCAGTTAGGGCGGTCATAGACCGTGGTGTCCCCTTTCCAGATATAATAATCGCCATCCACGTTGATCCGTATGATATCGCGGTAGTGGTAGTTGATCTGGCCTCCGATCTTACCGCGCTGGTAATCCGTGTGTTGATGCACGAAATCACCTATCGGTCGTTTGATGTTAATCGGCGCCAGCAGCGTCGTAGTATCTGCCGTAGCGATCCAGTAATCTTCATCCATCATATAGGCGTATCCTCCGTGAATCTCCAGGAGAAGGTCGCGGTACGGACGGATGCGGAAGCCGAGTTCGGCATCTACCGGCACATAGGCGGCACAAGGATGGATGATACCGGCATGGATAAGGCTATAGCGGTTCTCCTCCATATAGCTTTGCAGCGAACCCAGACCCTGGTTGCCCAAGATGTCCGCATAGATGGTCAGCCATTGTTTGGCTACCTGTGCCTCCAGGTTAATATGCGGCGAAGGAGCAAACGAGATATTCTCCGATTTGGAGAGATGGTGGTGATGGCTTTTGCCGATGTTCAGATCGAAATTGACACCTATATGCAGGCGGATTCGCTTACCCTCATAGGCATAATACGGCTCGATGCGGAAATTATGCCGGTTGGAGTATAGCGAGTCAGGAATGGCGGCGGCGAGGCTGCCCAGTTGCAGGAAATTATTCTGCACGTAGAGATTCGCTCCCACATGGTGCGCCTCGCTATTCCAATCGAAATCAGCTATCGTACGGATCTGATGCTCACTGACCGCACCGGGTTTGGAGAACAGGCTATAACCCGTCTGCACGCGGTACTGCACTTCACTCTTGGCATTCGCTTTCACGCCCAAATAAGCCTCTGCGGTCCAGAGAGACGTCTTGTCCCTGTCCGTCAGCGGAGCACGGTTGGCATAAGCGACCTTGTTCTTCTCCCACATACCGAATTCACCGGTGGCGTAGTCGTACCAATGGCCGTATTTATGATAATAGATATTCCCGCCGTTGACGCCGAAATAGAGATCGCAGGACGAGAAAGTATGGGTGAAATTGATGCCCAGTTTGGTTTTGCTCAGCGTAGCCAGATCCCATTGACCCTTATGATGCGCATAGACATCCAAAATCGAATTCTTACCGTCATTCAGGTGGTACCCGAAATCAAAAAGCGTATTGGGATGGCCGATAGCACCGCGGATATATCCATGATATTGCTTAGCCGGTTCGAAGCGTGTGGGCTGCGAGAGCAGGGGATGAAAAGCCGTACCGGGAGTGACATCTGCTGTAAACTCGGAGTACTCGATCGGCGCCGGCTCCATCTGTTCTTCCAATACAGCCGGTTTGGTAGAAACCTTGCCCGCCGCCTGTATCACCGGCTGAAAATCCCGCTCTACCGTTACGGAGCGGTTCAGTTCATCTTCGCTTTGGGCTTGGCAAATTGAAAATTGAAAAGTGAAAATTGAAAGGACAATCCATCCCGGCAAACCTTTCACCTTTAATCTTTCATCTTTTACCTTTCTATTCCTCTTCATCATTCACCTCCTTTTCTACGGGTTGTTCAATCTTGTCCAGTTCAGCGAGCCGTGCGGAAATGAGCGCAGGGATATCGTCTCCCTTGATCAGATAGTTCTGCTGCAGGACGAGCAGGTACTGGCGTGCCTGGAAATACTCGCCTCGGCTGCGGTTGATATCGCTCAGGAGCACCAAAGCCCGCGCCAGCCAGTATTGCTGCTGGGTGTTCATCCGGGTAAACTCCATCACTTGCGACTCTGCCGCATCCATATCTTTGGCTTCGTAATAGCTCTGCGCGAGCAGATACTTGGCCTCTGCGCCTTGCGGGGTGCGTACCTCGCGGGCGAGGATCTTCAGATCCGGCTGCGCCTTGCTCCATTGTCCTAACGCGATATAGGCTTTCGCTCTGCCGTAGAGGGCTTCCGCTTTGGTCTCGTCGCTGACGGGCGTGTCGCTCAGCAGCTGGTCCGCTATATCGATAGCCGCCTGATGGCGTCCCAACTGCTGCGAGCAGCGGAGAATACCCAGACGGGCAATCGTGGTGTTCTCGCGGGTGGAGGCCAAGGCATGCATCCGGTAGAAACCGTCCAGCGCACCTTTCCAGTCGCCCTTGTCGTAGCATATCTCCGCTACGCGGGTAGCCGCCTCTTCCTGATAGGGGTTGGCATTCATCTCCGCCAGAACGATATATTGCGCCAGCGCTTCGGAGGTCTTACCCAGACGGTAATACGAATCCGCCAGATAATACCGCGCTACGGTGCAATACCGTCCTCCGGCGCAGTACTGGGTGATATAATTGCTGAGGCTGACGGTTGCTTTCTGGTACGAAGCCTGCATATACTGCATCTCGGCTGCGGCATAGAGGAGCGAGTCCTCGGCGGTCGTCACATTCATATTCATCTTCGCCAGAGTCTTGGAGTAGGTGAGGTATTCATCTACATTGCCGCTCTCCACATAGAGTGCCTGGAGTGCATCGAGCGCCGTGTAGGCCTCTTCCGTAGCCGGATAGCGCTCTATCGTCTGGCGGTACGCAGCGATAGCCTGGTCGTTCTGATTGAGATTGCGGAAGAGCATCGCGCGCTCCAGCGAGGCTTTGCGTGCCAGCGTGGAGTGAGGATAAGCGCTCAGCAACTGCTCATACGTGGCGATAGCGCCCCGCTCGTCGTCCTGCTGCAGCTGCGCACGGGCGATCTCATATACGCCGTCGTCCGCATAGTCGGATTTCGGATAGCGCTTCACGAGATCATTCAGTACGCTGATCTTCTCGCTGTATTTATGCTGCAGGCCGAGGGCATAACCCTTCTGGAAGAGCGCATAGTCCGTTCCTGCCGCCTGCAGGTTCGCTACCTGCGAATAATACGAGATAGCCTGCGGGAACTGGCGGGCGTTGAAATAGCAATCACCGATGCGGTTGAGCGCATCCGCATAGGTCGTCTCCGTAGCCAGCGCTGCATCGATATAGGAGATGAACGCATTGCGCGCTTTGTCATACTGCTTCTGCGAGAAATAGGTGTAGCCCTGCAGATAGCGGGCGATAGAGTAGTTCTCCGATCCCTTGGCACCCGGACGGCTGAAGAAGGTATTCAGGTCTTGCTCGCTGGCGGCATAGTTGCGCAGACGGTAGTTCGCCTCCGCACGCACATAATACGCCTCCGTGGTGTATTTGGAGCTCTCCGCGTCATGCTTGATCACCTCCGTCATCCATTCTGCCGATTGCTGCATCTTGCCCTGCAGGAAATGATCCGCGCCTAACTGATAGCGCAGATATTGCTTCGTCTCGCGCATCTTGGGCGTTGGGTTCGGTATCGAATCCAGGGTCTGAATAGCCGCTGCGTAGTTCTTGCTCTGCATCAGGGCGTCGGACAGCAGTTGATAGACCTTACCCTCGTATTTCGAGTCGGGGAATTGGTTTAGAAAATCATTGAAAGCACGTACAGACTCGCCCAACGCGCTCGAGCTCTGGTAGGTACAGAGCGTGTAGTTATACGCTGCCTCTTCCGCTACCGAAGGGGTGATCTTGTATCCCGCTGCGGCCTGGTAAGAGAGCTTCGCCTGCTCCGGCTGACCCAGCTGCACATAGGCATTACCCATCGTCAGACATGCGGCCTCGGAGATGGAGTCCTGCTCCTGCTTCACCTGTTTGAGCGAACTGACTGCCGCTTCGTACTCGCCTAATTGGTACTGGGCGGTACCGAGCATGAACATATCGGAGCGTAGCAGTTCCTCTTTGTTTTCCGCTGCGGCTTTGCGGTACTTCGCCAGTTGGTCGGCTGCACCGCGATAGTCCTTCTTCATATACGCCATCTCGCCCAAGATACGATGGAGTTCATTGTTATTGAGGCTTTCCGGGTGTTCGCGAAGCAAGGTATTGGCACGATCCTCTGCCTCTTCGTAATCACCCGTGGCGTAGTATATCTGCGTCAGGTAGTACGGCACGGTCTTGCTGTACTGCGGGTCATTCTCCAGCGCTTTCAGCGCCGGAAGGGCTTTGTCATACCGCTCCAACTTGTACATGCAGTAGGCATAGTAATACGTACCGCGGGTGGTATAACGGCTGTTGCCTTTGCTCAACTGGCTGAAATAGATCGATGCCCGCTGGTACTCCTGCATCATCAGGTAAGCGTAACCGCGATAGAAGGAATAATCCGTCTGGTGCGGCCGCGTCAGGGCTTTGATATCAATCGGCTCCAGGATCTTCAGGCCTTGTTTGTAATGTCCCTTCTCCACCTGCAGCACACCCTGCATAAAATGCACCTCGTCCAGAAACGTGGTGTAGGGGTATGCCTGCAGATAGTCCTTCAGGTCGCGCTGCAACAGCTTGTCTCTCCCGTCGAAGCGGGCTTCCAAAGCCTTGTAGTGCGTCTCCATCTCCGTCGTTTGGGCGGAGAGAGGGCTAACTAGGACGCCTAGAAAACCTAGGAGTCCTAGGATGCCCAGTTGAATGCTTTTTCTCATCTAGCTAATTTGATTTCATTCCACATCTCGAGCAGCATCTCCTGTGCATCGCCTGCATCGTGCATCAGCGCGCAGCGGTCGATGATACTCTTGTCGGCATAATAAACCGGGTTGAGGTGCAGCGCGTGCGGATCCAGCATCTCGCCCTCTACCTCGATCGGGTCATTGCCGAAGAAATACGAAGCATCTACGGTCTCAGGCCACTCCTCGTCATCGTTCTGCTCCTCCAGAATCGTAGCGGCAGCGAGCGGACCTCCTGCGCAGGATACATATCCTATCTCGTCCATGTTAGCCAGCGCATTGTCCGCACGGCACATATAATCGATGAAATAGGTAGCGGCTTTCACATTCTTGGCGAACTTAGGGATCACCCAACCGTCGAACCATACGTTCGAACCCTCCTGGGGCACGATATAATCGAGCATGACGCCCATCTCGGCTGCTTCCTCGATAGCGAATTGCGCATCGCCGGACCAGCTCAGATTCATCCATGCTTTGCCTTTGGTCATCTCCTCTTTTCCGAAATCAACCTCCCAGCCGCAGATCTGCTTTTTAGCCTGCAGCAGCACTTCTTTCACAGCCGCTACGCGCTCCGGAGTGATTTCGCGTACCAACTCGTCGCGGGTTACTTCGCCTGCTTCGATCTGGTCCTTGAAAGCATAGAGAACGAGTACCGAATAGACATCGCGGAAGGCATCTTTCATCAGGATGCGGTTCTCGAATTTCGGATTCAGCACAGCGCTCCAGCTTTTCAGATCCTCGCGGTTCACAAACTGCGGATTGTAGATGAATCCGGTCGTACCCCACATGTAACCTGCGGTGTAGTCGCTCACCTTCACGTCTGCACTCGGAGCCATCTGTTGGAATTTATCCAGCACGAACGGGGAGATATTGTCGAAATACCAGATGCTGTCTGCTATCAGTTCTTTCCGGATCGGCAGCAGCAGGTCTTTCTTCAGCATTCGCTCGATGATATACTCCGACGGACAGAACAGATCGTAGTCCTCGTGACCTACCTCAATCTTCGTCAACGCGGTCTCGTTGATGTCGAAGGTCTCATAGACCAGCTCTACTTTCTCGCCGGTCTGGGCGAAATACCACGCCTCAAAATTCTCTTTGACGTCCTCGTTGATATAGTCCGCCCAGTTCAATACCTTGAGTTGATGTGCGCGGTCTGCACCGCCGCAGGAAACCATGATAAGGGACAAAGCCACAAGGTACAAAGTACCAAAGAATGATTTTTTCATTTTTTCTCTTGTTTTGAATTACGTATGTTGATATAGATTAATACTGTCAGCATGACCAGTAATATGATTGTAAACAGGGGTCGCAACTCCGGCGTCAGACCGCCTTTGCGCGCGTCGGAGTAGATAAACGTACTCAGCGTCTCCAGGCCTCCGCTACCTTTGGTAAAGAAAGTAACGCCGAAATCATCGACGGAGAGCGTCAGCGCCAGGATAAAGCCGCTCAGCATTCCCGGCCAGAGTTCCGGCAGCATCACCATCCGCAATGCCTGTCCGGGCGTAGCACCTAAATCCAGCGCAGCCTCGTACGTATTGGGATTCATGCGGCTTAACCGCGGCAGCACGCTCAGTACCACATATGGCGTACAGAACACCACATGCGCGATACAAACGGTAGCCAGACCCTGGCTCACACCTAATGCCACAAACAGCAGGAAAAGCGAGATACCCGTGATAATATCCGGGTTGATCATCGGCACGGAGTTCATCAGACTCACGATCTTCCGCTGCCGCGCACGCATGTTGTAGATACCGATGGCGGCTAATGTACCTAAGATTGTCGAACTGACGGCAGCCACCAAAGCAATCACAACCGTGTACCAGATAGCGCTGTTCAGACCCGCATCGGCCTGACCGGTAAACAAGTTGGCATACAGGTCCAGCGAGAAACCCGTCCAGTTGCCCAAGATCTTACTCTTGGTAAACGAGAACACGGCGATCAATGCAATCGGTGCATACAGCACAATGAGCAATAACCAGAGGTATAACTGCGATCCGTAATGCCGTCTCATACCCATTCGTTGGCGGCGGAGCGTCTCTTGCTCTACCGGAGTCAACTCACGCTCTTTGCGGCGGCAGTAATAGACATAGCCGCCATAGCAAACAGTGCCTGCGAATAGCAATCCGGCGAAAACCCACCATATCCAGCCGTGGTTTTTCTTGACATCCAGAGTCTCGTGCAGATAGGTCTCAAACGCATTGTAGGCGTTGCCTACCAGCGTCCGCTGGGCACGGTTCTTGATCTCTTTCCCGTTCCGCCAGACTACCCATTCCTGCTCGCCTTCCGTAAAACGGTACACCTCGCTGAATCCCTCTATCGGCTCCTCGCCCGCAAAAATAAAATCAAAGTCTTTGAGCGAAGCAGTCTGTATTCTGTCAGCGTAGCGGTCTGTCAGCGAAGCGGTCTGTATTCTCACATTCACTTTCTCTCCCTGATAACTCTCCGGGAAATCCGTCAGCACCTGTACCTCGCCCGTCGTTCCTACTTTCAACTCATACGTCAGGTTCGACTGCGCAAAGGCCGGAATAAAGAATAAGGAATAAAGAGCCAGGACGAGTATTGTCTTACAGGCGAAGCCGGTCCTACAGCGTAGCGGTCTTACAGGCGAAGCCGGTCTTACAACGAAGTGGTCTCTTTTCATACCAGCCCCCCTCCTTTCTCTCCGGTCTCGTCATTGTCGCCGAAGAACGACGTCAGGGCAATGATAATCAGCAGCACGAGCGACAGAACAGCTCCGTAATTGAGCAGGTCGGTCGTCGTGATATAGTCCTGAATCAAACTACCGAACAACTTGATATTGTTATGCGTCAGCAGTTCGGCTATGGCAAAAGTGGAAACGGTAGGCATAAAGACCATGACGATGCCGCTATACACACCCGGCATACTCAGCGGAACGATCACTTTCCAGAAGCTCTGCCATCTGCTGGCGCCTAAATCCTGCGCTGCCTCCACAAGCGAATTGTCCATCTTCTGCAGCGTGTTGTAGATAGGGTAGATCATAAACGGCAGGTAGTCGTAGCATAAACCGAAAAGGAGTGCGCCTTCGCCTAACGGCAGACCGCACATGTTGAATAACTCCACCGTTGCTACCGTGCGCAGCAGGAAGTTGATCCACATCGGCAGGATAAACAGCATCGCCATCACTTTCGGCGTCCGGAAATCCTCTTGCGCCATGATATATGCCGCCGGATAACCGATCAGCAGACAGATAGCCGTATTGAAAACGGCAATCATCACCGAGTACAAAAAGGTCTGGATAGCTTCGCTATGCGTAAAGAACTTCGCAAAATTGCGGATCGTGAAATGGCCTTCTATATCCGTGAAGGCATAGAAACCCACCAATATCAACGGCAACACCACGAACATCGCCATAAACAGGATATACGGCCATGCCCATGTACGACGCGAAGAGGCTATTTGAAGTATCTTACTCATTGCTTTCGACTTTCGACTTTAGACTTTCGACTATTATATCCTTCGGCTTGATCACAATACCTACGCGGTCGCCGTCGTCCCATACATCATTCGTATTGACATACAGGTCGTGCCCTTCGTCCGTTCGGATGGTGAGGTGGTAGTGGTTGCCTTTGTATAAGATGAAATGCACTTCGCCCGAAAGGGTTCCTTCTTCTTCGTAGTCCTGCAGGTCGATGGCGCGGAACGGTACCTTCACCTGCACTTTGTCGCCCGGCTCGAAACCTTCCAGACGCTTCTCTTCTACCTCCCATTCCGCATCCAGGAACCAAACCTTGCCGTTCTTGAGCACTTCGCCTTCGAAATAATTGTAGATATAGTGCTCTTTCTTCATAATCTGGATATCTTCCGGACGAACGAGCATGCCTACTTCCGTGCCCGGCAGGTACTCATGATAATCCTGAATCAGGAACTCATATCCGTCCGGCGTCAGCACGCGCATCTCGTAATGCACGCCTTTGAAGATACAACTCTGTACCTCGCCGTACCATTTGGTGAATTTCCCTTTCGGCACCCTGTCCTCTTCATCCAGATCCGCTTGAGAGGCCACATCGGGACCTTTGTCACTTTGTACTTTGTCCCCTTGTACCTTCCATATATAGATATCCTCCGGACGGATGACTACGTCCACAGGGTTGTTCTCACCGAAACCGGTGTCTATACAATCAAAAACCTGACCGCAGAATTCTACTTTCTTGTCTTTGATCATCGTCGCAGAGAGAATATTGCTCTCGCCGATAAAATCGGCTACGAAGCAGTTCTGCGGCTCGTTGTAAATATCTGTCGGAGTACCGATCTGTTTGATCTTTCCTTCGTTCATCACTACCACGCGGTCGCTCAGCGTCAGCGCCTCTTCCTGGTCGTGCGTCACGTAGATAAAGGTGATGCCTAATTTCTCATGCAGTTCCTTCAATTCGATCTGCATATCATGTCGCATCTTCAGGTCCAATGCACTCAGCGGCTCGTCCAGCAGCAGCACTTCCGGCTCGTTTACTATCGCGCGGGCAATGGCCACACGTTGTTGCTGGCCACCGCTTAATGTATCTACTTTGCGTTCCTCGTAGCCCGTCATGTTCGCCATCTTCAGCGCACGACGCACTTTCTTCTTGATCGTTTCCGGATCTACTTTCTTCAGCTTCAATCCGAAGGCTACGTTGTTAAATACATTCAGATGCGGGAAAAGCGCATATTTCTGAAACACAGTGTTTACCGGCCTTTTGTAAGGAGGAGTCTTGGTTACGTCTTCGCCTTTCAGCAAAATCTCACCGCTACTCGCTACCTGGAAACCTGCAATACAACGCAATAAAGTCGTTTTACCGCAGCCCGAAGGACCTAAAATGGTGACGAACTCGCCTTTCTTCACTTGAAGGCTCACGTCGTCGAGGGCATACTTACCATCCTCGAATTGCTTCGATACATGGTTCACCTCAATGATAAACGGGTTTTTACTCATTTCTTCAAACTAGATTGGATTACGATACTCTCGATCAATCATAAAAAATTAATTTAGTTAATAATAATTATAGGGTCCCCGCAAATTTTATATTTGTGGGGGAGAGCGTAGCACAAGGCGTAGCGCTCTACAAGGGTCGTACCCGCAGTCGCGCGGACGCCTTAGTTTAAGCGAGCGTACGCCTACGCGCACATTTCGGCGGCAAAATTACTACAAAAAATTGGAATGTACAAGATTTTTAACAAAAAAATCGTGTAAGCTTGCTTATAAATGGCTTTTTTGTTAAAAAGATTGTCGTTCGCTCAACTTAGCGAACGTAATTTCGGGGGAATTGGCATAAGCCAAGGCGGAGTCCGAAGGTATTACATTTTTTGCTCGCGGTGTAGGCGGTGACCACTTGTCGCGCTTCGCCGGCACTCTCTCTGCGTTCATGCCGTCTTTTCTCGCGTCCGCTCTCTACGTGCGGACATTTTGTATCCTCGTCCGTCTCTATTCTGCGAATATCGCCCGCCCGGACGACGATTTTTGCGTTTTTTCTTGCATATGTCAAAAAAAAGCAGTAAATTTGCAGCGCAAATTTGAAAAACAACACTATTATGCCAACATTATTTATTGTCTTCGGCTTTCGTTTTATGTTTTATTCCAATGACCACGAGCCCATTCATGTACATGTGATTAAAGGGGATGCAGAAGCTCGTTTTCAAGTCTACCCGGAGGTGACTTTGATAGACAACAAAGGTCTTAAGCCTGCAGAACTTAAGTTGGCAGAGTCGTTAGTGGAAGAGAACAAAGAGACTATTGCCGCTAATTGGAAAACCTTTTTTAAGAAATAAAACCTATTAAACTATGATTGAAGTAAAAAAAATATGGCTTACCGATGAAGCCATTTGGATTGAGACCACAGATGGTCGTCAGGCGTGCGAGCGCTTTGCAGACTATACTCCGTTACGAAATGCAACTGTGGAAGAGCGTGCAGCTTATTCTCGTTCTCCGTTTGGTTTGCATTGGCCGGCATTAGACGAAGATCTTTCTTTTGAAGGTTTCTTTGCTGCCAAAGATTATAGTTCTGTACCATCGCACGCAGCTGCGATATAAATATACCGCTGGCCTTGACAGCGCAAAATGTAAACCGTCGCTCCCCGACGTTAAACAGGAGGACATATTGGGGTATTAGCTCATCTGGCTAGAGCGCAACACTGGCAGTGTTGAGGTGAGCGGTTCGAGTCCGCTATACTCCACAAAATACAGCGCGAAGCGTCGCGCAATAAAATAACATATTAAAAAGAAGCTGTTGCTTTCGCTCTTAACGGTAGAAAAACTAGGAATCTTTCATGCCAAATAGCAAGATCGAATGCAAAATAGCTTCGCGCGTCAGCGTGGAGTTCTATTTGCATGTTTGCTATTAAGGGTTATTCCTAGTACCCTCTACTGTTGAGTATGCACGTAGTAACCTCACGCTTTTTGCGTACTAAAAATCAACCACACTTAAAGAATTTATCAATGAAAACAACTATTCAAGAATCGGCGAGAGAATTAATATCTCGCAAAGAATATCCAGAAGTTATACAAGCGGCACTTCAACTGATTGTAGAAGGGCAGATGAGTTCACTTGCACTGGACAAGGTGCTCGCAGAAAAAGGAATCCGGCGTATCACGGATATTAAAGAAAAGACACTTGATGTTTTATTGGATTACGCCGATATAATTCTTGAGGATGATTCGCTGAGCCAAGAGGAGTTAAGAAACCTTAAAATGTTAAAACTATTCTTCCGAATTGAGGAGGGTGATTTCCAAAAGAATAAGAAGTATCCACGTGTTGAAGCAATCATCGTTCGTCAATTAGAGAAACTCTACGCAGACAATATATTAGAGTATCAAGAGGAACTTCACCAAAGCGAATTGCAAGGTGTGTTCGGCTTAGGTCACGATGAGTATATGAAAATTGTAAACAAAGTAGCAAATGAGCACATGGCGTAAGAAAATATTTGATGTTATTGAAACAGAGAGCCATTCCCTTATCAGTAGGATATATGATTGGCTTATGTTGGCTGTAATTGTTATAAGCCTTATTCCGCTTGCTTTTCGTGACCAAACAATAACCTTCGTTTGGTTTGATAGGATTTCTGTGTCAATCTTTATTCTTGATTATCTATTAAGATGGTTTACTGCTGATTATAAAATAACTAATTGTAAAAAGTGGCAAGCTTTTCTTTTATATCCAATCACACCATTTGCCATAGTTGATTTATTATCAATAATTCCTTCATTCAACATCTTTAATCGTGCGCTCAAATTATTCCGTCTGACGCGTTTGTTAAAGATTATGCGTGTATTCCGTTTTGTTCGTTATTCAAAGCATATGCAAATCTTGTTCAAGGTATTGCACAAAGAACGGCATATATTATTCACGGTTTTTTTTATAGCAGTTGTTTATATTGTCGTGACAGCCTTGATTATGTTTAATGTAGAGCAGTCCGCAATGTTTGAAGACTTCTTTGATGCACTCTATTGGGCTACGACTACACTAACAACGGTCGGTTACGGCGATATTTACCCTGCAACAGATTTAGGGCGTATAATTAGTATGTTTTCTGCCATTTTTGGTGTTGCTATCATTGCTCTGCCATCGGGTGTAATAACTGCAAGTTATCTGGAAGAATTAAGAGAAGAAAAGAAGAAAAACTCTCAAAACTAATATAATTATGTCTTGGAATTTTCGTAGAAGAGTTAAAGTGGCTCCGGGTGTTTATGTGAATCTCGGCAAGAATGGCGCAACTACCTCTATTGGACCGCGTGGGGCAAAGATAACAATGGGAAGGCATGGTACATACATCAATACCGGAATTCCGGGTACTGGTATATATTCTAGAAAAAAAATAGGGGGGAATACAGTTAATACTATAAGACAAAACAATGTCCAATCCTCATCTGGCTGTGCTGCATATGGATGGTTTTGCGTATTATGGTTTGCTATTTCATTTATCTCAATGTGGTATATTGGGACTAATGATTTGATGCCGATTTTAGTTGACAATTTTGTGCTTGTTGCTTTGATGTTCATAGGAATATTTGTTGGAGGTACCGCCTTAACATCTATTATTTATGCAGCTGTCTCTGCGGAGAAGGAGATTCGTAATGCAACGTTCTCATATAAACGCGAAAAGAAAGAAGTTCAAAAGATCATAGATTCTTTGCCAATTAAGAGCAAAGAAAGACAGATTTTGAAATCCTATATGCTTGCTCTTAATATTGCAGAACAAATAGACCAACAAAATCAGATATTAGAACAATTAAAAAAAGCTAAAACTGAGAAAGAAAAAAGTGCAATTCCTGATGTCGAAAAGAGACTTGAAGAATTAGATAACGAATTAAGGAATGTACAATATAACGCAGATGAAGGCTTGACCGAAGAACAAAAACAATGCTTTGAAAAATTCTGCGTTGATTTTGAAACTCTATCAACATCGGATAAGATTTGGTTTGTTACTGGCTCAAATTCAACTGGGGTTTTACGTGAGGAAACAACGTTTGAATTAGGTGTATTTGATTATATTTATTCGGAATATGATGTTCCTGTAATAAACATCCCAAAAAGTACTGTCAAATTCTATTTTTATCCTTTGTTTATTATTCGAGCAGAATCCACAACGAAATTTAATGTATATTCGTGGGAGAAGGTTGACCTACAAGTAACTACACAGAACTTTTGGGAAGTTGATAAAGACATTAATGGGATAAATGATGCCACTCTTGTTCGTTCAACGTATTTACACGAGACAAAAGATGGTTCTGTTGATTTGCGGTATTCTTATAATCCTAGATTTTTTATATTTAATTACGGTAAATATGTCTTCTCTTTATTTAATTCAATGACTTTCTATATTAGCAATGAGGAGAAAGCCCAAAATGCAGGAGAAGCATATGATCAATATAGGGAAAGTATACAAGCTAACGATATTGATACCAAGGAGAAAAATAAAAATAATAGAGAAGGCACGACACCTAAATCATTCAACGACCAAGTAATTCAAGTTTGCGATGAAATTTTTGAGTTGCGAAACCAATTGTCTCATAATGAAGATTTTATTGCTGTGCTAAAGGAAAAGCATTTGGATATTGCAACAGGGTTAGAAGATAATAATTGGCAAGATGTAATTGATATTCTTATATTTGGTGATTTACATGATTGTTACTTAAATCTTGTTGATCCATTAAAAGAGCTTAAAGCAAAGGAATATGTTGGTTATTTATACCTTGTACATTTGATGCAAACAGGTAAGAAGATTAATTTAGAACAATCTCAACCTAATAAGTTCTATGAACTTCATAAGCAAGAAACGCTATTGTTTAGAGATTTTTCTGTAAAAATGAGACAATACATTGATGGTTTCTTATTCCTTTCTTCTGTTTTGTCGGAATATGATACGGATGTTCAGCTAAAGTATAACATTCTGTTGTATCGATTACTATCACTTACAGCAAAGGCTGATAATGAAATTACTAAAATGGAAGAATCTTTCTTGCGGAATATAATGTTTAATATCAAATCTATTGACTACAAGGCTGATGAAAATAACGAAAAAACATTACCTGAGAAATGGTATAAGCTTGCGAAAGAAAAGTACAAAGGGAATTACAATCTAATTCATATCGCGCGTAAGTTAGTAGAAGAGCAAAAATGTGTAGTAATTGACATTGAGGCAGAATTGCATCGTGATCGAGCATATGTTATTCCTCTGTTGGAAATTTTGGAGCAAAAAGGGGTTATTATAAAAGATGGGCGCAAGAGAACAATTGTTGTTAAAACAGAGGACGAATTATTTGCAAAATTATCAGCTACTGAAGGGAATGAAGATGACAAGGAAAATGAAGGAATTATCGAACTTCCAGAATACTTAAAATTAGATCCAATGTTTGTTGATGTAGCACGTTATGTCGTCACAAAGCAAGAAGGCTCAGTTTCCCAACTGCAACGAGCATTTGAAATCGGTTACAATCGCGCAGGAAAATTAGCAGACCAACTGGAAGCATTTGGAATAATTGGACCAAATAAAGGTTCCAAAGGTCATGACGTTCTTATAAAGGATTTAGACCAATTAGAAGAATTATTATCTAGTATTGGCGGGCAAAAGCAAAAACCGGTACGTCACAAAGCGAAAGTATCGGCTAACGAATTAGATACTCTTATTGGATTGGATTCTGTCAAGAAAGAAGTTCAAACATTGACGAACTTTATCAAGATTCAACAAAAACGAGAAGAGCAGGGGTTGAAATCTTCTTCTCTGTCATACCATTGTGTTTTTACGGGCAATCCGGGAACGGGAAAAACAACCGTTGCACGCATTGTTGCGGGCATATATAAAGAACTCGGAGTTTTGAAAAAAGGGCACTTGGTAGAAACAGACCGAGCCGGTTTAGTGGCAGAGTATGTAGGTCAAACGGCTGTCAAAACAAACAAAATCATTGATAGCGCTTTGGATGGTGTTTTGTTTATTGATGAGGCTTATTCGTTAGTGGGTGGAGGTGAAAGCGATTATGGGAAAGAAGCAATCGCTACGCTATTAAAGCGCATGGAAGATGACCGCGACAGGTTGGTGGTAATTCTTGCAGGCTATACCAAAGATATGAAGCAATTTATTGATTCTAATCCTGGTCTGCAATCACGCTTCAACCGCTATATTGAATTCCCGGACTATACATCGGATGAGTTGTATCAAATTTTTGCACTCAGTCTGAAGAAATATGATTATCATATAACTGATGATGCAAAAGTTGCCTTGCAGCATTTCTTTGAAGACGCTGTTGCACATAAGGATGCAAATTTTGGTAACGGACGTTTTGTTCGTAATATTTTTGAAAAAGTGTTGGAGCATCAGGCAAACCGTCTTGCGTCAGAGTCAAATCTTACTACTGAACGTTTATCAGAGATAACAATAGAAGATTTGCCATGATGAATATTTTCTTTTACTACTTACAAACGCGACACTTAATGTGCCGCGTTTTTCTTTCCAATTCACAGATACACTAATTCACACATCTGTGTGGCTTCATGAAATACCTATAATAATTACAAATATGATATCAACATTATATAAAGCCTTTTTTATATTTTGTTCCATTGTTTTCTTATCCCCTCAACTTGTCTATTTTTCTCACTTGTTCCTTTTTGGGGATAGACTTGTTCCTTTTTTGAACCTATTCCTTTTGGCGCAAAACTTGTTGCTGGTTTTTTGAATTAAAACACCAGTATTATGAAGCACTTTTTCACTCTCGCGCTCTGCCTCCTTTTCGCCCTTGGAGCAAGCGCTGACGATGTCAAGATTGATGCCAAAAACTGTACGATCACCAAGGATGGCAAGACTTACCCGCTCTACGGCAAAGTCAAAATCGTTGATTCCTTCGAAGATGTCAAAGTCAAACTCGTAGATTGTTTTGAGGGTGTGAAGAAATAGCACCCTCATACACACGAACAATACCTGCTTTCGGGTTAAAATTGTGATCTTACCATAGGATACCCATAGGATAACCATAAGATACCCATAGGATAATTTCCGTTTTTTGTACAAAAAGCCATTTTACTATATAATACATAGTATTATATACATTTTGTCGTTTTTTTTGCAGAAAAATAAATTTGCATATGTCATTTTTTTGTTGTACCTTTGCACTCGCAAAGGTGATGGCTGACTTTGCAAATGATACATAGTGAATGACTAAATTGTAAATAATATGATATACAAATTTACTTTTTCGTGTGAAGAAGGTTCGCCGGATTTCCGTCTCGTCTTTGAGGCTGATCCGGACGCAACTTTTCTGGAGCTGCATGAGGCTATCTTGAAGGCTGTCGGATATCCCGATGACCAGATGACTTCTTTCTTCCTTTGCAACGACGAATGGGAGAAAGGCCAGGAGGTGACGCTCGTGGAGATGGATTCGAACTTCGAGTATGACAACATGGTGATGAACGACACACGCCTCTCCGATATCATCGAGGAGCAGGGACAGCGTCTGATCTATGTCTTTGATCCGATGTTCGAACGCTATTTCTTCGGTTCGCTCAAAGAGATCAAACCCGGTTCGATGAATGGCGTGGAATGCGTGGAAAACAAAGGCAAAGCGCCGAAACAACTCAAGTCCGAAGACCCGCTGGCTGCTGTCGGAGGCGGCAAGGGAGGTGACGACCTGGATCTGGACGACGAATTCCGCGACGAACTGGACCTCGGCGACATCGACATGGAGGGTTTCCAGGATCTGAGTTGGGAGGATGGCTCGATGTTCTAACGGCCGAATGCTGACAACTGAATGCATAAAACCTTAGTCCTCATCCTTGGTCCGACGGGTGTCGGTAAAACCGAGTTATCGCTCCGCGTGGCGGAGCATTTCGGTAGTCCGATACTCAGTTGCGACAGCCGCCAGATGTACCGCGCTATCCCTATCGGAACAGCTGCGCCTACGGCGGAGGAGCAGGCACGCGTGAAGCATTATTTCATCGCTACGCACGAACTGAACGAGGATTATAACGCCGGCCAGTACGAACGAGATGCCATAGCGTTGATGGAGGAACTCTTCCGAGCTCATGACATACTCGTAATGACCGGAGGATCAATGCTTTACGCGGACGCTGTCTGCAACGGGCTGGACGATCTGCCGGCTGTGCCGGACAAGATACGGAAAGAAGTAACCCGCCTCTATCAAGAGAAAGGACTTGTTTGGCTTCAGAGCGAAGTGCAGCGCCTTGATCCGGCTTATTGGAATGAAGTGGACCGGCAGAATCCCGCACGGCTCATCCATTGCGTCGAATTATGCCTCACAACCGGCAATCCCTATAGTTCTCTGCTGAGCAAAAAGCCAACATCCAACAGCCGGAAACCGGTTACTAACCGTCCTTTCCGAATCCTTAAAATCGGGTTGGAGAGACCGCGTGAAGAACTGTACGACCGCATTAACCGACGCGTGGAGCAAATGATCGCCGACGGGCTGGTGGAGGAAGCGAAAGCGGTCTGGCCGATGAGGCATCTCAACAGCCTACAGACCGTCGGATACAAAGAATTGTTCGCTCATTTTGACGGAGAGTACGACCTCGCGAGAGCTATCGAACTGATTCAACAGAACTCGCGCCATTACGCCAAACGCCAGATGACTTGGTTCCGGCGCGACAACACTATACACTGGCTCAATGCCAACGATACTTATGAGAAAAATATACATCTTATTGATGATCTGTTGCGGGCTGATGGCCTGCAAGAAGAATAACGTGGACTTCACCTATTCGCCCTCTGCGCCCAGAGCAGGCGAATCGGTACAGTTCACGAATCATTCCGACTCCGGCGAAGAGTGGGAATGGACTTTCGGCGATGGTGCCGTTTCGACGCTCAAATCGCCTTCGCATATCTACAAGCGTCCGGGACAATACGACGTGCTGCTCAAAGTGGATAAAAAGAACGCTTGGACCAAGGCTGCGCGCATTACTGTCTTTGACACGATACCTACTTTCGTGGCGAACGACAGCGTGTTTTATGTCTATAAGAACTATACCTTCACGGCCAATGTCTATAACCCCTATAACTACGATGTAAATCTGGAATGGGATATAGAGGAACAGGACACTTTGGTTAAGTTCATCGACAAAGGCATCGTCTGCTATTTTACCCAGCCGGATGACTCTGCGTTGATCAAATTGCATGTGATCCTCAACGGAGATACCACTTTCGTACAGAAGAAATTCTATATTCAGGACCGTAAGACCAACTCTCTTCTGATCCGCACACCCGACATGGACTATCGCCAGCGTATCTTTGGCGAGCGCGCGGAGATATACATGCCCGACCCGACCGCAACAGACATGCTTGACGAAGAGCAGGATACGATACAGACCTATAGTGGCTATACTTTCCGCCTCTCAGAGTTGAAAGAAACTTTTCCTGCGCTGCGCGGTTTCCATATCGCCAGCCGCAAAATATACTATCGTGCCGACGACGGACTTTGGGTGGCGAATATCGATGGCGCTAATCCCGTACAGATTGACGGCGAAGACTGTTTCGCCATGACCCTTGATACCAAAGACAGCCGTATCTATTGGGCGAACGCTTTTGGTGTATGGTATATGCCATTCGTCGGCTCCGACAATAATAAGTTTATCACCACTCCCGTCCGCCTCAATGACTTGGATGATGTTATGAAACTGAAGGCGGATCCTAATTTGAAATGAAACAACCCGATTATATTTTTGAGACTTCTTGGGAAGTATGCAACCGCGTAGGCGGTATTTATGCTGTCCTTTCTACTCGCGCGGCTTCGATGCAGGCGGAGCACCCGGACAAAGTGTTTTTCTTCGGACCTGATTTCGGCGAACACAGCGATATCTATTTTAAGGAAGATAAAAAGATCCTCAAATCCTGGCTTTCTGCTTTTGATTTCAAGCAAAGCGGTCTTTCTTCTATCCGCATCGGTCGCTGGCAGGTGCCCGGAGAACCGATCGCTATCCTGCTGAAATACGATGGACTGTGGCCGCGTAAGGATGAGATCTATGCCTGGGCTTGGGATAAATTCCAAGTGCAGAGCCATGCCGCCTACGGCGATTACGACGAGTCCTGTCTCTTCGGCTATGCCGCTGGTATGGTCATGGAGAGTTTGTACAAATATCTTACAGCGCAAGCAATCTTACAGCAAAGCGCTCCAACAGCGAAGCGGTCCAAAAGCGTAGCGGCCTCACAGCAGGCCAAGCCTGCGGTCTGTATGCATGCCAACGAATGGCAGACAGCCTTCTCGATCTTCTATCTACGGGATCATTGCCCCGAGATAGCGACGCTTTTCACGACTCACGCTACCGGTATCGGTCGTTCTATCGCCGGAAACGGCAAACCTCTCTACGATTTCTTCGAAGGCTATCACGGGGATCAGATGGCGGCGGAACTGAATATGGTCTCCAAACACTCCGTAGAGAAACAAGCGGCGCATTGGGCGGATTGTTTCACAACCGTGAGTGACATTACCGCCCGCGAATGTGCACAGCTGCTGGACAAACCCGTTGATATTGTCACTCCAAATGGATTTGAACCCACTTTTGTGCCCAAAGGCAAGGCATTTGACGCCAAACGAACTGAAGCACGCGAAGCACTTAGACGCGTAGCCGGAGAACAACTCGGTGGAGTAGTGCCGCAGAACGCACTCTTCGTAGCCATCTCCGGACGGCTGGAATGGAAGAACAAAGGTATTGATGTCTTCGCTGCGGCGCTCGATAAACTGGCGCAGAAGATCTATCACAGCGACCAGCCGGAGAAAGAGGTGGTGGCTTTTGTCATGATCCCGTATCTCGACAGAGCGCCTTCCCGCAAAGGCAAAGTGTCCGCTGTCTTCGTGCCTTATTACCTCGACGGGCATGATCCGCTTTTCGGAATGACTTATTACGACCTGCTCATCGGAATGGACGTAACAGTATTCCCCTCTTACTACGAACCCTGGGGATATACGCCGCTCGAGTCCTGCGCTTTCCATGTGCCGACGATCACTACTTCTCTCGCCGGTTTCGGCGTCTGGGCGGCACAGCAGAAAGATCAGTATGGCGTTATTGTCATCAACCGCAACGACTCGAATTTCGACGAAGTGGCGGAGCATATAGCCGACGATCTCTTGCGATTCGACCGCCTCTCAGGAGAGGACAAAGCGCGAGCAAGACAAGAAGCTGCGGCTGTTGCCAAGAGAGCCGATTGGAAGCATTTCTTCCAATACTATCGCAAAGCATATGAGATTGCTTTGAAAAAAAGAGACATACGAATTGACGAAATCCAAAACCCACGACTTTTATGAGAAAGATCCAACTAATAGCAGCTCTGCTGCTCCTTTCAACTTTCAACTTTCAACTTTCAACTCTGCAGGCCTGTACCAATTTCCTCGTCGGAAAGAATGCTTCCGTGGACGGCAGTACGATGATTTCCTATGCGGCCGATTCTTACGGCATGTTCGGTTTTCTGCATTTTGCACCGGCGCAGGATTGGCCCGAAGGAGCAATGCGTGAGGTCAAGGACTGGGACACCGGACGCCCGCAGGGTGCTATTCCCCAGATAGCACACACTTATACCGTCGTCGGTAATATGAACGAGAATCAGGTGACGATCGGCGAGACCACTTGGGGCGGCCGCGAAGAACTATGGGATACCGTCGGTATTGACTATGGAAGCCTCATCTATATCGCCTTGGAGCGTTCTAAGACCGCACGCGAAGCCATCGAATGGTTCATCACTCTCGTCAACGAGTATGGCTATGCTTCGGAAGGCGAATCCTTCTCTTTCGGCGACCCGAACGAAATATGGATCATGGACCTCATCGGCAAAGGCAAGGGACAGAAAGGTGCTAACTGGGTAGCCGTCCGTATTCCGGACGACGCGATTGCGGCGCACGCTAACCAGGCACGTATCACTACGCTCCCGCAGACAAAAGCCAAACTGACCAAAGAGCAGAAAAGACTCCAGAAGAAACTGAATTGTATCTGTAACGGAGACTGGATGTGGTCAAAAGATCTCATTTCTTTTGCACGCTCTAAAGGTTATTTCACCGGAGCGGATAAAGATTTCTCCTTCCAGGCTGCCTATAACCCGTTCGATTTCAGCGGTTTCTATGCCTGCGAAGCACGTGTATGGGCGTTCTTCAACCATTTCAGCAATGATATGGACCGCTATTTCGACTACGCTACCGGTAAGACTTTCCGTGAGTCCAACGGCAAGAACGAAGGCGAACATATGCCGCTTTGGATTATCCCGAACCGCAAACTCTCCGCGCAGGATATGAAGGAATGTATGCGCGATGAATACAAAGGAACTCCGCTGGATATCACCCAAGGAGAGGCATCGGGTCCGTGGAACAGCAAACTGCGTTTCGGCGGTCTCGGTTTCAAACTGACGGACGAAAACGACACAACCAAAACGACCCAATACTGGTACCAGCGTCCTACTGCTACCCAGCAGACAGCTTGGTCCTTCGTAGCGCAGATGAGATCCGGCAAAAAAGGAATTTTCTGGTTCGGCGTGGATGATGCTGCCTGCTCCTGCTATACCCCGATGTACTGCTGCATCAATCATGTACCGGAGTGTTTTGCCGAGGGCAATGGAGATAGCTATACCTTCTCGCCTACTTCCGCTTGGTGGACTTTCAACATGGTAGCTAACTGGGCATACACCAAATACAGCCGCATGTACCCGCATATACGCGAGACGCAGCAAGTATGGGACGACAAATTCAACACACAGATAGCCGGTGTGGACGAAAAAGCGGCGCAGATGAACGAAGAAGACGCGCGCGCGTTCCTTACTTCTTATTCTTGCTCCCAGGCAGAGAATCTGGTGGCAGACTGGCAGCGGCTATATATCTATCTGGTAACGAAGTTTATCGACGGCCAGGAACGTAAAGAGGAAAACGGTCAGTTCAAACGCAACCCATATGGAAACAGTTGTGGTCCGAACAGGTTGCATATGCCGGAACACTATTTGCGTAAGATCGCCCCGGAAACCAATCATGAATAAAAAGAAAAGTCCGCACTCGCGGACTTTTCTTTTACTGGTATATTCTTTTAGAACCGATAACTGAAACTGACAAACCATCCCCATTCGGACATGTATTGTCCTTTGGTCTGCGGGTGGTTTATTCTATTATTGAGGCCGAAATCATAACCGCCTTGCAGCCGGTACTGATCCCATTCCAGACCTGCGCCTACGCCCCATTGGATATTCGCGCGCACTAACTCATTTGCCATCCGGTCATACGGCTCCGTTGGGATGCCTTGACCATCCATCCATGTCTTGTTTGCCGGACTCAGATGCGTCTGCAGGTAGTCGTTCTCCGCGAGCCCGATATGCAGTTGCGGACCGGTGTAGAACAGCAGGTTCAACTTCTTCCATAGCGGAATAGTGTAATACATACGCACCGGCACAGTAAAATCATGCTCCAGCACGCGGTGGGAGATATATTCCGTTTGAACTGAAGGAGCATCTATCGAGCGCCAGTGTTGCTCATTCTTGCCGTAAACCAGCGTATAGAGCAGACCGGTCTGGATGCCGAAATGAAGCGGCAGCTTGAATGTGAAGGTGGCGCCTACCCGTACGCCATTCAGGTACATGTCCGGATAGCTGATTCCATGTGCGCGCTGCCAGTGTTGCGTAAAACCGGCCTCAATGCGGTATTCTACACCAAATTGGTATTGCTCCTGCGGCGTGTCTTTCCTGCTCGGGTCGAAGAAGGTGTTATCTTCTATCTGAAGACCCGGCTTCGGCTTGTCATCCGCCCATGCCGCTGCTATGCCTAAGCATAGAAAAAGTACTATATATCCGATTCTTTGCATAATTCGGCTGCAAAATTAGTAAAAATTTTTGATATGTGCAAAAAAAATAGTACCTTTGCACCAAAATTGCTGACTTGTATAGTTTTTCTTCATATTTGCCCTATTATAAACGCAACCTAAAGGTGGCGCTGCCGGTTATGTTCACCCAGTTGGGTGCCGCAATGGTGGGTTTGGCGGATAGTATCATGGTGGGTCACTATAGCACGGCGGATCTGGCGGCGGTCAGTTTCTCCAATGCCCTTTTCTTTACCGTCATGGTGTTTGCGATGGGTGCATTAATGGGTGTGACGCCACTGGTTGGACACGTGCACGGACGTCTGGAAAAACTGATTCAAACCGGAACAACGGAGGAAGAGATCACTCATAAACACGAGCAGATCGCTTCGTATCTGGTGAACGGCTTGGTCTTTACGGCGATCATGTGCCTTTTTTCACTGCTCCTGCTTGCGCCCTGTATTCCGTATCTGGACGCTTTCGGCCAGGAGCCCGAAGTCATCGTGTGTGCGCGCCCGTACTATATTTTAATAGTGCTTTCTATTGTTCCGTTTCTGCTTTTCTGTTTCTTGAAGCAATTCCTTGAGGGGCTTGGCAATACTTTTGTGGCAATGATGATTACTTTGGGCTGCAATCTGTTGAATATATTGCTGAACTGGGTCTTTATCTTCGGTCACTGGGGCTTCTCTCCCATGGGAGCCGAAGGAGCAGGGTGGGCTACGCTGATCTCACGGTTGCTGATGCCGGTTTGTTTTATTGTTGCTATGTTCATTAAGCCGGAATGGCGCCATTATTTAGCCATCAGCCGAAAGAAGTCAGCTATCAGCCGTCGCGAAGTGGAGAGTCTGATAACTATCGGTGCACCGATCGGCTTGCAGTCTTTTGCCGAAGCATTCCTTTTCACGGCTTCGTTTGTCATAATCGGCTGGATCAGCAAGGAAGCGCTGGCTGCGCACCATATAGCGAACCAGATGTGCGACCTCACATTCATGTTGGCGCAAGGAATCGGAGCGGCTACAACCATCCGTGTCTCGCACCAGTTGGGTAAAGGAGACCTGCTTGCCGTACGGATGGCGAGCCGTGCTTCCATCCATCTGTGCCTGCTGATGAACACCATCGGCGCGTCAATCATGTTCTTTTTCCGGTATCAGATACCCTATATCTTCTCCGACGACCCGCAGGTGGCAGAGATTGCTTCTACGCTGCTGATCTTCGGTGCTCTCTTCCAATACGCGGACGGACTCCAGTGTATAGGAGCGGCAATGCTGCGTGGCATCCAGGATGTGCGCGTGCCGATGCGGATTGCGCTCTTTGCGTACATCGGCGTCGCCTTGCCTTTAGGGCTATACTTGACTTTCCCTGCCGGACTCGGTGCCAAAGGTATGTGGATGGCGTTCGTCATTGCGCTCGTCATTCCTGCGATTCTGTTCCATATCCGATTCAACAGACAATATAAGAAATTAAAAATTAAAAATTATGAAGAATAAAGTCTTTGACATCTTTGCGGAGATATGCAAAGTGCCGCGTCCTTCCAAACATGAGGAGCAAATCAGTCAGTGGCTCCAATCTTTCGCTGCTGCGCATGGTATTGAGTGCATCGCCGACGAAGCGATGAATGTGATCATGCGTGTACCCGCTACGCCCGGCTATGAGGATCATGAAGGTATTATCCTGCAGGCACATATGGACATGGTATGCGAAAAAAACGGTGATGTGGTCCATGATTTCATGACTGACCCGATTGAAACCTATATTGATGGCGAATGGCTTAAAGCGAAAGGTACTACGCTCGGAGCCGACAATGGTATAGGTATCTCGATGGCGCTCGCTGCCATCACCGATCCGGAGCTTCAACATCCTGCGATAGAATGTCTCTTTACCGTCGATGAAGAGACAGGGCTTACCGGTGCTATGAAACTGAAGGACGGTATGCTGAAGCATAAGCGGCTCATCAATCTCGACTCCGAAGATGACGGCCAGATATTCATCGGTTGCGCCGGTGGTATCGACACTCTCGCCAAAATGCACTATGAGTTATGTGACAAATCACAAATCACAAATGACAAATCACAAATAGCCATCCGCCTCTCTGTAAGCGGATTGCTTGGCGGTCACTCCGGTGACGATATCAACAAAGGACGTGCGAACGCGAATCAGTTGTTGGTATGGTTCTTGGCCCGTATCTGGCCGCAGACGGAGATTCAATTGGCCTCTATCTCCGGCGGCAATCTCCGTAATGCCATCGCCCGTGAAGCAGAAGCGGTGCTCATCATACCGATGGACTATAAAGAGCAGATACGCATAGAGTGGAACAACTATGTGGCGCAAATGGAGAATATATTCGGTCAGGTGGAGAAAGACATGCGTCTGGACCTCGAGACATGCGACATGCCGGATACCTTTATTCCCGCAGATAAAGCCTACCGCCTTGTTATGGCGCTTTGCGAGTGCCCGCACGGCATGATAGCTATGAGCAAAGACATGCCCGGACTCGTAGAAACATCCACCAACCTCGCTTCCGTCAAGATGAAAGAGGGATATATTGAAGTTAATACCTCACAGCGTTCGTCTATAGAGGCATCCAAGCATCATCTCAAATGGGCTGTGGAGCAGGCTCTTGCGCTTGCCTGCGACGAAGTGACCCACGGCGACGGCTATCCGGGATGGGCGCCAAATCCCAATTCGCCGCTGCTCGAGGTGGTGAAGAAAGCCTACACGGATCTCTATAAATCAGAACCCAAAGTGCTCGCTATCCATGCGGGCCTTGAGTGCGGCCTGTTCCTTGAGAAATACCCGTATCTGGACATGGTGTCCATCGGTCCGCAGATGTATGGAGTTCACTCCCCGCAGGAGCGCCTCTCCATCCCTTCTACCGAGCGTTGCTATGAATGGCTCTGCCAGACGCTTAAATCCCTATAAATGGGTATTGCGCACATGAAAAAAAAGCAGTAATTTTGCAGCGTGATTAAAATAGCCGTTATAGGACTTCCCCAGAGCGGAAAGAGTTCGCTCGCTCAGGCTTTGCAGCACCTTGCTGACGCAGGTGCCAAGGCGATGCAGTTTGTCGAGGTGCACAACCCTGATGAATTGCACGGGTATGCCTATGACGTCGTGCTGCAGGTAGTGGACTCCACGCGTTTGGAGGAATCCCTTCTGCTCACTCCGCATATTATTGACGAGCAGCAAAAGATCGTGCTGGCAATAGGTCGGTATGACCTGCTTCTGCAAACCGACCACTCGCTCAATATCCCCAAACTGCAGGAGCTCATCGGTGTACCTACCTGCCGTGTGTCCGTGCGGCTGAACTATGGTTTACCCAACTGCCTCTCGGTTATCGAAAGTGCGGCGGCCAAGCCTGCATCTACGGCGCACCCGATTTACCACCTTCGTGATCAGGGAGATGAAGAGACTTATCGCGCCTATGTGCATGGCGTGCTGACCCAAACGCTCACTCATGCCAAAGATGATGCCCATCAGACGCGTCTGGAGAAGATTGATAAGGTGCTCACCAATCCTCTCTTCGGTTTCCCGATCATGCTGGTAATCCTCTATTTCGTCTTCTGGTGTACCTTCACCCTCGGTGCCTATCCGCAGGCATGGATTGACGCCGGTGTCGAATGGCTTGTGCGCTGGATTGACGGAGTATGGACAGAAGGCGGATGGATTCATGGGTTGCTCATTGACGGAGTGCTTCAGGGAGTAGGAGCCGTGCTGGCATTCCTGCCCAATATCATCATCCTTTTCTTCTTTATTTCTCTTATGGAGGATAGCGGATATATGGCGCGTGAAGCCTATATCATGGATACAATCATGCACAGGGTAGGTCTCCACGGACGTTCGTTTGTGCCGATGCTTATGGGCTTTGGATGCAATGTACCGGCTATTATGGCTGCGAGGGATATACAGAATCCCAAGGATCGGGTGTTGACCATGCTCATGGTGCCTTTCATGTCCTGCTCCGCCCGACTGCCGGTTTATATGCTTTTCGTGGATACGTTCTTCGCCAAACACAAAGCGCTCGTCATGATATCGCTTTATGCCATCGGAATCTGTCTCTCCGTCCTCTTTGCTTTTGTCATGAAACGCACTCCATGGTTCCGGCAGGAGGACGACGATACGGTCAACGAGTTGCCGGAGTTCCATCTCCCTAAAGCACGCACTACCGCTGCGCATATATGGGAGCGCGTGGCGGACTATCTGCAGAAGATATGTACGGTCATCCTGTGGGCGTCAATCATCATATGGGCGCTCGAGTATTTCCCGTCGCAGGATCTTAATGATCTCGAGAACTCCTATCTCGCTGCTATCGGCAGGTTCGTTTCGCCGGTACTGGAGCCGCTTGGATTTGATTGGAAGATGTCTGTCTGCCTCCTTACCGGACTGCCGGCAAAAGAGGCCATCGTCTCTACCCTGGCTATTCTCTATGACGGAGATATAGCTACGGCGGGATTCACGCCGCTTACAGCGTTCTCCTTCCTGCTCTTCGTCCTTCTCTATTTCCCCTGCGTAGCAACGATAGCTACTCTCCGGCGGGAGGCAGGAAAAGGATGGGCTTGGTTCACGGTATTCCATTCCCTCGCCCTCGCATGGCTCGTCTCATTCCTTGTGTATCAAATAGGAGGTTTGTTTATCTAGACCAAAGAATTTAAATAAAAGACAAATAAGACGCATATAAGGTGTAAATAAGGGTCGGAACGTATCCCACTACACCCTATATATATTATAAATAATATATATCCCGTGATTTTAATAAAATACGAATAAAATGTTTAAAAAGTACGTAATTCTGTTACTGGCTCTTTTGCCGCTTATGGCTTTTGCCAAAGCCAACAAACAAACCGTCGTCCTCTCTTGTGATATCCATTGTCAGGGGTGTTGCGATCGGATTATGAAGAATATCGCTTTCGAGAAAGGTGTCAAAGACATCGTCTGTGACCTCAAAACCAAGACAGTTACCGTTACTTACGACGCCAACAAGACGGACGTCCCGACGCTCCTCAAAGCCTTCGACAAGATCAATAAACCCGCCACGGTGCTGGATGCTCCCGCTCCGGACTCCTCATCCGGCTCAACTGACGCCACTTCAGGAGCTTCTATTTCATACTAAAATCGTCCTAAAAGGCGATTTTTTTTGTGTATATCAAAAAAAAGTTGTAAATTTGCGGCGCTAATTGACGAATGACGCACATACCCTTAATCTATTAATATTATGATGTATAGGATTTTTTCTCAAAAGACATGCCTTCTTATTATGGCGCTTTGTATGCTCGTTTCTTGCGCGAAGGAGCCCGAGGCACAGCACACAAGTTATGAAACGCTCACGCTGGCCCGTGAGACTGTGACCGCTCCGATGACATGGAGTGCTGCTATCCGCGGTAAAGGCGATGTGTCTATCGTGTCCCGATGCACAGGAACGCTGGATGTCATCCGGGTGAAAGATGGTCAGAGCGTGAAGAAGGGAGAAGTGCTCTTTATGATTGATAATCGCTCTGCAGTCAATGCCTTGGTACATGCGAAGGCGGATCTGCAGACTGCTCTCGCCAACTGCGAAAATGCCCGGTTGGAGGCGGAGAGCAACAAGGAGTTGGCCGACAAAGGAATCATCAGCGGCTATCTGCTGCGTAAGAGTCTGAACACCCTGCAATCGGCTGAGGCACAAGTGGCACAAGCTCGTGCTGCCGTTCGTGACGCAGAGTTGCGCCTGGATTATTGCACGATCAAGAGTCCGGTAAATGGTTTAGTGGGAAATATCATCCCCCACGTAGGTGACGTGATCTCTGAAGGGACGATGCTCACCCGCGTAGCCGGTGTGAGCGAGATGGAAGCCAGCTTCTCCATCACGGAGAGTCAGGTTCACGCGCTGATCAGCGAGTTGGGCTCGCTGGATGCCATGGTAAAGATAGCTCCGCCGCTCTCTTTCCGTTTTAAAGACGGCAGCGAGTACAGCGAGAAAGGTCGTATCACCAGCCTCTCCGGTATGGTCGATCAGCAGACCGGTTCGGTGACATGCTACGTAACTTTCCCGAACCCCAAAGGTGAACTGTTTTCCGGTATGCAAGGCTCTGTAGTGATGCCTATAGAGTGGGAGAATGTGATGTTAGTGCCGCTGACCGCTGTTGTTCGTATCCAAAACAAGGCCCTCGTCTATAAAGTGGGTGCAGACAGCCTCGCTACCAGCGCCATCGTGGAGATAGAGGAGCTGGGCGACGGCGTGCGTGCGGTAGTCAAATCCGGTGTCGAAGAGGGCGAGACGATTGTGGCTAAAGGCGCTGCGAATGTACATGAGGGACAACAGGTGTTGTTCTGATTTGATATTTGACATTTGACAATTGATAATTATGGCAAAGGGAAATATCTTCGTAGATCGGAAAGTGATGGCGGTGTGTATCTCGCTGCTGATCGCTTTAGTGGGCTTTATATGCCTCAAGACGCTGCCTATCGAGCAGTATCCGGATATCGCACCACCGACGGTGATGATATCAACGTCTTATTCCGGCGCGGACGCCAACACAGTAATGAAATCTGTAGTAATGCCTATTGAGGAGGCGGTGAACGGTGTGGAGAATATGGCGTACATGACCTCGGAGGCTTCGGCTACAGGTGATGTCAATATTAATGTCTATTTCAATCAAGGTACGGACGCTGACATGGCAGCGGTCAATGTGCAGAACCGCGTGTCGGCGGCGCTGGGATTGCTGCCGCAAGAGGTGACCCGGGTGGGTGTGAAGGTTGAGAAGAGACAGAATAATATCCTGCAGATTACTGCGCTCGTCAGCCGAGACGGGAAGTTCGACATGGACTTCATCGCCAACTATATCGACATCAACGTCAAGCCTCGTCTCTTGCGTGTGACGGGTGTCGGTGCAGTACAGTTGTTAGGTAATACCTATTCCTTGCGTATCTGGATGAAGCCGGATGTGATGGCGCAGTATGGGCTTGAACCGAATGATATATTCGCTGCCATCGGAAATCAGAACATGGTGGCTGCCACCGGTTCGTTAGGTGAGCAGAGCGGGAATACCTATCAGTATAATCTGGAATACAAAGGTCGTCTGCAGTCCATCGAGGAGTTTGAGTCAATCGTCCTCCGTACGGATCATGGCAATGTGCTCCATCTGCGCGACGTAGCGGATGTGGAGTTGGGCGCATTGAACTATAGTTTCTCCTCCCGCGTGGATGGAAAGCCCGGTGTGGCATTCATGATCAACCAGGCGCCTGGCGCCAATGCTACTCAGGTCAATGCTGCGATCAACGACCTTTATGATCAGCTCAAGAAGACCATGCCGGCAGGCTTGGAGTTCACGACGCTCCAAACCTCCGATGACTTCCTCTATGCCGCTATACACAACGTCGTAGAGACCTTGATCATCGCCATTTTGTTGGTCATCCTGGTGGTGTATTTCTTTCTCCAGAATTTCAAAGCAACCCTTATTCCGTCCATCTCCATCATTGTATCGTTGTTAGGTACGTTCGCGGTGGTGAAAGTGGCGGGATTCTCATTAAATATCCTAACGCTTTTCGCCCTTGTGCTGGCGATCGGAACGGTTGTCGATGATGCGATAGTCGTCGTCGAGGCGGTTATGGCGAAGATGGAAAGCGGCTATACCTCGGCGTACAAGGCTACGAAAGACGCGATGAGCGAAGTGACGGTGGCGGTCATCAGTTGTACGCTGGTCTTCATGGCGGTGTTTATCCCTGTGACCTTTATGCCCGGTACCAGCGGTACGTTCTTTACTCAGTTCGGTATCACTATCGCCAGTTCGGTGGGACTAAGTTGTCTTTCGGCGCTCACTCTCTGTCCTGCCCTGACTGCCGTCCTTTTCCGACCCAAGAAAGAAGAAGCAAACGGAAAGAAAACGTTTGCGCAATATGTAAAAGAAGCGTACGACGCCGGCTATAACGCCATCTTGGGTAAGTACAAGAACGGTGTTGCTAAGTTCCTGCAGAAGCCCCGCCGCGCATGGCTCTGGCTCATCGCGGCAGTGATAGCGATGGTTTTCGCCATGCGTGCATTACCTTCGGGGCTCGTACCTCAGGAGGACCAAGGTGTGATCATGGTGGATGTGACAGCTCCTGCCGGTTCACCGCTTGTAGAGACCGACAAGATTATGGCCCAAGTGGAGGAACATGTGCTGAGACTTGAGGAAGTGGAGAGTTATGCCAAGATATCCGGTTTCGGTTTGATCTCCGGTACGGGTGTCAGCTATGGTACGCTCGTCGTGCGTCTCAAACCATGGGATCAGCGCAAAGGTATCGAGCACTATATTGACTATGTGATGGCGAAGTTGTACCTCTCTTGCGAGGACATCAAGGATGCACAGGTCATTCCGTTTCAGATGCCGCAGATTCCGGGATACGGTAATAGTAATGCGATCGACCTCCAGATGGAGGATCTGCAAGGAGGCGATATGTCGAAGTTCAACGAAGTAGTGAATAACTTCCTCGCTGAGCTCCAGAAACACCCGGAGATACAGATGGCGATGTCGCTCTATAGCGAGTCTTTCCCAAAATACAAGGTCGATGTCAACGCTACGCAATGTGACCGCGCAGGTATCTCACCGGATGTGGTGCTCAATACCCTCGGCGCATACTGCGGAAGTGCTTACATCAGCAACTTCAATCAGTATGGCAAAGTCTATCGCGTCATGGCTGGCGCTGCGCCGGAGTATCGTTTGGATCCTTCGTCGCTAAATAATATCTTCGTGAAGATAGGCGATGAGATGGCTCCTATTTCGCAGTTCGTGACGCTCACACCGGCTGTCGGTTCGGCTACTCAAAAGCGTTTCAATCTTTATCAGTCAATCGCGTGCTCCGTACAACCGAGCGCCGGTTACAGCGAGGGTAATGTGCAGCAGGTGATTGAAGAGGTAGCGAAGACGCATCTTCCTACGGGTTATACGTTCGAGTACGGAGGTATGAGCCGAGAGTTACAGGCAAACAGCAAATCCAACCTTACCGCCCTCATCTACCTCGTTTGTATCTTATTGATTTATATGATTTTGGCTTCGTTGTATGAGTCGTTCTTCATCCCGCTGGCGGTTCTGTTGTCCGTACCTTTCGGTCTGATGGGGTCGTTCGCGCTGTCATGGCTCTGCGGTCAGGAGAATAATATCTACCTCCAGACAGGTGTGATTATGTTGATCGGTTTGTTGGCGAAGACGGCTATTCTTATTACCGAGTTCGCGGTCGAGAAACGCAAACAGGGCATGCCGATTGTCGAGGCGGCTTTAGGTGCTTGCGAGGATCGTCTGCGACCTATTCTGATGACCGTTGTGACGATGATTGCCGGTATGATTCCTTTGATTATCGAAGGTGGCGCTGGGGCTAACGGTAACCGCGCTTTGGCAATCGGTGTAACAGGCGGTATGGCGGTAGGAACACTCGCGCTCGTCTTTGTCGTACCCGCGTTCTATATTATTTTCCAGAAACTACACGAACGCTTTCAAGGAGAGCCCGAACCCGCCGAAGAAGAACCTTTGGAATCCCGTAGTACCGATAAGCCGGGATCTCGAAAAAAGAATCCTGTAGCAATGGTGCTTGTACTTTGTACTTTGTCCCTTTGTACTTTTGGATTTTCTTCCTGCGGTATCTTCAAAAAATACGAACCGGTGCAGCATACACCGCAAGACAGTTTGATTACGGCGGTTAGTGCGGAAAATTGGCAGACCTATATCACCGATCCAATTTTACAGGGACATATCCGCAAGGCTTTGGAAAATAATGTGGATTATCGTTCGCGCAAATTGGCTATCCAGGAAGCGGATGCACGACTTAGAGCCGCTAAGTTAGGCTTCCTGCCAACCTTAGCTATCTCGCCGGCAAACGTCGGTGTCTCGGGTACTTATACGCCAGGCGCAGGTATGTCCGGTGCGATCTTGAGTTATCAGGTACCGCTTTCCCTCAACTGGGGTGGGGAAGGATTCGGAACGATCACGAACCGCAAACGGCAGGCGCAGGTACTGCGAGAGCAAGCAGAAGATAACCGCGCGGCAACACATGCGAATTTAGTAGCCACCATCGCTCGCATCTATACGCAGTTGCAGTTGCTGGATTATCAGGGAGTTATACTGGATAGTACAGAAATCATCTGGCAACAGGTACTGGAGATCCAACGCGTCCTGGTCAAGAACGGACAGGCATATTCGCCTTCTATCGGCCAGATGGAAGCTTCGCTCATCAATGTGCAGATCCAACGTAAGCAACTTCTGGAGCAGATTCACTCGTTGGAACTTTCTATGTGCTTGTTGCTCAATGAAGAGCCGCAAGCGGTCGCCCGTTCGCCATGGTCCAGTTATCCCTTTACTCCTTGGACGCTGGAGCCCGTGCCGGCATCTCAACTCAGCAACCGTGCGGATGTCCGTGCCGCAGAGCGAAATATAGCGGCAGCGTTCTATCAGACTAATATGGCGAAAGCCGCATTTTGTCCGGCGCTGTCTCTCTCGGGACTCATCGGATGGACCAATAACGGCGGTATCGTCGCGAACCCGGGTCAGTTGCTGATGAACGCCGTACTCGGCCTCTCACAACCGATCTTTGCAGGCGGCAAACTGAAAGCTAACCTCAAAATCGCCAAACTCGAGCAAGAGGAAGCGGCTAATCGTTATGTGGAAACCATGCTGAAGGCGGGAAGCGAAGTCAATGACGCAATCTTCCGTTGCAAGAATGCGCAGGAACAGGATACGCTATACCAACGCCTCCTGACTACTCAGAGTGAGGCATATCAAGGCACGTATGAGTTGATGAAAACTGGTAGAGCAAACTACTTGGAGGTACTCACGGCGCAGGAGAACTATCTCAAGGCGCAACTTGCTGATGTCACCAATAGATACAATGGTTTGATTAGTCTTATTGATCTCTATGTTGCACTCGGAGGAGGAACGCACTAAAACGCATTCCATATACGTATTGGTAACAAAAAACAGACGCCCTCTGGACGTCTGTTTTTTGTTCTAGGATAGAGAATCCTAGGATACTGGTACACTAGGATTACTTGAGCTCAGCGAGGTACTTGATCGTACGAACCATCTGGCTGGTGTAGCTGTTCTCATTGTCGTACCAGCTAACTACCTGTACTTGGTAGGTATCCTCGTCGATCTTAGCTACCATTGTCTGGGTTGCATCGAAGAGCGAACCGAACTTCATACCGATAACATCGCTCGATACGATCTCGTCCTCGTTGTAACCGAAGGACTCGTTTGCAGCAGCCTTCATAGCAGCGTTGATACCCTCTTTGGTGATGTCTTTACCCTTAACGACAGCAACAAGGATAGTGGTCGAACCCGTAGGAGTCGGAACACGCTGTGCGCTACCGATCAACTTACCGTTCAGCTCAGGGATAACGAGACCGATAGCCTTGGCTGCACCGGTGCTGTTAGGTACGATGTTCTGCGCACCCGCACGGCTACGACGCAGGTCGCCCTTACGCTGCGGACCGTCAAGAATCATCTGGTCACCGGTGTAAGCGTGGATAGTGCTCATGATACCGCTCTGGATAGGAGCATAGGCATTCAGAGCTGCTGCCATAGGAGCCAAGCAGTTGGTCGTACAAGAAGCGGCGGAGATAACGGTATCTGCCGGGGTCAGTGTCTTGTGGTTTACATTGTAAACGATGGTAGGAAGGTCGTTACCTGCCGGAGCAGAGATAACTACTTTCTTTGCGCCTGCCTCAATGTGAGCAGAAGCTTTTGCCTTGCTGGTATAGAAACCGGTGCACTCCAGCACTACATCAACACCCAGCTCACCCCAAGGCAGCTCTGCTGCGTTCGGTTTAGCGTAGATAGTGATCTCCTTGCCGTCAACGGTGATCGAACCCGGAGTAACAACGGTCTTGCCGTCCTCTGCAAGAACAGCATCTTTGTAACTTACAGTGTGTTTGCCCTCTCCGAAGCGACCTGCGAAACCACCCTGAGCGGTGTCGTATTTCAGAAGGTGTGCCAACATTTTCGGGCTGGTCAAGTCGTTGATAGCAACAACCTCGTAACCCGCTGCCTCGAACATCTGACGGAATGCCAGACGACCAATACGGCCAAAGCCGTTAATAGCTACTTTTGTCATAATTGTGCTTGTTAATTAGTTTATATTTGATTAGTTGATATGTTTCTCAAACCTTTGCGAGTGCAAAGGTACACTTTTTTTGCGATATACGAAAATAAATCGTCCAAAAATCTTAATTTTGTTACGTCTATTTGTCAAAATCTACTTCCTCCCGAAGTCGGCAGGTATCTCCCCCCATGCTTTTGTGTCCCATTTGTAGATAGGAGTGGTCCATGTGTGGTCATGGAGCCACATCTCCGCTTTCCTAACCATAAAAAAAAGGTCCTGATTTTGGGCATTCCATTCTATTTTTGTCTTGCACCGTTTCTGGCGCACCCAGGCTAAGGCTGTCACGCTATCGGTATAGATAACCCAAGGAAGATTGTATTTCTTGATATATGCGAGACCTAAGACCAGCGCCAGAAACTCACCGATGTTGTTCGTTCCTTGTACAAAAGGCCCGCGGTGAAAGACCTCGGTCCCAGTGTCAGCTATCACACCGCGGAACTCCATTACACCCGGGTTACCGCTGCATGCCGCATCCACTGCCAGGGCGGGTAATATAGGTTTTGTATTTGCCAATTGTGAATTTGATTTGAACTTTTTGTGACTCGCCCGGGAATCGAACCCGGATTTGAGCTTTAGGAGAGCCCCGTTCTATCCATTGAACTAGCAAGTCTTGTACACGTTTACCACTATCGCTTTAGCATCTACTGGGGAATTCGCCGTACTCCTCATAAGTGTAATTGAGGAAATCATTCATCGGTTTGGCAGCTGCAGCGATGTCGGTGATTTTATCGATGAAATCGGGCGAACATACCTCTTCGTCGCTTAAAGGAACACTGAAGGTGTACATCTTATGTTTCAGCCACTCGGCGTGTATGAAATTAGGGTCAAATCCTGCTGGAACCTTCTTGAGGCCTGTGCCCCAATAACTATCAAAATCCTGTGCGAAATATTTCTTCCACTTACGGGAAGACATGATCTCTTCTACTTCTTCGTAATTCGCTTCGATCTCCTTGCGCAGTGCTGCCAGCAGTTCTTTCCCAGGGTCCCAAATACCTCCGGCGAACATACACTGACCGGGCTGAATATGGACATAATAGCCTCCCCGCATGGATTTCTTACCCCAGGTCTTGGGCTGTCCTGGGACACCTGCTGCAGGGAAACAACCGAACCACTCTTTGTACGGTCTTTTGTCTGCCGAAAAACGGATGTCACGATTAATCCGCCAGATGCAGTCCTTTGGCTGCAGCACAGCGAGCGCAGGATCCATCTTTGCCAAACGGGCAATATAGTCCGTGCAGAAAGCGATAAATCGTTCTCTGCATGCCTGATACCGCTCGCGGTTTTCGTCGAACCATATCTTATTGTTGTTGCAGGCTAATTCTGCCAAGAAATCCAGTGCTTCCTTCATTTCTTTATTTTTTCAACATCTCCATACAGCGGTGCAAACCATCGATCCAATAAGGTATTTGGACGTTATATGTCTTTTTGAATTTTGATTTGTCTAATACGCTGTAGTGCGGACGTGGGGTCTTGTACTGATATTCTTCCGATAAAATCGGGCGAACTTGGCATTCGGTGCTGTTTGCCAGAGCCAGGATAGCTATTGTGAAATCATACCACGAGCATACCCCTTCGTTGGTAAAATGATAGATGCCCGGATGCCATACCGGTGCTTCTATCACGGTGAAGACAGCCCATGCCAAATCTGCGGCGTATGTAGGAGTGCCGATCTGATCAAAGACTACACCTAATTCCTTGCGCTCTTTGCTCAACCGAATCATGGTCTTGACGAAGTTATTGCCGAACGACGAATAGAGCCACGCCGTACGCAGAATAACTGCTTCCGGACAAGTAGCCAAAAGCCGTTTTTCTCCTTCGTATTTGGTGATTCCGTAAATGGTATGTGGGGCAATAGGATCTGATTCCCTGTACGGCTGACTTGCTTCACCGGAGAAGACGTAGTCTGTGGAGATATGGATGACTCGGACACCCTGACTGCCTAATACGGATAGTGCCTCGGCATTGATCTTGGTCGCTGTTATCTCATCCTCTTCCGCTTTGTCCACATTCGTATATGCAGCGCAATTGACGATCATATCGATAGAGTGAGCGGCTACAAATGCACTCACAGCCGCTTTGTCCGTGATATCCAATGGATGCGTACCTTCCGCCTCCACTACGTCGGTGAAGAAATAGCTATGCTTTGGATGCTGAGCACTCAGCACCCGCATCTCATTGCCTAACTGCCCGTTCGATCCTGTTATCAGTATATTCATCTTCCTATGTCCTTTGTCTTTTTGTCCCTTAAAATGGGCTTTCAAATTCTGCCATTTTCGGGTGTTTCTTGTCCTTTTCGCTGAGGATCCGCAACTCTTCCGGCACTTGCCAGTCAATAGCCAGATCCGGATCGCTCAAGAGTATTCCTCCATCCGCCTCCGGATGATAGAGATTGTCGCATTTATAGGTAAAAATAGCCTGATTGCTAAGAACGGAGAACCCGTGAGCAAAGCCGCGAGGGATGAAAAATTGTCGTTTGTTATCTTCGCTCAATTCCACACTGAACCATTTTCCGAAGGTAGGACTATCTTTGCGCAAATCCACCGCTACGTCTAATACTCTGCCTACCGTGCAGCATACCAATTTAGCCTGACTGTACGGCGGACGCTGAAAATGCAAACCGCGTACTACGCCGTAACTCGAGCAGGACTGATTGTCTTGCACAAATACAGAGTCAATACCCGCTTCGCGGTATCGTTGCTCGTTGTATGTTTCCACGAAATACCCGCGTGCGTCCTTGAATACTTGCGGCTCGATAACTAACAGACCATCAATAGGAGTTTTGATAATATTCATACGTCTCACAAAATAGCGTGCAAAGGTACAGTTTTTTTTTGAGATATACAAATTTATTTGCAATTTTTTATTTCCTCATACGTAAAACCGCGTTGTGAGAGAAATCGGAGAAGTTTGTCTTCAGAATCGTTTTTACGTTGTTTTATGAGATAGCGAAGATTATAGAAATATACGAATTCATCGATGTTTTTCAGGGCTTCATCTATCTCTGATTCGGGCAGTTGCATGGCACGGAGTCCTGCCAATATTTTAAGTCGTCCCCATTTCTGGTATTCCACTTTGTCATGCACATATGCTCGGCAAAAGCGAGCGTCGTTTAAAAAATCATTTTCATAGAGTTTTTGCTCGATGAAATCGAAGAAATCTGCCGGTGTTCCCCACTCGTATAACTTACGCCGCACATCGGCAGCGCAGTGCTCCGCTCGAGCACAATAAGCTTCTGCTTTACTTAGCCACTCGGCCTTCGATAAATCGGTCTTTACCATAGAAATCTTTTGCTATTTTGATATCGATGTATCCTTCTTTCCCTAATAATTCCTTTGTTTCAAAAGCAAATGATTCGTTGATCTCAAAATACAGGTACTTGCCTAAATGTAGTGAACCAATACGTCTATAGAATAAAAGAGGGTCATTGTCTGGCACAAAAAGAGCCGAAGAGGGTTCGTAATTTAATACATTAGGGCGCATGTCTTTCTTCTCCCGCTCGCAGATGTACGGCGGGTTGGAAAGCGCGATATCAAAAGTGCCCAAATGCTTGATTTCATCGGAGAAAATATCTGCCACATGGAATTCTACCTCAACATCGTTCCTGCGGGCATTCTCTTTTGCGACCTCAATCGCTTGCGGGGAGAAATCTATACCTGTCACTCTCCATTCCGGATGAGCCTTTTTGAGCGCTATAGCAATACACCCGGATCCTGTACCTATATCCAGTACCCTTAGGGGAAAGTGAAGATTGGAAATTTGAGATTTGAAATTTGAAATTCGTTCGACGAGTTCTGCTGTTTCGGGCCGGGGAATGAGTGTGGCGGAAGTGACTTTGAGGTCCAAACCATTCCATAAAGTATGCCCGAAAATATACTGGATAGGTTCAAATTGCAATAAACGATCAATAATATTTTGCGTATTTCGCAAAAAAGTAGTATCTTTGCAGCCGAATTGCAGTTCAGTGCGGGAGAGACCGCTCATTTCTTCGGCGATCCACCATGCCAAAGCCTCCGCTTCGTCCGACGGGTAAACGGCATGGAGTTGTGAAGCTATATGTAGAATGGCATTTCTCATTCCGGCTGCAAAATTACAAAAAAAAAATGGAATATACAAATTATATTGCTCGTTGTATCGAAATTGCCCGTAGAGGGGAATACTATGTGGCGCCTAATCCTATGGTAGGGGCGGTGTTGGCGGATCCTGACGGAGCGATTATAGCGGAGGGATGGCATGAACAATACGGCGGTCCGCATGCGGAAGTGAATTGCTTCCGGCATTTCGGACAATCTAAATATCGGAATACCGATTTGTCGGAGTGCACTCTCTTTGTCTCTTTAGAGCCGTGTTCTCATTACGGCAAAACGCCTCCTTGCGCGAAACTGATTGTCGAGAAAAGAGTAGGACGAGTAGTGGTAGGTATGTTGGACCCTAACCCGTTAGTGGCGGGTCAAGGAGTACAACTTATGCGCGAAGCGGGAATCGAAGTGGTTGTGGGTGTGATGGAACAAGAGTGCCGCGAACTGAACAAACGATTTATCTGCCTGCATGAGAAGCATCGACCGTACGTGATTCTCAAGTGGGCACAGACTGCTGATGGGTTTGTTGATCGGAAGAGATCCTTCTGCTGTCTGCCGTCAGATATTAGCCCGCATTTGAATGGAGCATTGGCTATCTCTACGCCGGAGACGAAGAAACTGGTGCATAAGATGCGAGCGGAGAATATGGCCATTATGGTAGGCACGAATACGGTTCTGTTGGATAATCCGCGCTTGCTCAATACCCATTGGCAAGGCAGAAACCCTATCCGTGTGACTATAGATCGGCATAACCGCATACCAGCAGATGCACGGATTTTGGCGCCAACTCCGAGCGGGTATTCGGGGATAGATTCAGTAATTGTCTATCGCGAACGGACGGATTGGCAATTCATACTGAATGACCTGGCGGGCAGGGGCATTCATTCCATCCTCGTGGAAGGTGGACCGATGTTGCTGAATACTATTTTGGCATCTGGGCAATGGGACGAAATCCATGTAGAGGTAGCTTCGGAGCTGGCAATCGGTACAGGTGTCCCGGCCCCCTCAATAGATATCCCTGACTCTTTCGAACTCTGCGACGGTCACAAAATGTATGCGATTTATCGTTAGATGTTGCATCGCTTTTTTGTATTTTATTTGCATATATGGATTTTTTTATGTAATTTTGCAGCGTAAAATAATAAGTAATGAAAAAAGGAATAATATTTTTGTTGCCTTTGGCAGGGATTTTGTTGAGCGCTTGTGCGGCATATGAGAAAAAAGCGCAGAGCGGAGCGGCGGTCGAGGTAAATGGCAGTTATCTATACCGGTCGACCTTGGATTCTCTAACTTTGGGTATGAATGCAGAGGACAGCCTGCGGACCGTTCAACAATATGTAAGCCAATGGGCGAAAGATGAATTGGAATTTAGGGAAAGCAGAAAAACCGCTTCGCTCAAAGCTGAAAGACAAAATCAGATAGAGCGGATGGTGGATGAGTATAGGCGAACACTATACGTTCAGGCCTATGAGGAGCAACTGGTAGAGAGGCGAATGCCAAAGAGTGTGCCGGACTCCGTAATTGCTCAGGTGTATGACCGGATGCCGGAGCGTTTTACTTTAGATGAGAGTATTGTAAAAGGTATGTTGGTCGTCGTACCAAAGGAGGCAAAAGATATTGCCAAGTTACGGGGATGGATGGCTAAAGGAATGATGGACGAAACTGAGAAATATGCATACAAAAGTGCAAGTGGTTATGAGCTTTTTACCGATCGATGGATGACGACAACGCGTCTGATGGGGCAGATTCCTTTAGCGCGAGCGGAATTAGAAGCGGCACTGAAAAACAGAGATCAAATAGAGGTAAGTGACAGTGTGAAGGTATATATTCTACAGGTCACTGAGAAACAGTTAGTCGGTGAACGCATGCCGATGGATTTTGCACGAGGTGAGATAGAGAAAATTGTATTGAACGCACGTCAGGTGGAGTTTCTTAATAAGGAGCGGGAGAGACTATACAATGAAGCTATTCAAAATGGAAAAATTAAGTTCTACGAATGAAAAAGTACACAGTTATATTGTTTTTGCTGGCGAGCTTGATAGTTCGTGCTCAAGGTGTGATAGACGAGGTTATCTGGGTGGTAGGTGATGAGGCTATCTTGCGAAGCGAAGTAGAAGAAGAGCGGCTTAGGGCGCAATATGAAGGTCAACAAATAAAAGGCGATCCATATTGCGTGATACCCGAGCAGATAGCGGTTCAAAAGCTATTTCTGCATCAGGCGATTATTGATTCAGTGGAAGCCAATGAGTCGAGCGTGAGTCATCAGGTGGACATGCGACTCAATTATTACATCAACCAGATCGGTTCGAAAGAGAAGATGGAGGAATATTTCCGTAAGCCGAGCAGTGAGATTCGTGAGGAGATGATGACAACGGTCCGCAACCAAATGATTATTCAGCAGATGCAACAGAAATTAACTTCGGACATCAAACCCACACCGGCTGATATTCGGCGATATTTCAATTCCCTTCCGGCGGATTCAATTCCGATGATGCCTGCGCAAGTAGAGGTACAGATATTGAGTTTTGAACCTCCTGTGCCGGCGGAAGAGATAGAGCGGATTAAGCAGCGGCTACGTGAGTTTACAGAACGTGTGCAAAGCGGTACTGCGGATTTCAGTATGTTAGCGCGGCTCTATTCGGAAGACACGGAGAGCGCGAAACGTGGTGGTGAGTTGGGCTTTGTGGGGCGCGGTCAGTTGGTGACGGAGTTTGCAGACGTGGCATTCAATTTGAATGATCCGAAGCGTGTGAGCCGCATCGTTCAGACTGAGTATGGATACCATATCATACAATTGATTGAGAAGAAAGGCGAGCGCATCAACTGCCGTCATATCTTACTCCGCCCGCGAATCAGTGCGACGGACAAAATAAATGCCATCCAGCGGCTGGATAGTATCCGGCAATTGATAGAATCGGATAGCATTCAGTTTGAGCAAGCGGTAATCCATTTCTCGCAGGACAAGAATACGGTAATGAACGCCGGTTTGATGATCAATCCGAATACCGGAGGCAGCAAGTTCGAATACCAGGACCTTGCACCGGAGATAGCAAAGCAGATTTATAATTTGAATGAAGGTGAGGTGTCGCAACCGTTTGTAATGATGGACCAGACGAAAAATCGCGAGGTGTGCGCTATTGTGCGTGTGAAAAGGAAGACGGATGTCCATCGTGCGAACCTGACTGATGATTTCCAGACAATCAAGTCGATGCTGGAGCAGAAACTGAGTGCGGATTTTATCCATGAATGGATTTTGAAGAAGCAGAAGACAACGTATATCCAGATTAGCCCCGAATGGCAGGGCTGCGAGTTTGAGTTCCCGGGGTGGGTGCATGATTAGACAACCCTTGAAACCGAAAGAAAATATAGCCGTTCACCATGTTCACTCAAAGGAAAAAGATAAGAATGATTCGACCGGTTCTATTCGGTCTATGTTTCTTATTCCTTGGCCCTTATTCCTTAAGAAGCCAGACAATGGTTTATTTGGAGAGAGCAGAGAACTTGCAGTTTGACCAAGAGCGGATAGCTGATGCGCAGATTTTGAAAGGCAATGTGCTGTTTCGTCACGAGGGCGCTTATATGTACTGCGACAGTGCATATTTCTATGAGAAGAATAATTCGTTGGATGCTTTCGGTCATGTGCGGTTGGTGCAAGGCGACACACTGCAAGGATATGGCGATAAACTGTTCTACGACGGCAACACAAAGTTAGCGAGGTTGCGTAGGCATGTGAAGTTAGTGCACGGTCGGAAAAACGAGAATCCAACCATCTTAACTACCGACAGTCTTAATTACGACCGTGCCGGTGGATTGGCATATTACTGGACGGGAGGAAAGGTGCGCGATTCGCTTAATACATTGACTTCGGTACGGGGAAATTACCGCCCGGATAGCAAGCAGGCAATATTCAGCAGAGATGTGAAACTGGTAAATGAGAGGTTCGTGCTGACTAGCGATACTCTGCTATACAATACGGCGACAAAAATAGCAAATATAGTCAGCCCGACGGAAATTATCTATGAGGAGGAGACAGATATTCATTCATCGAGTGGCTGGTACAATACGGAGAATGAGCGCTCGATGCTGCTGAAGCGGTCTGTTGTGCATCATGAAGATGGCCGGCAGATGACCGGTGATACGATTTATTATGACAAACGTATCGGTTTCGGCGAGATAGTAGGAGCAATGGAAATGATCGACTCGACGCGCGAGGCAACCCTATATGGTGAGTATGGTCAGATGTGGGAGGAAAGCAGTCGAGGTTATGCGACGGATAGTGCCTTGATGGTGGATTGGTCAGACACTGCGCATATCACTTATATCCATGCTGACACACTCTTTACAGAAGAACTGCATTATACCGACTCAGCGATGGCTGACAGCACATATCGTCGGGTGCGCGGACATTATGGTGTGAGGGTTTATAGAAATGACGCACAGATGGTGTGTGATTCAATGGTGTATCTTGGGTCGGATTCCACGATGCACCTGTATATAAATCCTATCAGCTGGAGTGACAACCAGCAGATTTCTGCCGACAGTATGACTATATATATCGTCAACGGAGCAGTCGAACATATGCATGGTGTCGGAAATGCGCTATGTGTGATGCAGGACTCGCTGGATTATTTCAATCAGATGAGCGGTAAGGAAGTGACTGCATATGTGAAAGACGGAGAGGTTGATATCATTGATATGAGCGGAAATGCGTTGACTATATACTACGCCAAAGAGAGCGATGGCGAGTATGTGGGACTGAATACCACCGAGAGCAGTTTTATCCGGATGTATATGGAAGAGCAGAAAGTGCATCATATTCGCTTCACGAAGGAGACGACAGGTGTGCTATACCCTATGGACCAGATCCCGAGCGGCGGCGACAGACTGGCGCTGTTCTTTTGGGCAGAGGAAACGAGACCTCAAAGTGCCGAAGATGTGTTTAGAAAAGTTAAAAAATAAGATATGAAAATTGAAAATTATATGAAGAGAATCAAAATTATTCTTTGTACTTTGTACACTGTACTTTTTCCTTTTGTGGCTTCACACGCGGCAGATATGCCGAAACAGGGTTTTGGAATTCAAATCGGATGGGCGCAACCTATCCTCCGGCTCAATAGTCCGAATATTGCCTATCCCAAAGACTCGCTGGTAAACACCGTAAAACTGAACGGTTTCAAGGTCGGTGTGGTGTATGACGGCAGTTTCGTTAAAGGCTTCGGCTCTTCAATAGGACTGAACTATACCTTTGGCATGTCCAACGGCGGCTGGAAATCCCGCAATCCGGGATTCAACGAATATCCCAAAGACCGCACGCTAATCACCTATCAGGAACTGGAACTATATGTGGACTGGCAGTATAAGTTCGAGATAGCCAAAGAGACCTATCTGATGCTATACACCGGTCCGACCATCCAGTGTGGTCTGGCGTTCTCGATGCGTAACGTCACGCGCATGCAGGATTTTATGACAGGCGACATTACCACTACGTACGGCGAGAAAAACAGCGCCTATCTGACTGACGAGCACAATGAGAAACTCAAGCGTTTTAACGTCACTTGGGGCATTGGAGCCGGCTTCCAATATAAGCGCTATTTCCTGCGCGGCGGGTACGATTTCGGATTGATCAACCCCTACGCAGCCACTCAGTTTGTGGACCTGCTGGACAATCCAATCGACCGTAACACCCGCGGACGGCTGGACCAATGGAATATTAAGTTAGGTATTTATCTTTGGTACGCGGAATGATTCCACGCGAAACAATAGACAGAATTTTCGCTGCGGCTAAGATCGAGGAAGTAGTCGGCGATTACGTCACGCTCAAGAAGCGCGGTGCGAATCTCATTGGCCTTTGCCCGTTCCATAACGAGAAAACAGGTTCGTTTACTGTCAGCCCGTCCAAGGGTATTTATAAATGCTTCGGATGCGGGGCCAGCGGACACGCGCTGAAGTTTGTGATGGAAATCGAGCAATGTACGTTTGTAGAGGCGGTGAAGCAACTGGGCAAAAAATACCACATCGAGGTAGAAGAACGGGAGATGACGGCAGAGGAGCAGCAACGGCAAGATAACCGCGAGTCGATGTTTGTCGTCAATGAGTTCGCCAATAAATGGTTCCAGACCCAATTATGGGAGACGCAGGAAGGCCAGGCTATCGGACTCAAATATTTCCGTGAAAGAGGCCTGAGAGATGATACTATTCGTAAGTTCCAGTTAGGTTACTCCCCGGAGAAAGGAAACCCGCTGGCGAAGGAACTGAAAGCAAAAGGATTCAAAGAAGAGTTCATCCTCAACGACGTGGATACAAAAATCGGCGTCGGAGTAGTTGGCAAAAGCGAAGACGGACGTTTGTATGACCGCTTTCGCGACCGCGTCATGTTCCCTATCTTCACGGTGAGCGGCAAGCCCGTTGCTTTCGCAGGACGTATCCTGAAGAAGAAAGAGAACGTAGGAAAATACGTTAACTCACCGGACTCAATCATTTATTCAAAGACGAATGAGTTATATGGTCTTTTCCAGGCCAAGCAAGCCATCTCGCGGGCAGATATGTGCTATCTCGTGGAAGGCCAAATGGATGTTATCTCAATGCATCAGTCGGGGATTGAAAATGTGGTGGCAAGTGGCGGTACGGCATTGACGAAGCCGCAGATACGGCTTATTCAGCGTTTTACCTCTAATATCACGGTGCTCTACGATGGTGATGCAGCGGGTATTCATGCAGCGCTTCGAGGCATAGATATGTTCCTTGAAGAAGGATTCAATGTGAATGTGGTGCTTCTGCCGGATGGTGAAGATCCGGATAGTTACGCACAAGGACATGACTCGACGGAGTTCATTCGCTATATAGAGGAGCACAAGACCGACTTCATTCGCTTCAAGTCAGCGCTATTGAGCAAAGATGCCGGTGACGATCCTCAGAAACGTGCTGCATTGATAAAAGATATTACCGCTTCAATCTCCATCATACCGGATATGATTACGCGGCAGGTGTACATCAAGGACTGTTCGGAACGGTTACATATGGGGGAACAAGTCCTAACAAACGAAGTGATTAAGTTGCGCCGCAAGCGAATGGAAGAACGTCGCAAGCAAGAAGAGAACAAAGAATCAATAACAGAAAACAAAAATCACCAAGCAGAAAGTGGAGCTGTGGAAGTGGCGGTTAAACCTGTACCTGTGTCGCATGTGCAGATTTCGCCCAAGACTCAGTTGGAGAAAAACTACTACAATCTGTTGCAACTTATTGTACGTTTCGGAGAGCGGCCTATCGAGGTTGAAGGTGCAATTTACACCATTGGAGAAGTAATTATTTATACCCTTGAGGGAGATGAGATAAAACCGCCGTATGAGGTGTTCGGACAGATTATGGATGAGTTTAAACGCCATTACAAAGACAAAGGATTCAAAGCAGAAACCTTCTATAAATTCCATTCTGATCCGCTTATCAGTGCGCTGGCGATTGATATGATTGCAGAGAAATACAGGGACGTCTCTCCGGATTTCGAAGCGCGACTGGGCGAATTAGTGACGCAATTGCTTTATGAGATTAAATTGACGGTGGTAAATATGCAAATTGCAGACCTGGAACAGGGACTAAAAGATGCACAAGTAAATGGAGATGTGGATCGGCAGATGCAGTTGCTATCGCATCAACCAGAGTTGCTCAAGGCGCGGAATGACCTCTGTAAATTGTTAGGAAATAGGGTGATCAGTATTTAGAGTTTGGGATTTTGAGGTATGTTATTTGGAGAAATCGTATATGGTCCTATTCATAGTCGCCGTTTAGGAACGAGTCTTGGTCTGGAGATAATGCCGTTGGAGCATAAGTTATGCACTTTTGATTGTGTCTACTGTGAGTGCGGTTGGAATGAGAAAGTGTCCCATCCGATTCTCCCGACATGTGAGGAAGTGAGGCTGGCATTAGAGGCTAAACTGCAGGACTTGCAGCGAGATGGTGTATCTCCGGATGTGATCACATTCTCCGGCAATGGTGAGCCGACGTTGCATCCGGATTTTTTATACATTATGCAGAATACTTGTGCCTTGCGCGATCGCTATTGTCCTTCGGCTAAAGTGAGTGTGCTGAGCAACTCGACGCAACTCGGCCGACCGGATGTGGTTGAGGCACTTCGGCTGTGTGACCATAAAATTCTCAAACTCGATGCTGCAACGGACGAGATGATGCGGCGTATTGATCAGCCTGTAAATAGAAATCTGACAATCTCGCAACTCATAGAATGGCTTGTACAATTCAAAGGAGAGTTTATATTGCAAACTTGTTTTCTGCGCGGCGAACACAACGGTCAAATAATCGACAATACTACCTCGAAGGAATTGGAAGCATGGTATCATGCCGTAGAGCAGTTGCACCCCAAACAGATCATGATCTATGTCATTGACCGAAAGACACCGGAGGAGAAACTGGAGAAGATCTCCCGCGAAGAAATGGAGCGCATTGCGGCACCACTGTTAGCCAAGGGGTATGATGTTATCATCAGCGCTTAAAAAATATTCATTATTCATTAATCATTGATGAAGATCTTAGTCGCGCCATTAAACTGGGGGTTGGGACATGCCAGCCGTTGCGTGCCGCTTGTGCAGCGTATGCTGGATGAAGGGAATGAAGTAATTTTAGGCGGTGACGGTGAGAGTTTGACTTTATTAAGGAAGCATTTCCCTAAACTGAGATATGTCTATTTGGCCTCGCTGAATTTGCGCTATAGCGCAGGGAAGCGGCAGGTTTTGGCGATGCTGAGCGCACTACCTAAACTGATTCTATGGGCATATAAGGACCATATAATGTTGCGTTCTATACTGCGCGAAGAGAATATAGACCGAGTGATATCAGATAACCGCTTCGGATTGTACAACAAGGCCACAGAGAGCATCTATATTACCCATCAGCTGCATATCATGTTGCCCGAAGGATGGCGATGGGCAGAGCAGATTGTCGCGCGCCTGCACGCTCGCATATACACGCGTTTCAATAAGGTGTGGATCCCGGATTATGAGGAGTTTTTTCAGAGTTTAGCCGGAGAGTTATCGCATCCCGAGAAATCTTTTGTACATAGTACGCTGTCCTTTTGCACTTTACATTATATCGGCCCGCAGAGTCGTTTCTGCAATAAAAACTATTGGACTATCAAACCCTCAAATAGTTATGATGTGGTGGCAGTACTTAGCGGATTAGAACCGCATCGAACAATACTGGAAAAAGAAATATTGGCGCGTTTTTGTGGTACAGAAAAGCAATTACTCATTGTGGAGGGGTTGCTTCATCGACCAAATACCCGTATCAAGCGGGGAAACATCACTATTGTGCCGCATATGGCGGATGGTGAATTAGCGGCGGCTTTGAAAGGCGCTAAGCATATTATTGCTCGTTCCGGTTACTCCACTATCATGGATTTGGAGACTCTGGGGCTCTTAAACTCTAAATTAGAGGAATACCGTCCGGAAATTGAACTTATTCCTACTCCCGGTCAACCAGAACAAGAGTATTTAGCTACTTGGATAGAGCAAAAAGCACTTTTTTAGAAAAAAAATTACCTAAAATTTTGTCAATTCAAAAAAAAGCAGTACCTTTGCACGCTTTTTTCCCGGTAAGGGATAGCGAGGAGGTGCCATCGTATAACGGTTAGTACTCAAGATTTTCATTCTTGCAATAGGGGTTCGATTCCCCTTGGCACTACGAAAGACCTTCCCTAAAGTCACGTCCGGAGGCAAATCCTCTCAATGCTGATGGATATTACTGAACCGCTGAAAGCTGATTACTGATAGCTGACAGCATAAAAGAAACAAACAAAGATGGCAAATCACAAAAGCTCTTTGAAGCGTATTCGCCAAACGGCTGCGCGCAAAGCACACAATCATTATTATGCAAAAACCGCACGTAATGCAGTGCGCGACTTGCGCAAGACTACTGACAAAGCTGCAGCGGCAGCTGCTCTGCCTAAGGTTAGTTCTATGCTCGATAAGTTGGCTAAGCGTCATATCATTCACGTGAACAAAGCTGCTAATCTCAAATCGAAACTGGCTCGCTTTGTAAACAAAATGGCGTAATGAATACGGATTGTTAAGGTCACAAGGGGCTGCATTTCGCAGTCCCTTGTTTTTTTTGTGCATTTTTACACACAATTATTTTGATAATTTAAAAAAAAGTAGTAATTTTGCGCCGAATTTGATACATTTATTAAGATGAAAGAGAACAACATTCCTATTGTGGACTGCCCGTACGGGGATTATATGATTGGAGATGCCAGTGGCAAACTGATGAATGAGTATGGTCGGTATCCATGCAAAATCAAATGCGGCGTGTATGCTCTTCTGGTGCGTGGTACGGCGCATGCAACTATCAATGTAACTGAATATGATTTCAAAGCGAACGATGTCTTATTGCTTGAACCCGGGAGTTTTCTACTCATTCGTGAGTTTTCGGAAGATGCGTTGGTTTATTGGATTGTATTCGGCAGTACGTTTCTGGAGAAATATACGGTCAATAATAGAATGTCGCTTTCGGCTTTGCAGTTGCATTCTCCGAAACTGAGTGTGAGCGAGAACCATGTGAAAGTGCTTTGCTTAATGTACGACACGATTATTGCCGCGCTGAACGCTGAGCCGACGATGCTGGATACGGAGAAGATGGTGCATATATTCAATCTGCTGCGTACCAGTTATGCCAAATATGCGCATGAGCAAGATGAGTATCTGGTGAAACCGCTGGATCGCAAAACGGAGATATACCAGGATTACTGCCAGTTGGTGTTAAAACACTATCAAGAGTGGCACCATGTGAGTCAGTACGCCGACGCAATGCGTATCACCCTGCCTCATCTCTGCTCTACCATCAAATCGGTAGGAGACAGAACAGCCGGGGATATTATTATCGAAGCAATTATCACAGATGCTAAGTCGCAGCTGAAGATTACGAATCTGCAGGTAAAAGAGATTGCGCTTAATCTGGGTTTTGATAATGTGGCGTTCTTCAACCGCTTCTTTAAATCCCGTGTAGGAGTAACTCCTAAGGCATATCGGAATGGCTGATCAATGTCATCATATCGCCATATACTATTCATTATAGCAATCTGCCTGCTCTGCTGCTCTTGCGTACCCCGCGGGATACGCAAGGCACAATGCGTTGTCGCTCAGGCGGATAGTTTGTGGCACGAGGGGAAGATGTACGGCGTGGATATGGGTGACAGTGTCACCCTCGCACAAGCATACCAGATATTAAGAGATATCCCCCTTTCTTTTAGTGAAGGGTTGGGGTCTTCCTACGCTCACGCCTGTTATCACTATGGCAGACTGCTCCGTGAGAAGGACAATCCGGTGGAAGCGATGCAGGTTTTCATTGAAACCACGCACTCCCATACGCGCGACTACCATATTCTCGGGCGCGTATATAGTAATATGGGAGACATCTGTCATTTGGCAGGATATTTTCCCTTTGCGTATGATATGTACGAACGTTCCGGAGATATGTATCTGCGCAACGGAGACACCTTGTTATATTATTATGACTTGAATAATATGGCGTATGAATTGGCGGAACAGGGGCAGAAAAACAGCGCGTCTTTGTTGATTAATAGAATAGAAAAAAGTTGCACTAATGAAGAGGTGTTATTAAAATCATTGGAAACCAAGGCAGTTGCTTGTAAAAAAGTCGAGCAATATGATTCGGTCTTGTATTATACGGCACGTTTGCTTTATTACGGGTGTCATGAACCTGCTATAATACAACTTCGAGCACAAGCATATTCGTTTCTTGGAGAAAAAGATTCTGCGGTGTATTACGCTAATTATGTGCTATCAATATCTAAAGAATTATTTAATGAGAATAGTGCCCTTTATATCCTAACTCACGATGATGAGTCAAAAGATAAACAGGCTATTCGAAAGACTTCGGCAGACAGGTCCGATGTCCAGAAACTTATAGAGATCCAACAAGGGAAATTATCACAGGCCGTCCAATTATTAGAGCAAGATTTAAATAGAAAGCCTGACTATAGATGGTTATATATAATAATAGTGACTTTATTTATTGTAGGAACCTGTATATACATATATGTCTATCGCAAACGTCGCCAACATGCTTTATTGTCACAACGAGTGGAGGATTTGCGACATGAGACAGAAAGTATGCAGGAAAAACATGAGCAAATAGTTCAGGAGCACTCTGAGTATAATAGAAATCGCGTGAATGAAGTAAAAAACAATTGTAACATAATCATAGGAGCGGAAACATTTCCGAAAAATATCCATTGGAGCGATTTTGAAGCTATGTGTAAAATAATGGATGACAATTTTTATATGCTGGCATCCAAGTTACGCCAGAGAAATGTTTTGAATGAAACAGAAATGCGTCTTTGTATATTGGTGCTTTTAGATCTGAGACGAGATCAGATATCCAAGACCCTTCCTTATGCATTAAGTGCTGTCGGGAAATTGAAAGACCAAACAGCCAAGAAGTTAGGTATAACTGGCAAAAAATTACGGGATTATCTTCTAAAAATGACTATTGAAGAATATTGAGAAGAAAAATTCCCACATTTTAAAATATTTAAATTATTATATTTCAATGGATTAAGCGTTTGTAAATTCCCATATTTATATTTGTTTATATTGCATAAAAGCAGTAATTTTGTGCCGTCATTCGAGAAGAGTGACGGTATTTATTTTAATGTTTAACAAAAATCTTTAAGTCACATGAAAGCAAAACTAACTGCTTTAATGTTAAGCGTACTCCTCTTAATGCCATGCGTGTTACGCGCAGAAGAAATTGAAATTACTTTGATGGAAGTGATTCAAATGAATCCACTACCGGGAGATGATCCATTGGATGATCCTGATCAAAATCCGGATGTGCCCACCCGTCCAACCAGTTTTCGTGCGTCTATTAACGGAAGTTCTCTTTCTGTTCAGAAGTTGGAATCTGCCATTCCTTCCGCGCAAGCTACGGTGGTTAATGCTTCTACCGGCGGTGTGGTTGTCAACCAGCAGTTCACCAACTCGCTTGAAGCGCAAATCGCCAATCCGGGCGTCTATGTACTCCATATCACAACCGAAGGTGGTGCACTCGTCGGACAATTTGTAGTGCAATAAAGAGGAAAATGAACATTTATTTGGTGGCATATAAAAGCTTTTCTCATTGTGCCACCAAATAAATTGTGTTTCTTTTTAGGCATATCCGTCTGATAGTTGGTAAAACTAAGAGCAAAATGAAGAAATCTCAACGAATAAACAACTTAACCAGATGGGCTCAATCTGCTCTATTTGGCGTTTCATATTCGCCACTATTTTTTATTCTGGTTGCTAAAATAATATATTCAAAGTCTGATTATTTAGTATGGGGAGGCTTTTCTTCGTCAGCAGTGATGATCTTTT